>OLVZ01003220.1_pt1 | contig 10926 bp, 9 predicted proteins | sample 1673341 | NCBI WGS metagenome assembly OLVZ01 (sample SAMEA3178944, study PRJEB25190) | human gut metagenome | biome: human gut; feature: human-associated habitat; material: faeces | place: Austria | collected 2013 | reverse complement strand
ACCCAGCCCCGGCCAGTGGATAAAAACTCCTCAAACAGCCAGGCGGCCTCCTCGTCCCGGCCGTGGGCCGCCAGCTCCCGGGCGTAGTAAAATTGCTCCCGGGGAGAGAGCTCCTTCCCCTGGGAGAGCAGGCCCTCGAAAATGCGCAGGTTCCGGTCGGGGTCGCTGGGGCGGGTTTTCCGATGGGAAATAGCCGTGCCGTCCCAAGTGACCACATTCCCCACTGGGGCCACCGCCTCGTGGACAGCCCCCCGGAAGGACAGACCGGAAAGCCGCCGGATGAGCCTCTCCCGATAATAGGTGAGCACGGGCCTGCCCCCTTCGTCAAAGGCGGCGTGATAGGGCAGCATCACCACATCGGTCTGGGGGGGAAGCACCTGTTTCAGCTCTAAAAAGCCCTGCCGGTACTCTGGGTCGATCACGTCGTCGGCGTCCATCCACAGGCAGAACTGCTGGGTGGCCTGGGAAAGGGAAAAGTTCCGCGCCTGGGAGAAGTCCTCCGCCCAGGGGAAGTCAAAGACTCTGTCCGTAAACTTCCGGGCAACCTCCTTGGTGGAATCGGTGCTTCCCGTATCCACAACCACCATCTCCTCCACCAGCCCCTGAACGGAGGAAAGGCATCGCGAAAGGACATCCTCCTCATTTTTCACAATCATGCACAGGCTGATAGTGACCAATGGGCTCCTCCTTGTTCCGTTGGAAATGATGTAGAGGTGAGTTGCATATTCATGCAACTCACCCGCGGGTTTGGCTGCGGGATGGACGGCATCCCGCTTTTGGCAGAAGGGCGCTGCCAAAACCGCCAGCTGCGGCGGGTTCGCTATGGGTTTTAAGCGGTGGGGACGTCGCCCAGGCGCACCACCGTCAAGGAGGACTCGTCAAAGGGGAAGCCCGTGTCCACCGGCACCGCCGTCAAGGTGGAGGGAGTGGTGCTCACCTGGAAGGGCACCGTGAAGGACAGGGTGGAGGCCTCCGCCGAGGTTGTGAAGGTGTGGGTGGCGGCGGCTCCCGGCAGCGTGGCGCCATTGAGGGCCAGGTTCACCGTCAAAGAGGCGGGGATGGACTCCCCGGCCTGGGTGGAAACCGTGCTGTGGAAGGAAGCCTGGTAGATGCCGGGCTGGGTGATGACAATGTCCGGGCTGCCCGGGGCGTGGGACATGGAGCCGCCCACAGCCAAAGCGGTGGTGGCAAAGTTGATGGGCGTGCCCGCCGTGGAGGTCTGGGAGGTGTCGTCCGTGGCCGCCAGTACGTCGGAGGAATCCGGGCCGGTGGGACCCGTTGCGCCGGTAGCGCCGGTGGCGCCCGTGGGACCGGTAGCTCCCGTGGGGCCTTGGGGACCTGTGGCACCGGTGGGCCCTTGGGGGCCTTGCGCGCCCTGGGGCCCCGTGGAGCCCGTGGCTCCCGTAGCACCAGTGGGGCCCTGGGGACCGGTGGCGCCAGTCGCTCCGGTGGGGCCTTGCGGCCCGGTTGCGCCGGTGGCACCGGTGGCTCCCGCAGGGCCTTGGGGGCCGGTGGGGCCAGTAAAACCCGTCACACCGGGGACGCCTTGAATCCCCTGAACACCTTGAGGACCGGTGGCGCCAGTGGGCCCTTGGGGTCCTTGGGGACCCTGGACGCCCTGCACGCCCTGGGGGCCCGTGGGACCGGTAGCCCCGGTTTTTCCAGGCCAGCCCTGGGGACCCATGGGGCCTTGGGGACCTTGCGGGCCGGGCACCGGGCAGCAGGGGGGATACTTCCCGCAGGGGTCGCAGCCGCCGCAGCCGTCGTTTGGCCGGTAGATATTCATAAGCAAGCATCCTCTCGTGAAGATTTGGGAGGGCGTTGCCCTCCATTGCCAGAATATGCGGACAGGCCGAAAGGGTGCCAGTCCTGGGGGAGTTTTTGCGTGGGAAAACAACAGGGCGAGCAAAGCCGCGCAAATCGGCTTGCAGATTTTGCCGGAAGAACGCATATTCTTTCATTATACCCCCAAATCCGGCCCTGCGGCCCGTTGGCGCATGGAGAGAATTTCCCCATAGATTTGGCGGATTTGCGGCTTAAATTTTGCAGATATATGGTGTATCCTCTATACACACTCCGGAGAATAAATTTGCAAAAGAGGACCTGTTATGCAGCTATCAAAAATCGACCTAAGCTCCTTCCACGATTTCCCGCCGCAGCCCAGCGCCCACACAGACCTGTGCCTGTCTCTCAACGCCAAGGGAGAGCTTTCCATGAACACGGCTCTGCGCCAGGCTGTGGGAGAAATCCGTGACTTTCATGGCATGTACTCCGATGAGAAGGGCCAGATTCTCCTGTACCGCAACGAGACGCCCAACGTCCACTTTTCCAAGTCCGGCGGCATATCGAAAAACCGGGCGTTGGCTGAAACCCTGGAGGGTCTGGGGTTTAAGCTCCCCCTGCGGTATGACGTGGAGTGGGTGGAGGAGCTTCACGCGTGGCTGGGCGTCTGCCAGGAGATGGACCCGCCGCCTACGGTTCCGGCGTTGGAGAAGCCCCGCCGCCGGAGAAAGAAGGAAGCATGAAAAAGCGCCAGCTTTCCCGGCGGGAACGGGACATGATGGAGGAGGCCATCACGCGGGTGTGCAAGGCCATGGGCATCCCGGAAAAAGACCCGGAGCTGCGGCAGGTTGCCTGGGCCGCGCTGCTCGACGTCTACCGGGATGACCCGGCGGGGTTCACAGGCGGGCGCATGCGGGGGTGGCGGCGCGCCTACCGTCTGGCCTGGGACGCCCTGGAAGCGGAAAAAAAGGACCGGTGGCGGAGCCTATACCAGCTCTCCCTGGACAAGCCCCTGGGGAACGACACCGAGAACACCTTGCTGCAACTGCTCCACTCGCCCAGCGGCGGCTTTGAAAACAGCGTGTGCCTGTACGAGTATTTGCAGCGCCAGCACCCCGACGTGCGCCGTGTGGCCATGGGGATGATGGAAGGGGAAACCTTAGAGCAGCTGCGCGGCTGTTACCGTTGGAGCTGGGACCACACCTATTGGGCGTTCAACCAGCTTCGCGCGGCCATGGAGGAGTATCTGCGGATATGAGCGTTTAGGGGATGAGACAGCAGAATTCTAGGAAAGAAAAAGGCCCAGGGGAACCTGGAGCTTTTTCTTTTGTTTAGTTATTCTATTAGGATACTCGCTGTGGAGCTAACACATTCCCCCCACCAAAACGGACAGGCCCATGGCGCTTGCTTATATCCGCTCCTTCCTCCTGTACCGCTGGAGGTTACCGTGAGGCCTTCTTTAAAACCAACCTCGTCTCCCCCGGGTTCAAGCTGGGCAGCACCGCTTTCACCCTTGGGTGGGAAAAGCCGCTGCGCAGCATGTCCCGCAGGGCGGTGCCCCGCTGGTAGCCGTGGATGACCCGCAGCTCTGTCACCGCGGCGGGGGCGGTGTTCAGCCAGCCGGAAAGCAAGTCTTTGGCATCCTGCTGGTAGACGCCGTGAAGGTCCGCCGTGGCCACGGTCCCCTGGATTTGAAAACGCATCGCACCATCTCCTGACAAGAAGGCCGCCCCAGCGGGCGGCCGCTTCTTCGCTTTTTAGTATAGCCGTGCCGTGGCGGGATTGCAACCCTTACCCCAGCACCCGGAAGGTCTTCCACTTGCCGCCTTTGTAGCGCAGCAGCAAGATGGCCGCTTTCACGCACCAGTCTCCCGCCATGGCCAAGGCGATGCCGATGACCCCCAGATTCAGCCACACACCCAGCACAATGGACAGCGCCACCCGCACCACAATGGTGGAGAACAGGGAGATGTACATGGTGAACTTCACGTCCCCGGCGGCCCGCAGGCCGTTGGAGAAGGGCCCGGAGATGGGATAGGCCACGGCGTTGAAGATGTTGTGGATGACCACCAGCCAGAACACCAGGTTTTTGGCCTGGGGAGAGAGGTCGTAGAACAGCAGCATCACCGGGGTGAGCAGCAGCACCAGGGCGTTCCAGGCGATGGACACAGACAAGGTCAGCCGGGTGAGCTTGCGCATATAGTAGCCGGCGGCCTCTGTGTCGCTGGCGCCCATGCACTGGCCCACTACGGTGATAAAGGCCGGCCCCATGGCCGAGCCCACCAGCGCCGCCAGGGACCAAATGCTCTGGGCCACGCCGTTGGCGGCAATCTGCACCGTGCCGAACATGGCGGTGATGGAGCTCAGCGCCACCTTGGCCAGCTGGAACAGGCCGTTCTCAATGGAGTTGGGCACGGCAATGCGCAGCAGCCTGCGCACCATGCTGCTGTTCCAGGTGAGCAGGTCTTTCCACAGCAGGCGCACCTGGTTCTTTTGGGAGAAGCACAGCGCCGTCATGGCCACGGCGGCAAAGGCCCGGGGAAGGGTAGAGGGCCAGGCCACCCCGGCCACCCCCGCGTGGAGGACGAAAATGCCAATGGCGTTGCCCGCCACGTTGATGGCGTTCATCACCAGCGAAATCTGCATGGTGACTTTTGTCTTGCTCATGCAGCGGTACAGGGCCGCCCCGGCGTTGTACAGCGCCAGGAAGGGGTAGGAGTAGGCGGAAATCCGCAGGTAGATGGCGCTGGCCTCCATGACGTCCGGCTCCACCTGGCCAAAGAGCAGCCCCAGCAGGGGGCGGTTCCACACCAGGGTGGCCGCCATGCACACCAGGGAAAACAGGAAGGCGAGGGTGTACAGCTGCCCGGCGGCCAGGTTGCTGTTTGCCCCGTCCCTGCTGCCGATGTACTGGCTGACAACCACCGCCCCGCCTGAGGCAAGGGCAGTGAACAGGAAGATAAAAAAGGTGTTCAGCATGTTCACTAGGGACACCCCGGAGACGGCGGCCTCCCCGGCGTAGGAGACCATCAGCGTGTCGGCGATGCCCACCAGCATGGCCAGCAGCTGCTCTACAAACAGGGGGACAATCAGCTGTTTTAAGTCTTGGTTGGAAAAGGGCTGGCGGGAGGGCTCCACCTGGGTTTTGGGCTCTAGGAGCTTCCCCCAAAGCCGGGCTGACAACGGGTTCACGGCAACACACCTCGCTGGAAGTTTCTTGCCCCCATTGTAACAGGCGGAAGGCGGGATGTCCAATACCCGGTTTCTATCCCCTTCCATGCGTTTTGAGAATGGGCCAGCGTATCACGGATGGAGCACAGCTTGGTAGCCATTTGCCCTGTCGCCGGTGATGATGATGATATAGGTCTGCCCAAAGCGGGCCTCCCAGGCGATGGGCTCCAGAGCTTTTGTGATGTCCGCCGGGTAGACGTTTTCAAAGTTGGGCGTTACGTATTCCGTTATGACGCGGAACCGTATCCACAGCGCCAGCGCGTCAGCGGTGCTTTCCAGCTCCTCCCTGTTCCACACCACCATGTTTTCCGAGTCGCTCGGAAGCAGCGAGCCGTCCGCGTTGGAGATGCCCCCGCTGTAATCGCGGCCCTCCGCGCGGTAGTCGTACACCAGCAGTCCCACGTCCTCCTTTGTGTCGAATTGGATGCGCAAGGCGATTTCATCGGCGGCGGTCAGATATGTGCCGGAACCCCCTTGCGCGGAAAGGATACACACCAGCACCAACACTGCCGCCAGCGCGAAAATGCCCGCGAATATCTTTTTCTTCATAGGAAAAGCCTCCTTTCACTCTTTCTTATAGGTGAAGAAAATCCCAACCAGCGCAGCCAGAAAGAGAGGCGGCGCCACCCGGACAAACAGCCATTCCAAGGAGTGAAAGGCCACGCCAAGGACGGCGGTTTCCGGGTCGCTGTAATCCCACGCCAAATAGGGGCTGCCCACAAGGAGAAGGGCCGCGAACAGCAGTGCCAACAAGGCGCAGAACGAAATGAGCACCCAGCGGACCACCTTCCTTCTGGTGGTTTTCCTGCGGGCCAGCTGCAAGTTTATCACCTCCAGCTTTTGGGAAATGGCCTGCAAGGTGTCGGCCTCCGGCTCCACAACGGTTTCGCCCAGCAGCACGCTCACCGGTGTCTCCAGGGCTTCCGACAGGGCCAGCAGCATGTCCGCGTCGGGGACCGACAGCCCTTGCTCCCACTTCGAGACGGTTTGCCGCACCACGTTCACCTTGACCGCCAGCTCCTGCTGGGAAAGCCCTTTGGCTTTTCGGATGGCCTTGATGTTTTCGTTGAGCATTTTGGAAGAACCTCCTTTTTCTTTTGTTGCCCCTATTGTAGCCGGAATGGCCCGTTGCCACAAGCAACGCGTCGTAACATCTTGGCGAAACCGGCCGTTCTGCGGTGTTTTGCGGCCCGTTTCTTTGGGGTGTGTGAGCCCCCCCGAGGGAGTTTCCAGCTTAGTGTGAAAAATTTTTATAGGGAATTTCTGATTTTCCCTGACAAATACTGGGCAGGCTGTTATAATACAGATACTGCGCTGTGGGACCTCTTTGGGACAAACCGGGGCGCCTGTCCAAAAAAAGGACAGTTTCCGCCCCGTGGGGAAATTTGGCACAAAGCGCCCCCTTTGTCCCGTGACAAACGCCCCCGGCGCCGGTACAATGGGAACGTACATACAATAACAAAACAGACAGGAGGAACCTACTGTGACCCCTCACAACACTTCCCAGGAAGAGCTCCTAAAGGAGCTGCAAACCTCTGCGGCTGGCCTTTCCAGCCAAGAGGCCCGGCAGCGCCTGGAGCGGTACGGGGAAAACAAGCTGGCGGAAAAAAGGAAGAAGACAAATCTCCAGCGGTTTTTGGACCAGTTTAAGGATGTGATGATACTCATCCTGCTGCTGGCCGCGGCGGTAAGCTTTGTGGTGGCCTGCTTTGGCCACGACCCCATGGAATTCTTCGAGCCGATGCTCATCTTGCTCATTGTGGTGTTAAACGCCCTGCTGGGCATGATGCAGGAATCCAAGGCGGAAAAAGCCATGGACGCCCTGAAGAACCTGTCCGCCCCTCACGCCAGGGTGCTCCGGGATGGGAAGGAGCAGGTCATCGACGCCGCCCAGCTGGTGCCCGGCGACGTCATCCGCTTGGAGGCCGGGGACTTCATCCCCGCCGACGCCCGGCTGCTGAAAAGCGTCAGCCTGAAAAGCGAGGAATCCGCCCTCACCGGCGAAAGCGTCCCCAGCGAGAAGGACGCCGCCGCCCAGGTGGAGGAGAAAGCCCCCCTGGGCGACCGGAGCAACATGGTGTTCTCCGGGTGCTCTGTCACCTACGGCACGGCCACGGCCGTGGTCACCGGCACCGGCATGGATACGGAGATGGGCAAAATCGCCGGCCTGCTGGAAGGGGAAGAAGAGGGGCAGACGCCTTTGCAGCAGAAGCTGGCCCAGCTGGGAAAATACCTGGGCTTTGTGGCCCTGGGAGCCTGCGCCGTCATCTTTGTGGTGGGGCTGCTCAACGGCATTCCTGTGCTGGAAATCTTTATGACCGCCGTGTCTCTGGCCGTGTCCGCTATCCCTGAGGGCCTGCCCGCCATCGTCACCATTGTGCTGGCTATTGGGGTGCAGCGCATGGCCAAGAAAAACGCCCTGATCCGCCGCCTGCCCGCGGTGGAGACCTTGGGCGGCGCCTCTGTCATCTGCTCGGATAAGACCGGCACCCTCACCCAGAACCGCATGACCTTGGTAAAGCTTTGGGTAGAGGGGGAAAACAGCCTGGAGACCGTCTCCACGGAGAACAGCCCGGCGGGCCGGGAGCTGCTGCGCTACGGCGCCCTGTGCTGCGATGGCTCTGTGCTCTACAAGGAGGACGGCACCGAGCAGCACATCGGCGACCCCACCGAGACCTCCATTCTGGTGGCGGCCCACAAAAACGGCATGGAGCAGGCGGACTTGAACAGCCAGTACCCCCGCTTGGCCGAGCTGCCCTTTGATTCCGATAGGAAACTGATGACCTCTGTCAACCAGATGGACGGGAAAATCGTGGCCATTGTCAAGGGCGCCTTTGACATGATGGCCGCCCGGTGCGTCGCCGGCGACTTGGAGGCCGCCAAGGAGAAAAACGAGGAAATGAGCCGGGACGCCCTGCGCGTGCTGGCTGTGGGGTATAAAATCCTGGACGAGGTGCCGGAGAACCCCACCAGCGAGGAGCTGGAAAGCGGCCTGACCCTGATGGGCCTGGTGGGCATGATTGACCCGCCCCGCCCCGAGGCCAAGGCCGCTGTGGCCACCTGCCGCCAGGCCGGCATTAAGCCTGTGATGATTACCGGCGACCACGTGGTGACGGCCTCTGCCATCGCCAAGGAGCTGGGCATCCTGGAGGAGGGCGACAAGGCCATCACCGGCGCCCAGCTGGACGCCATGAGCGAGGAGCAGCTGGACCAGGAGGTGGAGAACATTTCCGTGTACGCCCGGGTGTCCCCGGAGAATAAAATCCGCATTGTCAAGGCCTGGCAGCGCAAGGACCAGGTGGTCTCCATGACCGGCGACGGCGTCAACGACGCCCCCGCCCTCAAGGCCGCGGACATCGGCTGCGCCATGGGCATCACCGGCACCGACGTGGCCAAGGGCGCTGCGGACATGACCCTCACCGACGACAACTTCGCCACCATTGTGGACGCCGTCCGGGAGGGCCGGGGCATCTACGCCAACATCAAGAAGGTGGTGGGCTTCCTGCTGGGCACCAACATCGGCGAGGTCATCACCGTGTTCGCCGCCATGCTGCTGTGGCACAAGACGCCCCTGCTCTCCATGCAGCTGCTGTGGATCAATCTGGTGACGGACTCCCTGCCGGCCATCTCCCTGGGCATGGAGGCCGTGGAAAACGACGTGATGGAGCACAGCCCCAAGCCCAAGGACGAGGGCATCTTCGCCCACGGGCTGGGCATCCAGGTGGTGCTGCAGGGGTGCATGTTCGCCGTTTTGACTCTCATCGGCTTTCTGCTGGGCGAGCGCTACGGCGGCAGCCTGGAGGCCGGCCAGACCATGGCCTTTATGGTGCTCTCCTTAACTCAGATCGTCCAGGCCTTCAACATGCGCAGCGAGCACTCCCTGTTCAAGATCGGCGTCTTCACCAACCACAAGCTGAACTGGGCCGCGCTGCTTTCTGTGGTGCTGGTGTGCCTGGTGCTGTTCACCCCGGTGGGCATCGCCTTTGGCATGGTGGCCCTCCCCGCCTGGCTGTACCTCTGCGGCCTGGGGCTGATTCTGGTGCCCCTGGTGGTCATGGAGCTGGCCAAGGCCGTGGGCCTGGTGAAAAAGCGCCACGGGAAGAAGCAGTAAACAGGCGTGCGGAACCTGCCGCGCTGTGCTATACTATCGTTTTAGGAAGGAGCTGCCGCGCAAGCGGGGCTCCTTTTTTGTGAGCACAAGAGAAACTGACAAAAAGCAACCGTCAGTTGCCCCCTTGCAAGGCGGGGATGGTTTACAGCCCGGAGCCTGCCTGTTATACTGTTGGCAGAAGGAGGAATCTGTATGAAGCTAGAGGACAAGCTGCTTTCCCTGCGAAAACAGCAGGGCCTTACCCAGCTGGAGCTGGCCGAGGCTCTCCACATCTCCCGGCAGGCCATTTCCAAGTGGGAGACCGGCGAGGCCGAGCCTTCTCTGGAAAATCTCAAAAGCCTGAGCCAGATCTATCACATATCCCTGGACGAGTTGCTGGGGGAGGGGAAACTCCCAGAGCCAAAGGCTCCTCCGGAGGACCAGCCTCCCGTCCAGCCGCCCCAGGAGGAGCCAAAGGAGGAAACAAACGGTGGAGAAAGTCTTGCATCCCAGGCCACAAGCGCCAACCAGCGAATTCTCCCCTTTGTAGCCTTGGGAGTGGTGGCGGCGTTACTTCTTGGCCTGGTAGCGTTTCTCTGGTGGTGGAACTTGCCCGCCCAGCAGTTTTCTTATTGGCACAAAACCCCTTCAGAACGTCCCACCCAAGGGGGCCTGTGTTTTGTTGTTGATACCATCACCGTAAATGCAGATGGTTCGGGCAATATCAGCTATATTCTCTACAACAATGGAACAGAGGTAGATTACTGGGGAGCCGGCCGTTCGGGCGGAATTGGAGACTGTTGGGTGGATTACTGCTACGAGGAAAACTGGTATCAGGTCAGTCCCAGCCCCACATCCATTCCTTTGGGAGTTTTTTCCCTGAATTCGGTAGAGCCAGGCCAACTGGAAAGCTCAACCGAGTCCCTTCCCGCCGGTACGCTGGCCATGCCGGGCCGGTACCGCTTTTGCGTGGAAAACGTGGGATATGTGGAGTTCGCCCTGTTTGAGAACGGACGCTTTTATGACGTGCTCATCGGAAAAGGGCAGCAGTTTTGGTAAACAAACAGCCAGGGGCGGTGCCGCTCCCGGTCCGTTGACGATGAAATGGCTGCGCTGCCCGCTGCGGAAGGTCGCGGCCTTTTGAAAAAGGCTGCACCGAAAACTTTTTCGCGCTCCGCGTTCCTGTTTTGAAACGACAAAAGGCCCCCGGCGCTGCCGGGGGCCTTTCGTTTTCCCGCGGGGGCTTGCCAGGCGGGGTACCGGTCGGGAAAGGCGGGGCGCTGCCCCTGTTTCCCTGGTTTTTCTTTGTGCAACGCTTTGCGTTGCTTTTAAGACCGCGAGACGCTGTCTCGCGCTCTGCAGCCTTTGAAAAGGCTGGCGAAACTTTTTCGCGCTCCGCGGTGCGCTTTTTTAACCGTGGTCAAACTGACTGTTGTACAATTCGGCGTAGAACCCGCCCTTTTGCAGCAGGCTTTCATGGTTGCCCTGCTCCACGATGTGGCCGTCCCGCATGACCAAAATGGTGTCCGCGTCCCGGATGGTGGACAGCCGGTGGGCCACGATGAAGCTGGTGCGGCCCTCCATCATCTTTTGGAAGGCCTTTTGGATGCGGATTTCCGTGCGGGTGTCGATGGAGGAGGTGGCCTCGTCCAGGATGAGCATGGGCGGCAGGCACAGCATCACCCGGGCGATGCACAGCAGCTGCTTCTGGCCCTGGGAGATGGAGCCGCCGTCCTCGCCGATGACGGTGTCATAGCCCTGGGGCAGCCGCTTGATGAAGCTGTGGGCGTGGGCGGCCTTGGCGGCCTCCACCACCTCCTCCA
>OLVZ01003217.1_pt1 | contig 10949 bp, 7 predicted proteins | sample 1673341 | NCBI WGS metagenome assembly OLVZ01 (sample SAMEA3178944, study PRJEB25190) | human gut metagenome | biome: human gut; feature: human-associated habitat; material: faeces | place: Austria | collected 2013 | reverse complement strand
CAGGAACCAGAACACCTGCTTGTCCTCATAGAGGTGCTTCAGGGTGTGGCCGATGCGCACAAAGCTCTGCCGGATGGCGTGCTGCTCCACCTCCACATAGTTGACCTGCCGGTAGCGCCGGAGCAGCGGCAGGGTGGTGCCCAGCCACCACACAGCCGTGATGAACAGTGCAATGGTCAGGGCGGTCATCTGGCTCATGCCGATGGCCCCGCTGCCCAGCACCAGCGCCAGACACACCACAAAGGGCACACAGCTGCCGATGTAGCCCCAGGCATAGCCGCGGGAGGACACCATGTCCATCCGCTCCGGGGTGGTCACGTCGCCCAGCATGGAGTCATAAAACACCAGACTGCCCGAAAAGCCGATCTTGGCCACGATGAAGATGACCAGGAACGGCAGCCAGGTCAGGGGCAAGGCCATTGCGCAGCAGGTGACCACGCCGGTGCCGAAGAAGCCCAGGAAGAACTTGATTTTCATGCCCTGTACATCGGCGATGGAGCCAAGCAGCGGCATGAGCAGCGCTATGACCAAGGACGCGATGGTCTGTGCATAGCCCCAGGCGGATACAATGTTGCCGTCCGCCGGCATCAGTGATTTGGCGTAGATGGGGATGACGGCGGTGGACAGCAGCACGAATGCCGAGTTGCCGACGTCGTAGATGATCCACTTCTTTTCGCGGGCGGTCAGTTTGGCGCTTTGCGGCACCGGTTCGTGGACATTCGTGGGATCAGTCATATGCACTCCTCGACGGTATTCAACTCAATCTATCGTAGAAGCGCGGACTAGGGTAGGGAGACCATTCCGGTTGAACGGCGGGTGAATAATGCCGGGCCCCTTTCTAAGGGAAGCCAGAGCAAAAAATAGCTCCCCTCGCTGAGGGGAGCTGGCCGCGAAGCGGACTGAAAGGAGCCGATCGTGGATTCCCCCCAGATGAGGAAATCCACTCAATCGTCCGGAAACTATTCGCCGATCAGCGCGATGGCCTCGTCGTAATCGGGGCATTGCGGCACGCCGTTGAGGCTGTGCTGGATGGCGATGGATGCCGCCGCGTTGGCGATCTTTACCGATTCGGCCAGACTATGGCCCTTTGCCAGCATCGCGCACATCACGCCGGTGTGGCAACCGCCCGCCGAACGGGTGTGTACGGCCTTGGTCGGGTATCCCTCGATATGAATCGTCTCGCCACCTGGCTCACGAATCCAAGCGCCGCGGGCGCCGACACGCACCACCAGCGGCGCGCGCAGTGTAGCGCCCAAGCCGTCGCACAACTGGTGCATGAAGTCGTCAAGTCCGCCGCCAATGGTGACTTTGCTGTCGTCGATTGGCGCACCAAGTCGCTCGGCCAGCGTCATGGCCTCCTGACGGTTGCAGGACCAGACCGGGCGTGCGAGCACCAGGTCCTCAAGCATATGGTCGTTGACCAAACGCAACGTATTGGTGGGGTTGATCACCAGCGTGTAGTCGCGTGCAGCCGGGTCGGTACCGGCCTTGAGCAGGAATCCGTCCACGCCGGTGGCCGTGTGGTCCATCAGTGTGTTGCCGCTGATGTGCACCACGTCTTTGGGCTGCGGCTCCAGCGTGTCGAACGTGTCCGAGTCGCCATGAGCCTCGGCGCCATAGGAAGCGATGAATGTCTTCTTCGGCGCGCCGGAGCTCAGCACCACGCGGAAGCCGGAATCCTCATCAAGACGATCCTGGCCGATATGCGTAATGCCGTTGTCTTGGAATGACTGGCGGATGAAATGCGCCCACAGGCCGTTGCCCAGAATGCCGGCGTGCTCGGTCGGCACGCCCATGCGGCTGGCCGCCTGCAGCACGCGATAGCTGCCGCCAATGGAGGGCTTCGGATGATCGGCCACGGCGAATCCGCCCTGTGCCGGCACCTTGTCCACATTGAGCATAATGTCCACCCAGACTTGCCCCAGTGAAATCACGCTGGGCTCGTGAGTGCCGATACCTCGCTTGAGATTCAACATGACAGCCTCCTTCGTCGTAAGTTGCACGAGGCCCCCTTCGTCCCTTGCCGTCTCTTATACCGAGATTATATGAGAGTTTGCTGGATGCGGAATAGGCAGGCCGGCGTGTTTTATCGGGTAAACGCTACGATTTGCAGCGTAATTCGCCGCTGGCGAACTGCTGGCGAACTACTTGCGGACCGCTGGCGAACCAATGCCGAACCGCTCGCGAACCGCTGATGGCCCACTCGCAAGTTACGCTCGAACCGCGCGTGAACCGCCGAGGTTCGCCCATGATACACGCAAGAGTTGCGGTTGTCAGTATTGGGCTATATATTTGTGAAGTTGTGTGTTCGGCATGTCGGGTGAAACCGGCGGTCGAATGCGTGAAAGACTTGACACATCAAGGTTAAGGGAGTCCATCATGGCAGCTCGTTGCGCAGTGTGCGGCAAGGGACCGCAGACCGGTTTCACCGTTTCCCATTCGCACCGTCGTACCAAGCGTAGCTTCCGCCCGAACCTGCAGTCTGTGCGCACCACGATTGATGGCGAGAACACTCGTCTGCGCGTGTGCGTCAAGTGCCTCAAGGCCGGCAAGGTTCAGCGCGTGGCCGCGTGAATCGCGTACTAACGTGGAGCAAAACCCGTTTGAGCTTCGGCTTGGCGGGTTTTGTTGTTTCTGCGGCCTAAAGAGGCCGTGCGAATAGAATAGGCCAATATGAGCATCACTATGGGCACCACTCTCGCTTCGCTGGTCACCAACAAGCGTCGCGTGTCCGCGCTCAAATCGCTGGGAATCGTCACTGTCGGCGACGCCCTGACCTACTATCCTTTCCGCGTCACCGAACCGGTGCCGCTTCGCGCCATCCGCGAGGCCGCACCCGGCCAGCAGATGGCATTTGCCGCCGTGATACGAGATATGCGCGTGGTGCCGATGAACGCTCGCCGCGGCTACCGACTCGAAGCGACGGTCGATGACGCCGACTTCGCCCGGTCTCGTCGCGTACCCGGCAGTACGGCCCGGCTCACGTTCTTCTCGTATCGTAAATCGTATGTGGATTGGGTCAGCGTGCGACTGCGCGCCGGCACGTCTGTGGTGGTCTCCGGTATGCCCGGCGAATACATGGGTCAGCTGCAGTTCACCCATCCCGAAATCCTCACTGTCGCGCCCGTGCCGGCCGGAGCAGGAGCGGGGCTTGAGGGTTACGCTCGGGGCGCGGCATCCGGCAATGGTGCGTTTGCGGGAAGTGCCGATCCGTATGCCAGTGCGCAGTCCGCGTATCCGCCGGCCGCGACTGCCCCTTCCGGGGCCGCGTTGAAATACGACGCCGATACCGTGCAAGAGGCGCTTACCCGCGTCTGCCGGCCCCGCCCGGTATATCACGCCAGTTCGCGTATCTCGTCCGAACATATTCATGAGACGATTCTGGGATTGCTGTGGATGATGGGGGCCCGCACGTCATCCACGCCTGACGGGCAACTCGCTGGCGCTGGGGCAGCCGGCATTGTGGCTCCCGCGACTGACACCATCGCCGTCCAAAACGGGGAAGAGAAGTCCGGCACGACCGCCGAATCCGGTGCTGAGGCGCTCTCCCAATCCATCCCAGATGTGCTGCCCGAATCGGTGCGCAAGGCCAAGAACCTCATGCATCGGGCTGAGGCGTTCCTGGCCATTCATGATCCGGCCTCCACGGCCCGGTTCAAGGAGGCCATCGAAACCCTGCGCTATGAGGAGGCTTTCGTTTCGCAGACCTCGCTGCTGAAGTCTCGACAGCACGCGCACAAGTCATCGGCGCATCCTTGCCCGCTGAACGAGGCGCTGGAAACAGCTCGAGCGTCGGTGGGCGAAGCGGTTGCGGAGCCAAGTACGCAACCAGAAGCATCGGAGCGCGGTTCTGCGACCGATCTGCCTGATCTGCCCAATTTGCCCAATTTGCGCGACCGCTTCATCGCATCGTTGCCGTTCACACTGACAGCCGGGCAGAGTCAGGTGGTGGACGACATCGCGTCCGATCTTGAACGTGACTGGCCCATGCAGCGTCTGTTGCAGGGCGAAGTCGGCTCCGGCAAAACCGTAGTGGCGCTCGCGGCCATGCTGCAGGCGGTCGGCGCCGGCTATCAGGCGGTGCTGGTGGCTCCCACTCAGGTGCTTGCCGAACAGCATTACGAGACCATCAGCAAGATGGTGTCGGGGTTGACCCTTGCACAGCCGGGTGCCAAGGAGACCGATGCCGCGGCCGACGTTGAGGGCGCGATGGGCGCGTCCGGTGCTTCGACGGTCTCTTCTTCCAAGGTGACTGCGGAAATTCCCGTCACCCTGCTGACCGGTGGTATGAAGCTTGCCGCCCGGCGTAAGGCGCTCGCTGCGGCCGCCAGTGGTGAGCCGGGCATTATCGTGGCCACGCACGCGGCGTTTTCCAAGACCTTCCAAGCCCCGCACTTGGCCTTGGTGGTGATCGACGAGCAACACCGGTTCGGTGTGGAACAGCGCGAAAGCCTCAACGCCAAAACCGATGACGGCACCACGCCGCATCTACTGGTGATGACCGCCACGCCCATCCCGCGCACCGCCGCCATGACTTGGTTTGGCGATCTCGATATTTCCTGGCTCACCGAATTGCCTGGCGGCCGCAAACCGATTCGTACCGTGGTGGTCAATGAGGCCGACGCCGCCACCATGGGGCGTATGTTCGCGCACATTCGCGCGCGAGTCGACGCGGGGGAGCGGGCCTATATCGTGTGCCCGCGCATTGATGCGGATGATGAGGAGAACGAAGGCGGTTCCGGCGTTTCGGCAGCAGCCGGTTCTGCCCGCGGACGCGCCGCAGCATCTGGTTCCAGTGCCCGCACAGCTGCGGGCGGCCGTGTGACGCGCGCGGCGGCCGATGCCATCGGCATCGACGACCCCTACGAAACCTTCGACGAAAATGGCGAAACCGTGGCTCGCCCGCCATTGCATGCGGTGGCCGAAATCGCCGACCGGTTGCAGAAACTTCCACAGTTCCAAGGCATTCGGTTTGCGACTCTGACCGGCCTCGACAAGGATGACGTCAAAACCCAGGTCATGGCCGATTTTGCCGGCGGCGAGACTCCGATCCTGGTGTCCACCACGGTGATCGAAGTCGGCGTGGACGTCAAGCAGGCCAGCTGCATCGTCATCTTTGATGCTGACCGATACGGCCTCTCTCAGCTGCATCAGCTGCGCGGCCGCGTGGGGCGTGGCGGCACCAACTCGTGGGCGTTCCTTATTTCCCGTGCGGAACCCGGCTCCCCGGCCGAGCAACGGCTCGAAGTGATTCACCACTCGCTCGACGGTGCCGAAATCGCCCAAGCCGACTTGGAATTCCGCGGTGCCGGCGATGTGCTCGGCGACGCCCAATCCGGCGGCAAGTCCAGCCTGAAGCTCCTGCGCGTGGTCAAGGACGCCGACATGATCGCCGACGCCCGCACCCGTGCCGGGCAGCTTCTGGCCGCCGACCCCGAACTGGCAGGTGAGGTCCAACTCGCCGGTGCCGTCCTCGACTTCACCCGAGGCAACGAAACCTTCCTGACCTCCAGCTGAGGCACCTCCAGCTGAGGCTAGGGCTGCGCCCCCGTAATCGCACGATATAGTTTTTCCGTATGCCGATCGTGAGGAAATCACGGTCGGGAAGCCCTCGAATGTGCTTCAGTGGAGGCAAGACCATTCGTACATGAGGTACTCGAAGTGCATATATCATTGGTGCGCTTCGAGCACCCCATTGTTGTTCATGATTGGTATGCGCAGATGAACCTGTACAGTGAAAGCTATGCGTGTAATTTCTGGACGATTCAAGGGTGTGGCGCTTGCTACGCCGAAAACGGGTACCCGGCCTACCACGGATCGCACCAAAGAGGCGATTTTCTCGCACCTCGACTCATGGGGAGTGCTGGATGATGCCCGTGTACTGGACCTGTTCGCCGGTACTGGTGCGTTGGGCATCGAAGCGCTGAGCCGTGGCGCGCGAGAACTCGTGGCCGTGGAAAGTTCCCGGCCTGCGGCGGCGCTGATTACCAAGACCTTGGCGCAGCTACAGAAGAATCGTTCGTGGGATGCTTCGCTCAAGGCCCGTGTGCTGGTCAAAAAAGCCGAGCAAGTGGCTGGCGGCTTCGGCGAACCATTCGACGTGATATTCATCGACCCGCCCTATGCCTATGAGACCGCTGAATGCAATCAGCTACTGTCCGATCTGGCGGCGGGCAGCGCCACCAACGAGAACACGGTGATCATGCTCGAACGCTCGGTACGCTCGGATGATCCCACTGCCCCCGGAGGCTGGCAAATCACCGAAAGCCGCAACTACGGCGAAACCGCCGTCTTCTACATCGAATCCGCGGATGACGACTCGGATATAGAGCGTTCCGACGATTCCGCCGCGTAGTGAATCTCCCACCGTGTGGTGAATTAATCGGCGAGCCGGCGCGGATGGGCGGCGGAGACCTCCCAGCCCAAGGCCATCAGGGTCTTGCGATCGGCCTTATCCAGCGCCTTGCAATCCAGTGCCGCGATAAGGTCTGGCCGAATCTCGGCGGTGCGGGCCAGCGCTTCGTCGCGGCGAAAACGGTCCACCTTGCCGTGGTCGCCGGACAACAGCACATCCGGCACCGCAATACCGCGCCACACGGCCGGCTTGGTGTACTGGCGATGTTCAAGCAGTGCGCCCTCGCCGGTGTAGGATTCCTCAACAATCGAATCTGGGTTGCCCATGAATCCGGGCATCAGGCGGGTGATGGCCTCAAGCATCACCGATACCGCTACTTCGCCGCCGTTCAGCACATAGTCGCCGATCGAATATTCGCGTACGTCGACGCCTTGGGCGCGGTAGTAGTCCGGGATGCGCGCATCGTAGCCCTCATACCGGCCGCAGCCGAACAGCAGATGGTCGGCATGGCTGAGCTCGGTGGCGTCGCGCTGGGTGAACAACGGGGCCGATGGGTTCGGGAAGATGAGCACCGGTGCGCCGGATGGGGCGGGGGAGCCGGACGGCTGCGAGAATCCCAGCAGTTCGTCCAGACATTCGCTCCACACTTCGGGCTTCATCACCATGCCGGCCCCGCCGCCGACTGGCGTATCATCCACCGAATGATGCACATCGTGGGTCCAGTCGCGCAGGTTGTGCGCCTTGATCTCCAACAATCCCTTGGCCTGGGCTTTGCCCATCAGGCTGAGGTTCATCACCTCAAAGTATTCGGGGAACACGCTCACGATATCGATCTTCATGTCATCCAGCCTAACGGTAGCCCCTCCCGCATTACACAGCCACCACTACACTATTGCGGTGATGAATACGACGATGAACCTCCCCACCCGCAAAAAGCCCGAAGTGTTGTCCCCGGCCGGCAACCTGAGGGGCCTGAAAACCGCGGTCGATTATGGTGCCGACGCCGTCTACTGCGGCGGCAAAGCCTTCGGCATGCGATCGGCCCCCAAAAACCTTAGCCTTGAGGATTTCGAGGAAGGATCGCGCTACGCCCATGAACGCGGCGCTCGCGTGTACGTGACCTGCAACGTGCTGCCGCGCAACAACGAGATCGAAGCCATGCGCGAGTACGTCGGCCAGCTCAAAGACACCGGCGTGGACGCGCTGATCGTCTCCGATATTGGCGTGATGATGATGGCCCGTCAGGTGGCTCCGAATCTGGAACTGCACGTCTCCACCCAGGCCGGCGTGACTAATTATCAGGCTGCGAACGCCTTCTACGAGCTTGGTGCTCGCCGTGTGGTGTTGGCCCGCGAGATGGACTTGCAGGCCGTGCGTGATATTCGCGCCAACATTCCCGATGACCTCGACATCGAATGCTTCGTCCACGGTGCTATGTGCATGGCCTTCTCCGGCCGCTGCCTGTTCTCCAACTATCTGACCGGCCGCGATGGCAATCACGGCGAATGCGCCCAGCCATGCCGCTGGAAGTATTCGATCGTGGAAGAGAAGCGCCCCGGCCAGTACTTCCCGATCGAGCAGACCGAGAACGGCGCCTATCTGTTCAATTCGCAGGACATGAATATGCTGGGGCACTTGGATGATTTGATTGACTCCGGTGCCACCAGCCTCAAAATCGAAGGCCGCGCGAAAAGCGCCTACTATATCGCCGCCATGACCAACGCCTACAAAACCGCGGTTAATGAATACATGATTCAACGCGGTTTTGAAGACGCTGATGGCAATGTTTTGAAGCCTTTCCATGACCGTGTGATTCGCCCGGGCGACCCCGATTTTGGCCAAGGAACCGAAGATCAAGTGATGCGCAATGCTGATGCCGCGTTCGCCGGTGTGGCCGATGAGGGATATGACCGTGGCTCTGATACTGCGGTTGCCGATTCGGTCACCGGCTCGGTTGCCGCAGAACGTGACCGCGTGACGGTTGCTGATGCCGTCGACTCAACTGCCTCTGGTACGCCGGCCGGCACCGCCGTCGAACCCGACGGCATGAGCTCTCACGCCCGTTCCACGCGCCGCAAGTCCAACACCGCGGTCGAACAGATTGAGACCGATTGGAAACATGCGGCCGTTCGCCCGGCCCCACACGTCGAACTGCCCGAATGGCTGCTCGAGGAAACCGACAAGGTGGCCCACCGCGACTACTCCACCGGCTTCTATTACCCGGAGCACAAGGTCACACAGAACACCGACCGCTCCGCCTACTTCCGCTCATGGCTGGTAGTGGGCGAAGTGCTGAGCTGGAGCGCGGACGAAGACGGACGTGTCACGCTGATGAGCCGTAACAAGATTGAGCCCGGTCAACAGGTCGAATTCCTGCTGCCTGGCGAGAGACCATTGGTCTTTACCGTGCCGGAAACCGGCCTGCGCGATGCCGATGGCGCGCCAGTACCCGCCATCAATAATCCGGCGCACGTGTTCTCGATGCCCTGCCCGCACCAGGTGCCCATCAACGCCGCCATCCGCTCGCGCACCAAAAAGCCCACCCTCAAAGCCGAATAACCTACCACTCCGCCCCCCCGCTGACTGGGGGGTGGTCATGAAAATCATGAACACCGCCCGCACCCAAGAAAGAATGCCTTATGCCTGAATACAGCGAAGAAATCCTCGATTCCAACAGCATCAGCTCTACCGATAAAGCCGGTCGCCCTATTCCGGTGACCATCCCCATCGCACTGGCCCCCGGCATCAAGGTGGTGTACACCACGCGACTGGGCGGCCTGAGCGCCGGCGATTACGGCAACCTGAACCTCGGCGGCAAGTCCGGCGACGAACCTGAGGCCGTGCTGTCGAACCGCATCGCACTCGCCGAAGCGGTGCAAGCCCGCCTATCGCTGGTCTCCCAAGTACATTCCGGCGTGGCTGTGGACGTGGACGACTCGTTCATCATCAACACCCCCTTCGGCTTCGACGTGTCCGGCACACATGGTGAGACTGACACTCCGCACGTCATCGAGGCGGACGGCCAGGTCACCGCACAATCCGGCATCGCCCTAGGCATGTTCGCGGCCGACTGTCTGCCGGTGCTGCTGGGCGACCCGGTCACCGGTATCATCGGTGCGGCCCACTGCGGCCGTCGTGGTCTGGAGCGCGGCGTGATCGGCGCCACGGTGGACCTGATGAAGAGCAAGGGTGCCGACCCGGCGAACATCGTGGCCACACTCGGCCCGCGCATCTGCGGCGACTGCTATGAAGTGGGCGACGAGATCGCCGACCAGTTCATCAAGCGCTTCCCGCTGACCAAGACGAAGACCCGTTTCGGCGGTGCCGGCATCGACATCGCCGAAGCCGCGATGATCGACCTCGCCTTCGCCGGTGTACATCAGGTGGTCGATTCGATGCCGCGCGTGCACGCCGCCACCCAGTACCTTGAGGAAGACCCGGAACTCGCCGAACTGTGCCGTACGGACGGCGAAGGCCCGGCCGAGCTCGCGGAGCGCATCGACAACATCAGCCACAGCATGTGCACGCTCGAAAACCCACTGTGGTACTCGCACCGCCGCGCCGCGCTCGCCAACAAAACACACGAAGGCCGCCTCCTCGCCCTCATCGTGCGTGACTAAACGGAGAATGCGAGCACATTCCGTGGAGAAGATGTGATGCAGTTCACGGACGGCCAGCCCTCACCTTACGGTGGTGCCTATGACTGAGAGAGATTTCGATACCCCCGTCGAGACGCCTACCGTCCAACCGGCCCCCGCTCAGGGTGCCAAACCGGCGCAAACCGTGCCGGTGGTGGCCGTGGTGCTGGCCGCCGGCTTCGGTACGCGCTTCGACCCCGATAATCCCAAGCAGCTTGTCTCCGTGGGCGGCAAGCCCATCGTGTGCTGGAGCATTGATGCCTTTGAACATTGCGATCGCGTCAGCGACATCGTGGTGGTGGTCAATCCCAAGGTGCGCGGTGAAGTGGAAACGTTGGTTGGCGAGATGGGCTACACCAAAGTCCGCGTCATCATTGACGGTGGTGACGAACGTGTGGACAGTACCGCCGCCGCGCTCGACATGCTGGCTACGGCTGGCATTCCGGACGATGCCAAGATTCTGATCCATGACGCCGTCCGTCCGTTCGTGGAACAGTCCGCCATCGACGGTTCGATTGATGCGCTCGACCAGTTCACGGCCGCGACCGTGGCCTACGCCTCAACCGACACCGTGCTGTTGACCGAGGATCTGGGCGATTTGAAAGTGGTCAAGTCGGTGCCGGACCGCCCGAACACCTTCCGCGCGCAGACCCCGCAATCCTTCCGCTTCGCGACGATTCGTCACGCTTACGATTTGGCTGCCGCCGACCCGGACTTCCATCCCACCGACGACACGCGCGTAGTGGTCGATTATCTGCCTGATGAACCCGTCGCCATTGTCTCCGGTGCGGAAACCAACCTGAAGATCACCACGCGGGAGGACCTGCCCCGCCCGGTACAGAAAGAGGAAACGAGAATGCGCATTGGACATGGTTATGACGTGCACCGCCTGGTGGAAGGCCGCAAGCTGATCCTGGGCGGCGTGGAGATCCCCTTTGAAAAGGGCCTGCTGGGCC
>OLVZ01003214.1_pt1 | contig 10955 bp, 8 predicted proteins | sample 1673341 | NCBI WGS metagenome assembly OLVZ01 (sample SAMEA3178944, study PRJEB25190) | human gut metagenome | biome: human gut; feature: human-associated habitat; material: faeces | place: Austria | collected 2013 | reverse complement strand
GCTTGCCGTCGTAGGACACTGAGCGGCGCATTCCCCACAGCCGACACAGCGAGAAAAATCCCTGCCGAACAGGGTTCCTTTTCGGATCACAGCACCGTGCTTGCATACCTCCATGCAGCGCCCACAGCTAGAACACAGACTAGGGAAAAACATAAGCTGAGGTACGGATGATTGGGACTCCGGGTTGCTGCACCACAGGCAGTGCAGAGGGCAGCCCTTGAAAAAAACGGTCGTCCTGAGGCCGGGACCGTCATGAATGGACATCCTCTGAATATTGTAAATGATTCCTCGTGTAGACATGGCGACAGACCTTGGCTGGCAAAGGGTATAGGTCAAGCCTCCCCGCGCGGGGGCGGGAAAAGCGGGCGGATGTTTCCATCCGCCCAAGAGGTCGGGACAGATTACTTGTATTCGGTACGCTTGATGATCTCGTCCTGTACTCCACCGTCAAGGCGAGTGAAGTAAGCGGAGAATCCGGCCACTCGGACAACGAGTTCCTTGTGGTTCTGCGGATGCTCCTTGGCATCAACAAGCGTTTCGTGGGAGACGCAGTTGAACTGGATATGGCTGCCGCCCCAGTCGAAATAGGTCTTAATGAGATCGAGCAGGTTGCGCGCCCCCTTGGCGTCGGCCAAGGCGGCAGGCAGGAACTTCATATTGAAGTGGTTCGAAATGAACCACGTAGTATCCAGAGCTTGGGCCGCCGACTTGATGAGGGCCGTGGGTCCTTCAGTATCCGTGCCAGGGGTGGCGGAAACGCTACCGTCCGTGAAGGCGACGCCCTTCTTGCGACCGTTCGGGAAAGCGTTCATGATAGAACCGTAAAGGTTATGGAATGACAGAGAGTAGGCGTCGGGATGAGCCTCGTAGCCGAAATAGTCCGGCCCGCAGCTCTTGTAGATGCGCCCGAAATCCTCGTAGAGCCGCTGTACATAGCCATCGCTTTCCGGTTCATCGTTGCCGTACTTGGGCACATCGAGACACATTTTCTGCATATCTTCATACCCTACCCAATCGGCTTCCAGTGCCTCGCGCAACTGGGCGATGGTGAACCGCCCCTTGTCGAACACCAGCTCCTTGATGGCGTGCAGAGCATTGCCCGCGTCCACCACCGTAGAAACAATGGCCATGCCCTGAGGATACATGTGGCCGCCCGCCTCTTCGGTCATGCCGTTTTCAATGCAGCCGTCGTGCAGAGCAGAACGAAAGATACTGGGCACAATCTTTTCATGGGCGGCGGTGGACAGGTTGGAATGCTTGCGCTGAACCTGCAAACCGGCTTCCATCTGCTTCAGCACGGCGTCGTACAATTCTTCGTAGGTCTTAAAATCAGCGGCTTCGCCGGTCTTGGGACCAAGCTGCTTCTTGGTGGTGGGGTCCCAGCCGTTGTACAGGGCCAATTCCACGAACTTGGCGACGCAGATGGCGTCCTCGCCCGCGATGTAGGAACCCTTTTCCGCAACGCCGCTGGCCACGCAGCCAAAGTTGGCCACATTGCGAGCGTCTTCAATGGTGATGCCACGCGTGCCGAAATGTAGGAGGTTACGGGCCACGGCTACGGAAGTATTCATAAACTGCGGCTGCCCACAACCGGTACGTACGACGTCGACAGCCTTCATCAGATAGGCCGGTTCCATCATGGGCGTGTACCACAGGGCCAGCGTGGGCTGAATGTTCTGCATCCGGGCCTGCACTTCCATGATGACCATCTCATAGTCGTTGCTGGCGTCCTTGCCGTCAGGGGTCAGGCCGCCGAGAGCGATGGTCTGGCCAGTATGCCCGGAAAGGGCCTTCTGGTGGGCCATGCCGGAGTACGTACCCAGTTCGGTGTGGCGGATGAACAGGAAGCACGTTAGTTTATTGGCTTCGTCGCGAGTGATACGGCCTTCCTCGATATCCTTCTTATAGAAAGGATACAGGAATTGCCCGAGGCGACCGGGGGAGTTGGCGCAACCCATCTGCTCGATTTCCACCAGCAGGTGCGCGAACCAGTAGGACTGCACGGCTTCACGGAAATTGCGGGCGGGATTTTCAGGCACCCAGCGGCAGATTTCGGCGGTCTCCAGCAGTTCGGCCTTCTTTCTTGCATCGCTTTCTCGTGCGGCCGTTTCCTCGCACAGGGCGGCATAACGGTGCGCCCACTCGATGAAGGCATTAAGGACGATCTTGATGCCCTGTAGGAAAGCCAACTTACGGTAATCTCCACTCTGATGTCGGAGATGGGCTATGCTTTCCTCAACTTCCGCCAATACACCACGTGCGCCCTTCGTCAATATCATGTTGTAATTGGCACAACCGGAACCGAGTGACACGTTCATCACGTCATAGAGCATTCCGGAGTTGATATAGGGACGGGGATTAATTCCGTACAGATTTTTGTAGTTGATATCGGCGGTGTCACGGACGGTACGCCCCTTCCACTGCTTGTACACGCCCATCATGAGCTCTTTGGTTTCGTCGGGAATGACGATTTCGCCCAGAGAGCAGATTTTGGCCATATCCATTTCGTCCTTGATCCAATCGCAGCTCCACTCAGGATACGCGTAGAGACCGCAACGGATGCTGGTGAGCGTACCGACGACGGGGTTCTCATCAAGGAAAAGCTTTTTGGTTTGCAGAAGACGTTCCAAAAGCTTGGCACGGAGCAGGACGGGCTCCTCCCCTGGATTTTCTTCGTATACGGCCTTGAGGACGCTCAGGCGTTCGGGATCCATCTGCTGATTGGTATCGGTCACGATGCCCTTGCAGAGGCGGATGCGCTCATCGGCACTTTCCCAGTCGATGGCATAGGCGCCGTGTCCCGACTTTTCCGCGGCAATGGCGGCTTCTGTTCTTTCGGGAGTAAACATGACAATCTCCTTTTGTTAGGGAATAAAACGTGAGATACACTCCCTGAAAAGCAGAAAACGTGCCATGCTTCACAAATATAAAAACTGTAATTATTTTAGTATATAATAGCTTTAACAATGGGGTACGCTGTTTAGCGTGCCTTCTTTAGGGGACATTTTTGTCTTCAAAAAGAGACATATATGTCCTCAAATAGAGACTATCATGTCTTCACTTTATCTGTTACGCACTTTTGTCCATAATCTCCACAAGCAAGCAACTACGGCATAGCGTACGAATCCCCTCAGAGCCACAAAATGTTCTGCTGTCGTCGCAAACGTTTTCAAGGAGTTCTAAGAAATGTCCACTCCTCGCGAGGATTTTTTTGCATCCATCAATGTGAACAGAGATATTCTTGAGCCGCTCCATTCCGGTATAGCCATTTTCAACAGCAATGCCCGACTCATGTTTGCCAATGCAGCCTATAAAAAAATGTATCACCTTGATGACGAAAACTGTATCGGTCTGGATGCAACAGCTTTTTTCATTACGGCAAAGCAAGGGATACTCGAAGTCCTGAAAACCGGTAAAGCAAACTCATGCGCTTCCCTCACTGTAAACGGTTTATATGGCATAACATATCGCTGGCCATTGAGAGACAGGGAGGGCCTAATTGCAGGCTGCATGACGGAGAATATTTCCGTATCTCCCCAAAAGAACAAGATTCACGAGATTCAAAACATCATTGATGAACTGGAGAGCTCTAATGACTTTTCCACATTGCTCTATCCGCGCCAGAGTACCGAAATCATCACATTTGACACCATCGTGGGTGAAAGTTCCTCAATGCGCATGCTTAAGGAAAAAGGCAAGCGTTTTGCCCAGCACGATGAACCTATCCTCATTCTTGGGGAAAATGGCACTGGCAAGGATTTAATCGCCCAGGCCATTCATGCGGCGAGTTCACGCCGCTCCAAAAATTTCGTCACGGTAAATTGCGCCGCGATTCCCCATGAACTCATGGAATCGGAGTTGTTTGGTTATGAACCGGGAGCGTTCACCGGAGCGAAAGCATCCGGCAAGAAGGGTCAGTTCGAACTAGCTGAAGGAGGCACCATTTTCCTCGACGAAATCGGGGAAATGCCGCTTACGCTTCAGGCCAAGTTGTTGCGGGTTTTGGAAAACCACGAGATACAAAAACTGGGGAACACCAGCCCGCGCTATGTGGACTTTCGTCTGGTGTCAGCCACCAACCGTAATTTGGAACATATGGTTCAGCAAGGACAGTTCCGGGAAGACTTGTACTACCGACTCAATCTTTTCGATCTGGTCGTCCCTCCTCTGCGAGAACGCCTCGCGGACATCCCTTTGCTGGCTTACTCCATTATCATCAACCTGCTAGGCCCGGAACGCGGAAATACTATCCGCATAGAGAAAGAAGTGCTTTCCGTATGCAGCACCCATCCATGGCGAGGCAATGTCCGTGAACTACGAAATATTCTTACCTATGCCCTGTACTCCATGAAAGAATCGGAGTCGGTGTTATGCCTTCACCACTTACCCGAGCGTTTTTTCCATAAGGCGGACAATGAGTTCCTGTGCAGCACGTTGATGGCCGGAGAAGAAGCCAAACAAAAAACTCATTCACCGCGCGCTTCCTCGGAAACATTACTTGACAGCAGGTTGGAAACAGAGCGGAAAGCCATTTTGGAGGCTTTGGAAAAATCCGGAGGAAATAAAGTGAAGGCAGCCAAGATGCTGGGGATTGCGCGCAGTTACCTTTACAAAAAAATTGCCTCCCTTGGCATAGAAGCCCCATAAGCAGACACATGAAAGGGGAGTCTCCCGAAAAATCTTTTTTTACGAATAAAAACAAATAGATATTTGATATGGAGTACGTTTTTTCATATATTCCTTTACGCCACAGAGGCATCAAGTTTCCCTTAGCTTATCGGAAGATTGCCAAATGGTAACTCAGTAATAAAAATTGACAAAATCGCCCTTCCCTCGGCCTAATTTCAGGACTAGTTGGTGAAAATATGAAAGTTGCCCATCTTGAAACTTTTGCAAAAGTGGCCTCAACAGGTAGCTTTACCCGTGCTGCCCATGAATTATTCACGACTCAGCCTACGGTGACCACCCATATTCAGTTGCTGGAGCAGGAACTGGGCTGCCAGCTGTTCAGGCGTTCAAAAAAACAGGTGTGTCTGACCGAAAACGGAAAAAATATATATCAAAAGGTCGAAGAAATTTTTCGGTTGATAGATACTATCAAAAGCATGAATGTAAATAATGAATTGACGGGAATTTTAAATATAGCGGCTTCTTCTGTTATGGGCTCAAACTTTTTACCGCATGTTCTTCAAAAAGTTTTCTCTGAATACCCCAAGGTAAATATACAGCTAAGATTTGGAAATTCCCATTCTATTGCATCTTGGGTTGATGAGGGATTTGTAGATATAGGTTTCGCACCAATCTCCTCAGGTTTTCCCAGGCTTGTTTTCACGCCTCTCCTTGTAGAGCCCTGTCTCTTAATTACAGGATACAAAAAATATGAATATTACAAAGAGCTTTATGAAAGTGGAGAGTGCGCTAGCAGTGATTTTATTATACGTGAAAAAGGAACAAAGCTTTATGAAGTTTCCATGCACTGGCTAAAAAAACAACCTTTTTATACTGAAATGAAACCACCACATATATTATGGAATATTGAATCAATAAAAAATCTTGTCATCGAAGGAGCAGGTATTGCCATATTACCAAAATGCTCTGTAGAGAGATGTCTGCAGCATAATCTTGTACAAGAGATTGCCAGTGATATGAAAGTAGGCAATATTACCTATTGTATGATTGAACGAAAAAATGAAAACTATAATAAAGTAGGTGCTATGTTTCGAGAATTCCTTTTGAACAAATAATTTTCTGAAAAAAGTGTTTTCTCCAACTGTAGGGTGTGTTTAATGACGTAAATGATGGACGGTGACGGCACACTTGTCCGGCGATGCGAGCAACGCCGTGAGAACAAGGGAAGAGGTTCATACGTTCCCTTTCGCTTTCAGAAAGGTAAAACAGGGTGCGCATGAGACACTTTCGCATCCCATGCATACCCTGTTTGAAGCTTTTTGAAAGGGACGAGTTCTGCCCCTTAGTCCGCCCTTTGTATCTTTGCGATAACGGCATCGGTTATTTCGGTGGTGCTTGCCGTCCCACCTAGGTCATGGCCCAAGAAACGGCCTTCTCCGGTCACTTTCCTTATGGCATCCACGATAAGCTCTGCAGCGTCCTTGTGTCCAAGGAAATCCAGCATCATGGCACCGGTCCAGATCATGGCGATGGGATCGGCTATACCTTGCCCCATGATGTCGGGGGCCGAACCGTGGACGGGTTCAAACATGGAAGGGAACTTCCGCTCAGGGTTGATGTTCCCGCTGGGAGACAGGCCAAGGCTGCCCGTGATCGCCCCCCCGATATCGGTAAGGATGTCGCCAAACATATTGGAGGCCACAGCGACGTCAACGCTTTCAGGCTTGAGCACCAGACGTGCTGCCATGGCGTCCACCAGCATGTGCTCCGTGCTTACATCGGGGAATTCTTTGGCTACACGTGAGAAACATTCATCCCATAATGTAAGGGTATACCGTTGCGCATTGGATTTCGTCACGCAAATGAGATGCTTTTTCCTGGATTGTGCCAGCTTGAATGCATAACGAATAGTGCGTTCCGCACCAATCTTCGTAAAGACCGATGTTTCCAGCGCCAATTCAAAGGGTTGGCCAGGATGACATCTGCCGCCGGCACCGGAATATTCGCCTTCCGTATTTTCTCTTACAATGACAAAATCGATATCTCCGGACTTCTTACCCCCCAGAGGGCTCTTTACACCTGGCAGCAAATACCCCGGGCGTAAGCAGATATACTGATCAAATTCCAACCGGATTTTGATCAGCAGCCCATGCAGAGAAACATGATCCGGCACTTGTGCCGGAAGTCCGACCGCACCAAAATAGATAGCATCAAAAGATCGCAAGATATCAATGCCGTTTGAGGGCATCATACTGCCATTTTTGAGGTAATAGTCACACCCCCAAGGGAAATATTCATAGTTCAACTTGAAGTCACCAGTCACTTCACTGACGGCCTCAAGCACACGTACACCTTCTGGCGTCACTTCCTGCCCAATGCCATCGCCTGGGATAACAGCAATTTTATACTCTTTCATAAATATTATCCTTTAAGTGTTAAGGTTTCACTATTCACAGTAAATTCATAAATACTGTGTGATTTTCATATGTCTGTAACAAGTCTAAAATGTTAATATTCCAGCAGGAAGCGTGACTCCAAGATACTGTACAAATACATAGTAAAAGAACACTACTGTGCAAATGGAGCCAGCCGCATTAATAAATATATTTTTAAGGGAGCGAGTTTCTTTAGGCATATACAAAATCTGCAAACCGAAAACACTGGCAAAACTTGTCGCGACGAATCCGATCGGTTCAAGAAGCAATACCCATAGGATTCCTACAAGCATGGCTGCAATCATGGTTTTATTAATTTGAAAGATAGGTTTATTGATCCTCGTCGGGCGCACAAAACCCTTGACCAGTATGACACCCCCCAATATGGCGAGGATGGGCAACATTTTTTCAGGAAAGAACAATGCGAACATGGAGAAATCTTCACCAAGCTGGAAGAAGAAAAATGCTGCTATCGCCAAAATGGATATGCCACCAAGAATATCGATATTGAGCTTATTTTTCATGGCTCACCTCAGCACCGCTGCATTCCGGCTTTTCTTCAGCACCCGTTTGATGAGCGGCCAGCAAACGGAAAGTAGGCATAGCGCAATAAGAACGACGCAAATAGGACGCATGAAGAATATCAGCCAAGGATAGTCGGCACTGACGGCTCCGCCCATAAGCAATCCCTGCACAAAACCGCGCTCGGCGATAGGACCAAGGATAAGGCCGAGCACAATGGGCCCTGGATCAAACTCCAGTTCTTTCAAATAGTAGCCCAAGAGGCCGCTCGCAAACATGAGAATGACGTCCATACTGTTGTTGCGGATGGCATAGGAGCCCATGACCGTAAGCAACATGATGCCGGGAATGAGGCATCGCGACGGAATGCTGACGACCAGACGGAAGATATATTTGCCTGCCAAAATGCCGAAGACAGCCATCAGAATATTGCAGACAAAGAAGGATGTCATGAAGGCATAGGTAATATCGCCATTTTTGCTGAACAACTCGGGGCCGGGCTGGATACCTTGCATGAGCAGGGCACCGAAGATGATGGCCGCTGGCGGAGAACCGGGAATCCCCATGGTCAACAAAGGAACGAGGGCACCTTCCACGGTAGCATTGTTTGCGGATTCGGTAGCCACGACGCCTTGAGGGTTACCTTTGCCGAAGGACTCCGGATCTTTGGCGGCACGTTTCGCTTCATTGTAGGCAACAATATTCGAGATATTGCCACCCGCCCCCGGAAGTATACCTATGAGAGCACCAAGAACCGAAGAACGCAGAGTATTGCCCATGTGGCATACAACATTGCGCCAAGCGTCGACAAGGGCCTTTCTGCTGCCCTGTACCTTGCCCACGATCATTTGTTTTTGATTCGGGTCGGCGGCCATGCGGAAGACTTCGGGGATGCAGAAGAACCCTATGAGGACAGAGACAAGCTCAACGCCGCCCTGCAAGGAAACCAGCCCCATATTGAAACGAATATCGCCGCCTATCGGAGCCATGCCTATCATGCTGATCATAATGCCGATGAGCCCCCCGGTAAAACCTTTGAGCATGGACTCATTGGACAGGCTGGCGATAATGGTAAGCCCGAATACGGCCATCCAAAAGAATTCCGGGGGACCGAAACTTAAAGAAACTTTGGCCAGCGGCAGGGCAAAAAGAATAAGGATGACCGTACCGATGACGCCACCGAAACTGGATGCAACCGACGCCGTGTACAGGGCTTCCTCGCCCCGGCCATTACGTGCCATGGGATACCCGTCGAAACAAGTAGCTATGGAAGAAGGCGTCCCGGGGGTATTGAGCAGGATGGCGGAAAACGCTCCGCCAAAGATGGTGGAAGCATACAGCGCGCCGATGGTGACAAGACCGGGTATGGTATCCATGGTAAAAGTGAACGGCACCATCAGGGCAACGGCCATCGTTGCGGAAAAACCAGGCAGAGCTCCCGCTATGATTCCCAGAAATACGGCTACACTCATGAAAAGCATATTCTGGAGAGTGAATACATTGTCTATCGCTGTGAATAAAATATCCATAGAAGTCTCCTGAATGGTAGAAAGGAAGGAGAGCATACCGTCTTCCAGCTATTCGGCACGCTCTCCATTCAAGGGGACTACTTGCTAATATCCGTAAGAATCATTTTGTATTCTTCAGTTTTTTCAGCAAGGAATTCAGCACTCTGCTTAGGGTTCATATCAAGAAGCGTCATACCCATGTTCGCTGCTTTCTTAGCAAATTCAGGTTCGGCATTGATCTTGGCACACGCCTGGTACAGTTTTTCTACCACAGAATCGGGAGTTGACGGAGGCACTGCAAGACCTCTAAAGGAACCTTCAACAATGTTGTAACCCAGCTCCTTAAAGGTAGGAGCGTCAATATTGGGATCACGCTCTTCAGATGCAATAGCCAGCACGCGCATATCCTTTGTGTACTGGGAATACCCCGACGTGAAGGCCATGATGGCGGTAACATGCTTCCCCAAAAGAGCAATCGGCAGATCTGAAGTACCGGGGAAGGGGACATACGGGATATTGAGCCCAGCCTGCTTATTCAGCATAACGGAAGCAATGTGCCCGGAAGTACCGTTGCCACAAGCCCCGATAATAACACTGCCGGGCTTTTCCTTGGCTGCTTTGATGAGATCATCCAACGTCTTATAGGGGCTGTCAGTGCGCACGGCGAGAACGCAGGGAGTGACGTGGAAGAGCATGACAGGCTTAAGATCTTCTGTCTTGTAACCGGCATTTTTACGCTGCAAAGGCTGCAAAATGATGTGAGGCAGATTGATACCGGCGGTATAATGCCCAGTTGCAGGACTGTTGACCAGTTCACTCCAAGCCAGAGCACCACCTGCGCCGACCTTGTAACTCACCACGACTTTTTGCCCAAGCTCCTTTTCCAGATAAGGCTGCTGCAAACGGGCGAATAGATCGGACTCTCCTCCCGCACTAAAGGGGATCAAATAGTTGATAGGCTCGTTTTTAGGAAATTGTGCCTCTTCAGCAAGCGAAAAGTTTGAGGTCAACAGCAACAGAGAACAGCAGGTAAAGGCCATAAGCAACTTTTTCATAACATCTCCTCTACTAAAAAGTTGATAATGCTACTGGACGTCCCCTTTATCAAATGATCATATGTTTATGCTAATAAAGTTCATACTGGCATGTTCTCTTTTTTACAAATCGGAAATTCATATCAAAAACATCAAAAAAATAAATATATCACGGACTCGAAATTAATCGCCAAACGATAAAAGTTATCCCACTAGATATAGAAGCGTTCCACCATCCAAATATTCGTAACTAATTGTATTTTTTTAATCTTTCCTGCTTTAACATACCGTACCGTATTCATGCATGAACTAATATCGGAGCAACATCCAGCCTATCGTAATACGGCGGTAACCCACCATAACCTTTGATGTAGGGTTCTATCTGGTATTTTCTACAGCGACTATGAAATCAAGGTGTAACCCTCCCCTAAAATAGTGCAGACCAAAACTGGAGACTTCTGGTAAACCATCCCCAGGAGGGAGCCATGAAGAAGTCACGGTTTTCTGAACACCAAATCCAATCCTGAAGTCTGGCGAAGCGGACAGGACTGCCAAGGACGTATATCGTGAGCACGGTATCAGCAGCGCCACGTTCTACGCCTGGAAGAGCAAGTTCGGCGGCATGGAAGCTTCGGACATCAAGCGTATGCGCGACCTTGAGCATGAAAACGCCCTTCTCAAACAAATGTATGCGGACTTAAGCCTGGAAAATCGGGCCTTGAAGGATGTGATCGAAAAAAAGCTCTGAAGCCAGCCGAGAAGCGTGACGTCGTGCTGTTCGTTCACGAAGAGCATGGACTTTCCGTCAGCAAGACGTGCACGGCATT
>OLVZ01003204.1_pt1 | contig 10991 bp, 10 predicted proteins | sample 1673341 | NCBI WGS metagenome assembly OLVZ01 (sample SAMEA3178944, study PRJEB25190) | human gut metagenome | biome: human gut; feature: human-associated habitat; material: faeces | place: Austria | collected 2013 | reverse complement strand
GACTTCATCATAAAATAGATAATATCCGTACTGATTATATCAATAAATCAATAGCTGAGATAGTGAAAACCAAGCCATCTTATATAACTATTGAAAATTTGAATGTATCAGGAATGATGAAGAACAGACATCTTTCAAAAGCTGTTGCGTCACAGAAGTTCTATGAATTTAGAACCAAGCTTAAAGCAAAATGTGATGAAAATGGTATTGAATTAAGAGTCGTAGACAGATGGTATCCGTCATCTAAAATATGTCACTGCTGTGGTGCTATCAAGAAAGATTTGAAACTTTCAGACAGAATATACCATTGTGATTGTGGCTATGTCGAGGATAGGGATTTTAACGCTGCTCTTAATCTAAAAGATGCTTTAACTTACGAGGTTGCATAATCAACGCAAACGTAAGTATGTACTGCGGGCTATCGCAGGAATTTACGACTGTGGAGTGTACAAGAACTTGTGAGTAGCGTATTGTTTACAATCGCCAAAGCATACACAATGAAGCAGTAAGAAGTATCCGCAAGGACTTTAATTTCTCGATGTGTTTGAGAATATTTAAACACATTTTGAGTGGCAGAACAATATGAAAAGTACAGCGTTTGATATGGCTATGATGGCATACAGACAAAATGATATGGAGGGAGCATTCCGTCAATTTCTGCCACTGGCAGAGACTGGCGATGCAGATGCCATGAATATGGCTGCAAATATGTTTGAAAGAGGTCAGGGCACACACAGAGATCCTGGGCGAGCAGTGTTTTGGTGGAAGAAAGCGGTGGAGCTTGGAAATGTGGATGCACTTGCCGATTACGGACAGTATCTGGTCACTACCTTTTTTGATGGCAAGGAGCAGAAGCTTGGTGCAGGGTATCTGGTTACTGCGACGGAGCGTGGCAACAACAGAGCAGGAGAGAGCCTAGTGGAGTTTGCTCTTAAAAATAACGATGCAGGAGTCAAAGTATACAGGACAGCAGCCGAGTACTGCGACAGGGCTATTGCCTCTGCGACAGATTCTTATCTGCGTACACAGTATGTGCAGAAAAAGGGTATGCTTAAATATAAGCTCAGACAGCACAGGATTGGAAACAATTATGTATATCTGGCAGCGGTATTTTCGACAATAGGAGCAGTATTGCTCATGATAGCATCAGTGGATTTGTTTCTTGAGCTGCATATGGAGTATCGTGATATGTTTAAGCTGTTTTCGTATAGTAAAATGATACCGTGGGAGGCAGATATAGCGATGTTCTTTGGTGCGATGCTTTTATTTACGCTTGGCAAGGTAACAAATAAGCTTCATGTGGCGAGCTTTTTGCAGCTTCTTGCATCTGTATTTGCAGTGGCAGTTGTTGCCATGCACTTTATCTGTGTGATAAATGATGGCAGGGTGTGGTATGACAAGCTGCTGTGGTATGTGGTGCTTGTTGTCATCCCGCTTATGCTCGGAAAGCTGTTGGGTGAGATTCTGAGAAAGATTATCGGCATACAGTAATAGTTTCGAGATGACGTAAGCGATGTAAGACAATTAATATGTAAAATAATATTTCGATATGTAACAAAAGGAGAATGAGCATGACTCTGCAACAATTAAAATACGTGGTGACAGTGGCAGAATGCGGCAATATAACAGAGGCTGCAAAGCAGCTTTTTGTCTCGCAGCCCACTGTGACCAGCGCTATACATGACCTGGAAAAAGAGATGCAGATAGTTATTTTCATCAGGACAAACAAGGGAGTGATACTATCAGAAGATGGTGAGAGATTTCTCGGTCATGCCATACAGGTGCTCGAGCAGGTAGATCTCATAGAGGGAATCTACAAGGATGATGTGGTGAGTAAGCCGCACTTTGCGGTATCGTGTCAGCACTATTCCTTTGCAGTGAATGCATTTGTGGATGTAATCAGAGAGTTTGATGCATATCAGTATGATTTTACCATCAGGGAGGAGCAGACTCACGAAATTATTGAGGATGTCACGAATTTAAAGAGTGAGCTGGGAGTCATATATCTTAGCTCCAAGAATACGGAGGTGCTTTCGAAGATGCTAAAGCGTAATGAACTCGAGTTCACAGAGCTTTTTACAGCCACACCGCATGTATTCATATGTGACAGTCACCCGCTTGCTTCAAAAAAGAGCATCACGATGGATGATCTGCAGGACTATCCGTACCTGACGTATGAGCAGGGAGAGTACAATTCACAGTATTTTTCGGAGGAGTTTGTCAGTACTCTTGACAGCAGAAAGAATATCAGGGTAAGAGACAGAGCTACACTTTTTAATCTGATAATTGGCTTAAATGGCTACACAGTGTGCTCAGGAGTGATTTCCGCAGAGCTCAATGGAAGGAATATTATATCAAAGCCACTTGATGTGGAGGAGTATATGAGGATAGGCATTATCAGCAGAAAGGGTGTGGTACTCTCGCGATATGCAAGGGAGTATATCGAAGCATTGAAGGCGCACTGTATGTGACGTTACAATAATATAATATGATTAAAGGGTCGTATCATCGATGCATACTTGCATGCAATTCGATGTATACCTTAGTGCCCCACACTATATATAAGGTCTAAATATATACAAATATTTGGTACAAGGAGCATAGCATGTACGATAGTATAATAATAGGAACAGGTCCTGCCGGACTGTCGGCAGCCCTGAATTTAAAAACATATAAAAAGGATTTTATCTGGTTTGGTTCGAAGAACCTAAGCGAAAAGGTGCAAAAGGCAGAGAAAATCACAAACTATCCCGGATTTCCACAGATAAGCGGACAGGAGCTGTTTGAACGCTTTGACGCTCATAGGAGAGCTGCGGGAATTGATATAACAGAAAAGACTGTGACAAATATCATGCCTGCAGGAAACGGCTTTATGGTGCTTGCAGACAATGAGATGTATGAGGCAAGGACTCTCATACTTTGCATGGGTGTGATGTCTGCAAAGCAGCTGGACAGGGAGGATGAGCTGCTTGGAAAGAGGCTCAGCTACTGTGCCACCTGTGATGGCATGTTTTACAAGGATAAGAGGATAGCTGTCATATGTAATGACAAAAAGTATGAGCATGAGGTAAAATATCTTGCGGATCTTGCGGCAGAGGTATTGTATTTCCCAGCCTATAATGACAGCGAAATAGAGCTTCCAAATGTAAAGATATCAAAGGATGCACCTATAGCATTAATCGGAGACTCATTTGTGGAAGGAATTACGCTTCGAAGCGGAAAGACTGAGAGCGTAGACGGAGTATTCTGCCTCAGGAACGCCATCGCACCATCAAAGCTTATGCCGCAGCTTGAAATAGAAAACGGACATATATTGGTGGATAGAACCCAGCAGACAAATGTGGCAGGCTGTTTTGCGGCAGGAGACTGCACAGGCAGGCCATACCAGTACACGAAGGCTGTCGGAGAAGGAAATGTGGCAGCACATTCGTGTATACAATATCTTAGTAAATCAGAAAAATAATATGGCAATGGCATAGAGGTTGGTTAAAGCATGTTAAAGGCAATTATAGCCACTTACCATTGAGAAGATATTGATTTCTCTCAGCTCCGACTGAGACAAATTGTATTTCGTGTCTTAGCATGTCCTCAAGGAAGTTTATGTAGCGCTTAGCATTTACAGGCAGCTCATCATATGACCTGCAATTTGATATATCGGTTTTCCACCCCGGCAGCATTTTGACTACCGGGGTATATTTTTCGAGATTTTCGGTAGGGTCAAAGACGTTTGTTACGGCATTTTTATACTGATATCCTGTGATAACAGGAATCTGATCCATGATGCTTAGGACATCCAGCTTGGTCAGTGCGATTTTGTCGGCATGCTGGCATTTTAGACCATAGCGGCTTGCAACGGCATCAAACGGACCCACACGACGTGGTCTTCCAGTGGCAGCACCATATTCGCCCCCATACTTGCGGACCATTTCAGTCCATTCACCGTTCATAGCTTTTTCTGCGACAAATGGTCCGGCTCCAACACAGGTAGAGTATGCCTTTAGTACACCGACCACATGATCTAATGAGGCACCGGGGATACCGGCACCTATAGGACCGTAAGCTGAGATGGTGGAGGAGCTTGAAGTATATGGGAAAATACCATAGTCTATATCCCTCATTGCACCAAGCTGTGCTTCAAGTACAACACGCTTTCCCTTTGATAGTGCATCCTCAAGGAATGCACCGGTATCTGTGATATAAGGTGCATATTTTGCAGCCTTCTGCCTGCACCATGACAAAAGAGCTGACAGAGACATAGGCTCCTGATGATAGCAGCCTGCAAGCTCAAGGTTTTTAGCTTCAAGCATTGTCTTAAGTCTGGCCTGTACATTCTCTTCGTCTAAGTGGAGTAAATCACCGAGACGGATTGTTTTTTTACGGTATTTATCGCTGTATGCATAGGCAATACCGCGTTTGGTAGAGCCGAAGGCTGCTCCGGACTTTGAAAGGCGCTCTTCCTCAAGCTCATCCTGTATTTTATGCCACGGCATTGAAATTGTGGCTCTTGTTGATAATTTCAGGTTTTTTGGTGAAACAGATACATCTTGTGTTCTGATCTGTGCAATTTCATTGGACAGATGGTTTAGGTCAATAACCATTCCGTCACCGAGCACACATACTACATCCGGGTGAAGTATTCCGGATGGAAGCAGATTTAAGACAAATTTTCCCTGTTTATTAACTACTGTGTGTCCGGCATTGTTACCACCCTGATAGCGGACTACGATATCCGCATGTTCTGCGAGAAGGTCGATGACACGACCCTTTCCTTCGTCTCCCCAGTTTATTCCTGTAACTGCTGTAAGCATGATGAATGCCTCCTTGTTTTTTGAGTTTAATATTTGTATGTTGGTGCAGAGCTTGTACTGTCCGGATTTTGAATGGTATAAAACAAGTCTGCTTATAATGTGTATGATTCTGTTACGTGCAATATCTAAACGTCTTATCAGTTAGTATTCTTGCAAAGATGAGTCCGAGCGGCAGTGCAATGATAATCATGATTGCTGATGCAAACCATGAAACAGCATCCGAAAGTGCCATTATGCCGAAATTGTATATAGCCCGATACAGATAAAGTCCCGGAACCATTATGACTATGGATGGAACAGTAAGGGATATTCTCGGATATCCGTTGTTTTCCTTGATAAATGATGCGAGAAGCCCTGCTGTGAGAGCTCCGGCAAATGCGGCAGCAGGAGCCGGTATACCTGTCAGGTCTACCAGCTCAAGCCGCAGTGAATTTGCTATGGCACCGATAAGTGCGGCTGTTGCAGCCATGGGAGCAGGGCTGTTGAACATGATTGAGAATCCAAACACACCGAAGAAGCTCATTATAAGCCTCAGGATTAGATGTAGTACGGGGGTCAGATTCAAGTCTTCAAAGTCCATAGGCTGCAGTCGCAGAAGCAGTGCCATAATCCATGCAAACATCGTGGCTACCATGACTATTATTATTGCATAGGCAAGGCGTTCAAGACCGGAGCGTAGATCCAGCTTTGCCAGGTCGATTCCGCTTGTGATAAACGGAAATCCGGGTATGATAAAGAGCATGGAACAGATGTATCCGGCTTCGTGAATTGATGGTACATTGAAAGCCATCTCTGCAATTTTTAAAAATGCCGCATATATGAAGCATGAGGCAGAAATTGATACCGCTATATTTAGGAACAAAGTAAAATGATGTTTTATAAGCTTTGTACGTATGAGATTTCCGATGCCGGCTGCTACAAATGCCAGTATCATCTCGATAGGACCTCCTCCGAGCAAAAACGTGAAGGCACAGCATGCTATAGCTGCTGCAAGTCCAAGCTTTGCAGGGGAGTAAATGGCATGAATCTGTTCAATCTCATCAAGTCGCCGGTGGATTTCTTCGCCGGTCAGATGAGCTTCCTCGTTAGGAAAATTGTCGACAAACTGCTCCATGCGATAGAGCTTTGATGTGTTTACACCTGTGTTTGCTATGCTGAGTGACTGTGATATACAGTCATTTCCGTCAAAGCAGTTAAACTCGATTGACATAAGTCCGACATCCACTGTACATGTGACACCAAGCTCCTTTGAGAGCCGGTTCATGGAGGTTCTCACACGCCAGGCTCCTGTGCCGCAGGAGAGCATGATGAGTCCGACACGTCCGATTACAGAGGCTTTTTCAATCAGTCCTGCCTTATCTATGAGTATATTTCCATCCTGTCTGGCATAATCATGCCAGGGGATTTCCATATGATTTTTTTCCATGATATCTGTGTAGCTGTTATCTGCCATAAATTATCGCCTCGGCCTTTTGTACATGTTTTTCAAGATTTTTTAGGAAATGAGAGCTTCGCAGGAAAATACCAATTTCATCATACCGCTTGTCATTTTCCACAAGAGAATCCTGACCGTAAAAAACATATGCCATAGGAAGCTCCTTTTCAATCTGTATCATCAGATCCCATACGGCAGAGTAAGCCTCAGCCTCAGTCTCCTTGAGTTTTACGGTATCGGGAAGCTCTCGTATCAAGAGTATTCCGTCATGCTTTACAATGACCTGCTGCGTGGGAGTCATATGCTCGGAATCATATGTGTGACTGTAGCGGTAAGCCTGTGCGTAGTAGATATCCTTTTTGTCTGGCATATCGTTGTATATTTCGTGAAAATGTATATAGTTCTTGTCGTGAGATATGTGTTTATACTCGGGCAGCGGATTTCCGTGCTCATCGGTCATGATTATCGGATTTTGATGTCCGTCGGCATTGAACCTGTACGGTATGATATATGAATTGCGCAGCAAATCAAATACGGTGTTGTTGCACAGACACATAAGCAGTGCGGAAAGATCGCGGTTGGTATATGCATTGAAGAGAGCTTTAGCAAATTTTTCTGCCGGAAGTGATACATCAAATTCATCGTTGTAAACCAGATTTTCATTGAAGGTTTCCATAAGCCTGTCACACGCCCATGGATCGTTTAGTATCTTCTGAAACAGCATTTCTGTATGGTCTTCTCTTGGAAACATTGTCTTTTCACTCATTTGAAACACGTCCTTTTCTTATATATATAATCAATATTTCTCTTTTGAGCATTTATGATTATACAATTATGATTATAATAAGTAAAAAGTATAATTGATATAATTGAAATATCATATTATTATATCATTAGTATCTGTGTATTATCGGAAAAATGACCGGTAAAACGATAATAAAAAGGAGGCTTTAAATATGGATATAAATTTTGAGTACTACAAGATATTTTATTATGTTGCAAAATACTGCAATTTCACAAAGGCTGCGAGGGCGCTCGGAAACAGCCAGCCAAATGTAACCCGCGCCATGAACAACTTAGAGCAGCAGATAAACAGCATACTTTTTATCAGAAATAACAGAGGTGTGCAGCTCACACCGGAGGGAGAGCGTCTGTACGCGCATGTATCTGCAGCGATGTCACAGATACTTGCTGCGGAGGAGGAGCTGTCAGACAGCACAGGACTGTCACACGGAAGCGTATCAATAGGAGCCAGTGAGACAGCTCTAAACATATATCTGCTTGACAGGCTAAAACCTTTTCACATGGCATATCCGGGTATCAGGCTTAAGATATATAATCACTCCACCCCACAGGCTATAAATGCCGTAAAAAACGGCATGATTGATTTTGCAGTGGTATCGACACCGGCTGAGGTAGAGGCCCCTCTTAAGATGATAAAGCTTGGTTCGTTTCAGGAGATTCTTGTGGGTGGAACCACCTTTACTGCACTCGGAAGCCAGACTCTGTCATTAAAGGAGCTGCATAATTATCCGCTTATCGGACTGGGGCGGGAGACCATGACATTTCAGTTTTTTAACAGGCTTTTTATGTCACACGGACTTGAATTTGCGCCTGATACAGAGACCGCAACGACAGATCAGATACTGCCACTTGTGAAAAGTGAGCTTGGTCTTGCCTTTATGCCAAAGCCTATGGCAGAGGCTGCGATAGCAAATCGCGAGATTGTAGAGATAGCTCTGGAGGAGGAGATACCGCAGAGAAATATATGTATGGTATATGATATACATCAACCGATTAGTGCGGCGGCAAGAGAGTTAAAGAAAGTTATATCAGACAGCCATAAGGTGTGATTGGCAGTCGGTGGGATATACATAGGTAACTGGCAGGTTACATATTGCAACAGGTATGTTACACATTGGCAGGTTTGTAACTTACATCTCGTTTAATACTTTGTTAAAATATAGTCAGGCAGATAAGTTATAAGAATTTATCGGCAGAGTTTTTTAGGAGTATTTTTTAAAATTGGAAGGAGATTTTACACTATGGCTAACAGAATCATGTTAAACGAGACATCTTATCACGGATCAGGTGCAATCCAGGAGATTGCAACAGAGGCAAAGGCGCATGGCTTTAAAAAAGCACTGGTATGCTCTGACCCTGACTTAATCAAATTTGGGGTTACAGCAAAGGTAACAGATATCCTTGATAAGAACGGATTGGAATATGAGCTTTACTCAGAGATTAAGCCAAATCCAACAATCGACAACGTAAAGCATGGCGTAGAGACATTTAAGAAATCAGGAGCTGATTACCTCATTGCAATCGGAGGCGGCTCTTCTATGGATACATCAAAGGCAATCGGTATCATCATCGCAAACCCGGAGTTTGAGGATGTAAGAAGCTTAGAGGGGGTTGCACCTACAAAGAAGCCTTGTGTTCCTATCATTGCAGTACCTACAACAGCAGGAACAGCAGCAGAGGTTACAATCAACTATGTTATCACAGATGTAGAGAGAAAGAGAAAGTTTGTATGTGTGGACCCACATGACATGCCAATCATCGCAATCGTAGACCCAGACATGATGTCATCAATGCCAAAGGGACTTACAGCATCAACAGGTATGGACGCACTCACACATGCTATCGAGGGCTACACAACAAAGGCTGCCTGGGAGATGACAGACATGTTCCATCTCAAAGCAATAGAGATTATTGCAAGATCCTTAAGAAGTGCAGTTGCCAATGAAAAAGAGGGACGTGAGGGCATGGCACTTGGAGAGTACATTGCCGGAATGGGATTCTCAAATGTAGGTCTTGGAATCGCTCATTCAATGGCTCATACACTTGGAGCTGTTTATGATACACCACACGGAGTAGCATGTGCTATGATGCTTCCAATCGTAATGGAGTACAATGCAGACTGCACAGGCGAAAAATATCGTGAAATCGCCCGCGCAATGGGAGTAAAGGGCGTAGATGATATGTCTGTAGAGGAGTACAGAAAGGCTGCAATCGATGCTGTAGCGCAGCTCTCTGTAGATGTAGGAATCCCAACAAAGCTTGAAGCTATTAAGGAGGATGACTTAGACTTCCTCGCAGAGTCTGCTCACGCGGATGCATGTGCACCTGGAAATCCAAAGGATGCAAGTGTTGAGGATTTGAAGGCTCTTTTCCGTAAGATTATGTAATTCAGCAACAGCTTACAGGGATGTTTGTGAATAGTTACGATTAAGAATGAAATAAAATAGAAAAATAGAAAATCCGGGAACTGTCAATTGACAGCATTCCCGGATTTTTAACGCTGATATAACTATTCAGACCACCGTGCAAATTTGTAAAAACGCACGATACTTGTTCTAAATGGTTCTGAATATTACCTTGAATTATATCAGGTTTACCTCGCGAAATACGTCGGCAAGCTCCTTTGGCATAGCATCAGCGAGCAGTCCGGCAAGCTCCTGAGGGGTGAAGTTTTTATTGCCAAGCACCCACTGTGTTGTCATAAAGACAGAACCCTGACAGTACATCTCAAGCTGGAACAATAGCTTGTCGGATATTTTCCGGTGGCTTTTTCCCTCAATCTGGTCAATATAAAACTGGCGAATCAGCTCAAAATCATGCTCCTTTAGATTGTTCTGCTCATCATTTTTAAAAGCAGCCTTAAAGAAAAGTTGCTCCATCCGGATATATTCAAATTTTTTAACAAGGCTTTCGTACACGGTACTGCCCTCACCCATCTGGTGGAAGGATTCAATCAGTATCTTATCAAAATACCAGTTTATCAGGTCATATTTGTCCTGAAAATTTCTGTAAAAGGTTTGTCTGGTCACACCACATGTGTCGCAGATTTCCTTAACCGTAATTTTCTCGACAGGAGAGGAAAACATGCATTCCTTCATGGCATTGGCCAGCTTGTATTTTATATCGTTGTTCATAATGTCTCCGAATTATAATGCAGATATCTAATGAGCCTTAAGCTTTGACATAAGTGCTTCCTGCAGTGTTTTTGAAAAATTAATTCCCTCTTCCTGCGCAGCAGTATTTAGCCAAGCCGGAATGGTAAGGGTTTTTCGGACCGATTTATCGAAATGCTCTTTGGCATATGCCTTAACATCTACTGAAACCATATTGGTAAATGCATCGGTATATGTTCCTGTTATGTCTAATTCGTCAGATAGTCTGTCAATATTGATATCAGATAATTTGGATGCTTTAGGAAATTTTTCATTATCCATCTTAGCCGTATACAGATATCCTGCAAGACAATCAACAGCCATGGCCACAGCATCTTCAAGGGTATCTCCTTGTGTTGCAAGATAATTTAAATCAGGAAAGATTACAGAGTATCCATTATCTTCCTTAAAAAAACATGCCGGATATATTGATAACATGATGAGTATACCTCCTTATGATTATTTGATTCCCGCTTGCTTACGGATAGAATTTTCAGTGATTTTGTTCAGTTCTTTGCCTTTATGAAAAGGAATAGTTACTTTTCCGGGCTTTGAAGGATGAATATAATGCCGATGTGATCCGGTTTGGTTTTTGAAAATCCACCCATCGGCAAGTATTATACGTTCCATTTCAGTTGGTTTGATCGGCATATTTTTATCCACCTTTCTTTAGTATATATATAATATAACATATGATACGTATAAATTCAATGCGTGTAAATATAATATATATAAATCCAAAAATGAAATTTTAAATTCCACCACCACATTTGGTGGTGGAATTTACTCCCG
>OLVZ01003201.1_pt1 | contig 11002 bp, 9 predicted proteins | sample 1673341 | NCBI WGS metagenome assembly OLVZ01 (sample SAMEA3178944, study PRJEB25190) | human gut metagenome | biome: human gut; feature: human-associated habitat; material: faeces | place: Austria | collected 2013 | reverse complement strand
ACTGATTCAGTCCTACACCGCCGTCGTTAACAAAATGGTCTGGAGAAAAGAATAAATGTGATATGAATATGAGATTGAAAAGTATTCCTTTTTCTCCTCCGGACATGACGGAGGCAGAGGTGGCAGAAGTGAGCGACGCTCTTCGCTCGGGGTGGATTACGACAGGGCCCCGTACCAAAGAGTTTGAGCATTTGATCGCTATGTGCTGTCAGACCGAAAAGTCTGTCTGCCTGAATTCGGCGACGGCCGCTATGGAATTGGTCCTTCGCATTTTGGGTGTAGGTCCTGACGACGAGGTTATTACATCGGCTTATACATATACCGCTACGGCGAGCGTTACGTGTCATGTCGGTGCGAAGGTGGTCATGGTTGATACGGCTCCGGGTTCTTTCGAGATGGATTATTCCAAACTTGCAGATGCCATTACGGATCGTACAAAGGTGATCGTGCCGGTGGATTTGGGCGGTATCGTTTGCGACTACGATCGGATTTTTGCCGCAGTTGAAAGCAAGGCGCATCTCTTCTGCCCGTCGAATGATATCCAAAAGGCTTTCGGACGGGTCATTGTCATGGCGGATGCTGCGCATGCCTTTGGGGCGCAGTGGCACGGCCGGATGTGTGGCGAAATAGCTGATTTTACCTCTTTTTCATTCCACGCAGTGAAGAATCTGACAACGGCGGAGGGCGGTGCTGTTACCTGGCGGAATATATCTGGAATTGATAATGAATGGCTTTATAAGCAATTCCAGCTTTTGTCGCTTCATGGACAGAATAAGGACGCTTTGGCCAAAACCCAGTTGGGTGCATGGAATATGATATTGTATCTCCGGCATTTAAATGCAATATGACGGATATTATGGCGGGTATCGGGCTGGCTCAACTGAAACGTTATCCGGAGATGCTGCATCGTCGCCGTGAGATAATCGGCCGTTATAACGACGCATTGAAGAATTCCAATGTGCAGGTTCTGGATCATTACGGGCCGGATCACTCTTCGAGCGGACATCTTTATATCGTGCGCTTGCTGGATATGGATGTTGCAGAACGCAACGACGTCATTGTTAAAATGGCCGAACGCGGGATTGCATGCAATGTACATTACAAGCCGCTTCCGATGATGACAGCTTATAAGGCGCTCGGGTTTGATATTGCTGATTATCCGAATGCCTACGATCAATACCGCAACGAAGTGACGCTTCCGTTGCATACCCGCCTTACCGACGAGGACGTGGAATACGTCATCTCGAATTTTGTCGACATCATTTCCCAATAAGATATGTATAAAAACTTCTTTAAACGGGTCTTTGATCTTATATTGTCGATTATTGCTTTGCCGTTTGTCCTTTTGCTTATTGCGATTGTTGCTCCGTTTGTCTGGTTCGAGGACCAGGGGCCTGTATTTTACAATGCTTATCGAGTCGGTAAAGGTGGTAATCCCTTTAAAATGTTGAAATTTCGCTCGATGAAAGTGAATGCTCCGGATATTCGGTTGGAAGATGGTTCGACTTATAATGGAGATAATGATCCTCGGGTAACACGCATTGGACGTTTTTTGCGAAAAACCAGTATCGATGAACTACCCCAGATTTTAAACGTGTTGATCGGGGATATGAGTTGGATTGGAATTCGCCCCGATCCATTAGATTGGTTGGAGAGATATACAGATGCAGAACGCATTATTTTGAGTGTTAAACCTGGTATTACGGGGTATAATCAGGCCTATTTCAGAAATAGCGTTGATGGTGCTGTGAAACTGCGTAATGACGTATATTACGCTGAACACATCTCTTTTTGGCTGGATGTGAAGATTTTTTTCAAAACGATCAAAACTGTGCTTTTTCGCGAGCATGTCAACATTGACGATAATCGTTCTTGATAATGAGAGAATTCGGTAGCGAATTTCCGTCGATCGTTCTTTCGGACGGTTACTTCGATAGTTTGAAGCGGTTGGGACATTGCACGTTCCTTCGTTCGGGACGGGAGGCGCTTGCCTTTGCCGCCAAAAATTGCATTTCTGAAATTTCGGTCGTTTTACTTCCGGCTTATTGTTGCTGGTCGATGTCGGCGCCTTTCGAACGAATGGGATGGCAGGTGATATTTTATCGATTAATGCCGGATTTATCTGCAGACCTTGATTATCTGGAAAATTTATTGCGGAAATATCATCCTGGAGCTGTGCTTACGATGAATTATTTTGGGATTGCACCGACTGATTCTACTGTGGCTTTGGTGAAAAGCATATGTCCAACTTGCTATGTTATAGAAGATTTCTCTCATTGTACGTTCTCTTTATTGACCATATATAATCCGAATGTGGATTTTTATGTTTCAAGTATTCGTAAGTCTATTGGAGTTTGCGACGGCGCTGTTGTGGAGAGTTCGCAACAAACGGATTTACGATTTGTGCAGGAAGCTGATGTTGATTTTGCAATTTTGCGGCAACAGGCTCAATGGAATAAAGAAAAATATCGCTATACACAGGGGTCTGATCAAAAACAGGCTTTTCGCCAACATTTGAGCGATGCAGAGGAGCATTTAAATCAGTTCCATACAATTCATGCCATTTCTCCAACTGCTATGCAAATGCTGGCAACGATCAGTAGAAGTCAGATTGCATTTGCTCGTCAGACGAATTTGGAGCATTTATTGGCCTGCCTTGAGGGTTTACAACATATTGTTTTATTGCCGCATATGTCACGTGCCCTGTCTGGGGTGCCTTTTTCCTTACCTGTGTTGACGCGGCGACGGGATGAGATGCAGTATCAATTAGCGCAATACGGTCTCTATGCTGCCGTTTTATGGCCCATATCACAAGAGGCTCAAAATGTATGTCCGGTATCAGCCCGTATGTCGGAGGAAATGCTTTCATTGCCAATAGATCAGCGATTTGACTATGACGATATTGAGGAAATTGGGAATATTATAATTCAAGTAGTTACAAAATTGTATGCATAAACTTCTCATTTTAGGGGCAGGCATTTTGCAAATTCCGGTTATTAAAAAAGCAAAAGAGCTCGGCATTTATACTCTTGTAGCCGATGGTGATCCTCATGCCGCCGGATTGACTTTGGCTGATTGTTCCGTGGTTGCAAATATTACAGATAAGGAGGTTATGCTTGAAATAGCCCGGAGTGAGAATATAGATGGCGTTATCCATCCGTGTTCTGAAGTGGCTATGGAGTCAATGGGATATATTAATCAAGAGTTGCATTTGCATGGTATCAATGTGGCGACTGTGCGCCGGGCGACGAATAAAGCTCTTATGCGGCAGGCATTTGCCGCTTATGGAGCTCCGAGCCCCCAATCATATTGCACTGAAACATGGGATAACGCTTGGCGGATTTTCAAAACCTTTTCCGTCGATGGGATCCTCAAGCCTTCGCGTAATAGTGGTAGCCGAGGTATTACGAAAGTAACTAAAAAGACAACACAGGAAGAATTTGCAAATGCATATTCACGAGCTTACCAACAGAGTCGTGATAATTCTGTTTTAATTGAGGAATTTATAGATGGTCCGGAATTTAGCATAGAAGGACTTGTTTGTAATAATAGAATCCATATTCTTACAATTACCGATAAATTGACTACGGGAGCACCCCATTTTGTGGAATTAGGACATAGTCAGCCGAGTTTGTTTTCTAGTGCGGATCAAAATATTATTCATCAAGCCGTTGTTTCCGGGATTCGGGCTTTGGGGTTGGATAACTGCGCAGTTCATGCAGAGGTTAAGTTATCGCAAGGGCGTGCCTATATCATGGAAATTGGAGCCCGTTTAGGAGGCGATTTTATTACGACGGATTTAGTGCCGCTTTCGACTGGTATCGATATGGTTGCAGCGTCTATTCATATTGCATTGGGAATTTCCCCGGACCTTACGCCGAAACATGCGCAACAAGGGAGTTGCATCCGGTATATCGTTCCGGATTCGGGTGTGCTTATTCGAGTGAATGGTTTGTCTGAAACTTATCCGGATTGGGTGGAACAATGTGTTTTTTACCGTTGTGTTGGAGATTTTATACCTGAAGTTTCGTCGAGCCTCGATCGCAGTGGGCATATTATTGTTACAGGCAGTACGGCACAGGAGGCTATTAGCCGTGCGGAACAATTACTCGAATCATTTGATTTTGTCACGAAATAAATGAAAGTACTTTTTACGTGCGCTTATTATCCACCGGAAAAAGCTGCCAGCATATATCTTACGGAAAATTTGACCGAAGATATATGTAAATATGGTGATTATGTGGATGTGTATACTCCTATTCCGACTCGTGGAGTTTCTGCAGAGTCGCGTAAGTATTATAAGCAACACAAAGTTATCCGGCAGCACGATGGTCATTTGTGTGTTAACCGTTTCTTTTTGCATCAAGAAGGCAAAAATCCGCTATTAAGGGCATTGCGTTATTTCTTGTGCAATTTATACCATTTGCACTATTGTTTGTGGAGCAGATACGATGTTCTTTTTCTGGATAGTACGCCTCCAACTCAAGGAATAATTGGCGCTGTGGTCAAATTCATTCGCAAGAAACCCATTGTCTATAATCTTCAGGATATATTTCCTGATTCATTGGTTAGTACGGGATTGGTGTCCAATAAATCTTTTCTTTGGCGAATAGGTCAGATCATAGAGCGGATTTCCTATAAATATTCGGATAAAATAATTGTAATTTCCGAAGATTTTAAGCGGAATCTTATGGCCAAAGGGGTTTCGGAGTCTAAAATAGAAATCGTATACAATTGGGTCGATGAACACGCTGTGGTCCCGATTGCGAGAGATAAAAATACGCTTTTTGATGAGTTTGGATTAGACCGGGACAAATTTTATGTAGTCTATGCAGGGAATTTAGGTAGTGCGCAAAATATAGATATAATTCTTGAAGCAGCTAAAGCGACCCGGCAATATGCAGATCTCCAGTTTTTAATATTCGGCACGGAGGACCAATCTGCGCCATATAAGGAGTATGTGCGTCGAGCACAAATATCTAATTTAAGGATACTTCCGATGCAGCCTTATTCGATGGTTTCTCAAGTTTATAGTTTAGGTAATGTCGCAATTGTATCCTGTAAAAAAGGATTTGGAAATATTGCAATGCCGAGTAAGACCTGGAGTATAATGTCATCAGGAACCGCTGTGCTGGCAAGTTTTGATGCTGGTACTGATTTGCAGCACATTATTGAAGCAAATGGTTTGGGACGTTTTGTCGAAGCAGAAGATGTGAATGAATTCGTTGGTGCAATCCTGGATTTGTATGGTAATCCGAGGGAGTGTATTCAGATGGGACTACGTGGACGCCAATATATATTGGATAATTTAACCCGCAATATTGGGACGAAAAAGTATATAGAAATAATTAATTCAGTATATTCCGGAGACGGGAATATCAGGGTATAGGTTATTGGGACTCGCTTGCGTAGAAGTTCGGATATATGAGAGTGGGGTGCATTTGCACCCCACTCTTTATTTAAACCGATTGGATCTGATTCGGGAGAATTGTTTGGGTTGTCCGTCGGCTACCGTCCTTCGGCGACGGGACGCAGCAGGAAGTTGAACGAGTAGTTGCCGTAGGGCAGCAGGTATTCGGGGCGGGGGAGCCGTCCCCAGCTGTTGACGCACCCCAGTCCGGACTGGACGCTCTCGATATTGACGTGCGTGCGGCCGTCGGGCACGAGGTCGCCCGGGTGGCGGACATATTCCGGCGAGCCGTTGTCGAGCTGCGGGATGGCAAACGGGATGGCCGATGCCGAGAAGTGGCGGTCGGAGCAGATCTCCACGCCCAGGCCCGAGTCGTCGGTCAGCCGCCACCAGCGCAGTCCGCTGCGCGTTCCCGACTCCTGCGGGCTGACGTATTTCATATGGAACTGGTCGGCGACACGCTGGGCGTAGCGCCCCACGAAGGCGGCGCCGGAGCGGTCGGCGTAGTTCTCCATCGGGCCGCGGCCGTAATATTCCACGGCGTCGAACATGCCCGGGGTTTCGAAGGCCATGCCGAAGCGCATCAGGTCGGCGACGTCCTTGCGCGCGGGGTCGGCGGTCATCGTTTCGCCGATGCGGATCGACCCGTCGGCAGCGATAACGTAGGCGAGGCGGAGTTGGGCGCCGACGGCGGGGATCATGTAGTCTGCGACGGCTTTCGCCCCGCCGTCTCCGGACGTGAGGGTGAAGTTGACGAGCTCCGGTTCGGCCCCGGCCCACATCCGGCTGTCGGGATATTTTCCGGTCTGGCGCACGCCGAGATCGTTGTCCGTGGCCGCACGGTAGAAGCTGGGACGCAAGGGGCCTGCCAGCAGCTCGACGTCGCGCAGGCGGTAGGAGCGGATGAAACCGCTCTTCGGGTCGAACGTGACCGAGAATCCCTCGCCCGAAACGGTTTTGTCGGCGATGCGGAGCGTTCCGGCGGGAGCTGCGGCGGCGAAGCGGGCCGCAGGATCGTCCTCGCGCAATACGAGCTGGTCGGCGGCTACTTCATAAAGCGCGTCGAGCAGTCCCTGCCGTTCGCGCAACTGGTAGCGCACCGTGAGCAGCACCTCCCCGTCCAGGGCTTCGACCTGTTCGGGTTTGTAGCCCAGCGTCACGGCGGCGGTGGCCTGCGGAGCCACGTCGAGGCGTTCGACCGCGCCGCTCAACACGGGCCGTCCGTCGGAGGTGATCTCCCAGAGAAGGCGGTAGGGCGAAAGGTCGGTAAAGAAGTTTTCGTTATAGACGTTCACGATGCCTTTTTCCAAATCGCGGGCCGTGGTGTGGATCGGCCGGTGCTGGTGCTTCACTTCGTAGGCGTGGGGATGCCACGTGCGGTCGGCGGCCAGTACGCCGTTGCAGCAGAAGGTGCTGTCGGAGGCGTCGACGGCGTTGTAGTCGCCGCCGTAGCGGTAGGTCAGCCTCCCTTCGGGGTTGCGCCATGCGAGGGCCTGGTCGGCGAAGTCCCAGATAAACCCGCCCTGATATTTCGGTTCGCGACGTATCATGTCCCAATACTCCTTGAATCCGCCCAGCGAATTGCCCATGGCGTGAGCGTATTCGCATTGGATAAGCGGTTTCGCGGGATCGTCGGCGAGGTATTTCTCGCATTGGTCGTAGCTCCAATACATCGGGCAGACGATGTCGGTGTTGTAGTCCCCGTGGTAAGAGGCCTGCTCGTACTGCACCGGGCGTGACGGATCGAAGGACTTGATCCAGTCGTAGCAACGTTCGAAGTTGGGGCCGTTTCCGGCCTCGTTGCCCGTGCTCCATACGATGATCGAGGGGTGGTTGTAGTCTCGGAACACCATGCGCCGGTTACGGTCGAGGTGTGCGGCGGCAAAGGAGGGGTTACCGGCCAGATTTTTCGACTTGTCGCGGTAGTGGTAGCCGTGCGACTCGATGTTGGCTTCGTCCACGACGTAAAGCCCGTACTTGTCGCAGAGGTCGTACCACAGCGGCGTGTCGGGGTAGTGGCACGTGCGCACGGCATTTATGTTGAGCCGCTTCATTTCGCGGATGTCGCGCACCATCTCCCCGCGTGTGACATAATAACCCGTGTTGGGCTCCATTTCGTGCCGGTTGACGCCTTTGATGAGGATCGGCTTGCCGTTTACGAGCAGCTGTCCGCCGCGGATCTCGACTTTGCGGAACCCCACGCGGAAAGCTGCGGCTTCGGTCACCGAACCGTCGGCGGCGAGAGCCTCGGCCGTGAGCGTGTAGAGGTTCGGGGCCTCGGCGCTCCATTGCTTCGGGGCGGCGACCTCGAACAGCGTTTCGGCGCTGTTGCGGCGGGGACGGAGCGTGCGGGTGTCGAGCGTGCGGCCCTCGTCGTCGCGGAGCGTCAGCCGTACGCTGCCGACACCCGGCGTCGCGGTCACTTCGGCGCGCAGCGTCCCGTCGCGGTAGTCGTTCACGAGGTCGGGCGTGAGCCGCACGTCGGCCAGACGGCGTTTGTCGCGGGCGTAGAGGTAGCAGTCGCGGCCGATGCCCGAAAGACGCCAGAAGTCCTGGTCTTCGAGGTACGAACCGTCGCACCAGCGGTTGACGCGCAGCACGATCAGGTTGTCGCGGCCCGGCGTGATGTAGCGGGTGACGTCGAATTCGGCTTCGAGCTTGCTGTCCTCGCTGTAACCCACTTCACGGCCGTTGACCCAGAGCGTCACGTTCGAGGTCGCCGAGCCGATGTGGATGAATGCGTCGCGGCCTTTCCAATCGGCGGGAATATGGACAGTGCGGCGGTAGAGACCCGTGTAATTCTGCTCATGGGGAACCAGCGGAGGTTTCACCTCGAAGAATTTGTGCCACGGGTAGGGCTTGTTGGTGTAGACAGGGTCGCCGTAGCCGTTCAACTCCCAGATTCCCGGCACGGGCATCACGCCCCACGACGAGTCGTCGTAGCCGGTGCGGAAAAATCCTTCTGGCTCCGCACCCGGACGTTCCGCGCGCAGAAAGGCCCATTCGCCGTTGAGCGTGCGGTAGAAAGGCGAACGGGTGTAGTCGTTCTCGGGAACGGCCTCCGAGGCCGTCGGGAAGACGATGAAACTCGTGCGCATCGGAGCGCGGTTCACGGCGAAACACTCCGGATCGAGCCACCGTTCCGTGGGAGATGCTGTGGCCGACAAGGCGACAGCGAAGAGGGCAAACAACAGCAGCAGTTTTTTCATAATAAGGTTCCCGAATTAAATAAGTAGTAGAGTCAGAGAGTATCCACGAGCGGTATTCTCATGAAGATACAGTCGTCCCCGATTTATTTATTAACGAATAAAGTGCGGCCAATGTTTCACCGGAAAGGAATTTTTCCTTTCCGGTGAACTTATTTACTGAATTTTAATACAGCGAACCGCCATGGCGCAACAGGTATTATCGGCATTGGTGTTCCAACGGTAATCATAAAAGTCGAGGGCTTTCTTTTCCGTTGTCGGCGAAATAGTTGAAGACCAGAAGAACGTTACGCGCCCCGGGTAGCGCATCTTGGCGCTCCATACGCGCAGGGCCGAGCCCGGGAACATGAACGTTTGGTCGCCGACGGTGTATTTGCGTCCGTACGACTGGTCGCTGACGTTTTCCTGCGCGGTCTTGTTCGTGTCGATGTCCTTGATAAACCCGTTGATTTCGTCGAACGTCGGTACGCGGTAACCGGCCGGACACGGGTCGTTGTTGGTCTTTGTGCCGCTCGCGCCGCCCCAGTAGTCTTCGACCTCGCTGTTGGAGCCTTTCCAGCCGCCGGAGTTGTAGACCCCGTAGAAAACGGTCGGATTGGCGATGCTCATGCTCATGTCCATCTCCTTGTTCACGAACTTGAACCCTTCGCAGAGAGCGTCGTTGTAGAGGAAGAGCGCCGTGAAGCCGTTGTCTCCGTGGTCTGGAATCCGACGCCTTCGTATTCGTCGGTGTAGTTCTTCTGGATGCGGTTGGCGCCGATGAACGGGTCTTTGCGGCCCCACTGGAAGTAGACGCCCAGCGAGCCGACCAGAGCCCCGTCGAACTCCGTGGCGCCGACGTTGCGGTCGAGGAACGTACGGCCGTTGACAGTCTGCTCGGCGGGGGCCTGGGCCATCCAGATGTGCCAGCTCCAAACGATCTCGCCAGCATCGTTTGTGAGTGCGATTCCGGCATTTCCGGCGTTCCCGCTGGTCTGGAAGACGATGCGGCCCGCCGAGAAGTGCACGCCCGATACAAGTCCGGAACCCGACGACCATACCCAGTCGGCGGCAGACCCTTGGACGGCGGTTCCGTCGGGACGTTTGGGTTCGATGCTGTACCAGCCGCCTTCGGTGACGATGTAGCAGTTTGCGACGCCCGCCGCCGAAAGATCCTTCGGGCGGATCACCTCGCTCACTTCGCCGTCGTAGAAGTCGGTGGACATGCGCACAACGGCCTGGAAGAAGCAGGGTTGGCCTGTATCGGGAATGTCGAGACTGAAAGTTTTGTTCGCTTCGTCGACTTGCGTAGCCCGTACGAACTGTACGGAGGCGACGCCATCCGCGGTCGCGGCGTAGCGGAACCCTGGCTCGACGCTCAGGTCGCGGTCGAGTTTGTAGCTGCCTTTGAGCGTGAGGACTCCTCCGGCGGCTTCGGACAGTTCGGTGGTCACTTCCGGAACGGAAGCCACTTTCACCTCGAACCAGCCGGTGACTCCGTTGTAGGTTTTGCCGTCGATGACCATGTAGGCCCGGAAATAGTGGTCGCCGTTGTCCACGTCGGAGAGCGTGAGTGAAAAACGCCCTTCTTCGTCGACCGGACAGACGCGCCGTTCGGATTTCATCATTTCGGCTGCCGTGCGGCCGTAGAGGAATCCCGCTTCGGAGACGGTACGGCCCATGGCGTTGCAGTTGCCGTTGAGCGTCGCCTTTCCCGCCGCGGCGTCGACGGAGGCTTTGCCCGTATTGACGATCGGTGATGCCTGCTGCTCTTCGTCGCCGGGATTGGGGTTGAAATATTCGTAGCCTTCGGAACAGCCTGTGCCGCACCATGCTGCGAAAATCGTCAGTACGATATGATACCAGATGTGTCGTTTCATAAAGGTTCGGATTTTGGATGGTTATTTTTCGCCTGCCCGCTGTTTTTTGTAGAGCGCGTATCGGGTAAAGAGGCTGTCCGTCGTCTGCCGCATGTATTCGACGCTTCCGCGCGGATCGTTGCGCGGCGTGACTTCGTACATGAAAGGCCCGTCGTAGCCCGACCGCATGAGTATGTCGATTACCTTCGGCCACTCGACGATGCCGCGTCCGGGCATCCAGTGGCGTTCGTCCACTCCGTCGTAGTCCGAGACGTGGATGTTGGCGATGTAGGGGGCGAAACGTTCCGCGAAGGCGTGGCTCTCTTCGCCGAGCAGATGGTTGGTGTCGTAGCAGATTTTGATGTCGGGGACGTTGGCCACGAGCCATTCGAAATCGGAGCTGCTGTTGCCCAGACACCCGCGCGGAAGATCCTCGACGGCCACCGCCGCGTTGTAGCGCTCCTTCACCAGCGGAATGAATCGCAACAGCATTTCGCGGAGGTTTTCGAGTCGCCGTGGACGCTCCTCGTCGGAGATCCGGGCTTCGC
>OLVZ01003199.1_pt1 | contig 11002 bp, 16 predicted proteins | sample 1673341 | NCBI WGS metagenome assembly OLVZ01 (sample SAMEA3178944, study PRJEB25190) | human gut metagenome | biome: human gut; feature: human-associated habitat; material: faeces | place: Austria | collected 2013 | reverse complement strand
TGCTGATTTTGCGGGGAATGTTGCTGACCGCACAGCATTTCAGCTCCTCAAAAATTTCTCCTCGCAGGGGTAGTTCGTCTGTCACACGGCCTTCGGGCGTGAAAAAAGCCCCGTTTGTGAAGATGATCTTGTGCGTCTGCAAGAACTCCTCACAAAACAGGGCTTCGTTGATGCTTTTTCCATCAAACCAGACGGGCATCCCGTCAAGCTGCGTTTTGTTTTTCATGGGCATCGTCCTCCTTTTTCAGCCTGTCCAGCCGTTCCTCCAAACCGGCAATCAGGCCATCCTTGTTCAGCATTTCCACGATTTTCACCCGCTGTTCCAGTTCGGCGGCAATGAGCAAATCCGCCAGATACTCCACATAGTCCAGCATCTGGCAGGCTTCCACAAACCGGTCATCCAGAACATCTTCCGGTGTCTTGGGTGCGTACTGCACCTTCCAGCTTTCCAGAAGATGCAGATAATCACACAGCACCCGCAGACAGCGCACTTCTTCCTGCCGGTATGCTTTCAGCAGAGGACGCTCCGGTTTTGGTAAGGCGATTGCCGCCGGGGGCTTGTCCGGGTCAATCCCGAAATCCTGTGCCAGTTTCTGCGCTGCTTCGTAACTGTTCAGGCCAAACAGCCTTGCCACAAAGTCAATCACATCGCCGGTGGCTCCGCAGCCGAAACAGTAAAAATACCGTTCGTTCAGCTTCATGCTGGGGTGCCGGTCCTCATGGAACGGACAGCTGCACATCCCGTTTCGGTTGACTTGCAGCCCATAGTGTTTCGCTGCATCCGGCACACAAATATTCTGTTTTACCAGTTCAAAGAGTGTCATAAAAATCCCTCCGTTTCAGGGCATAAAAAAAGCGGCCCGCCCGGTTTATTGGGGCAGGCCGCAGTCCTTATGCAGTTTGTGATGTTTCCGTTTCTTTGGCTTTCCGCTTTTCCTGCCGGTAGAACTTCTCCCGGCAGGCGGGTTTGCAAAATTTAGCGTTGGGGCGGACAGACTGGAACGGCTCTCCGCAGCACTGGCACACCAGCTGGTACGGTTCACCCGGAACGATCAGCCCCTCGGCAATCTTCTGTTTGCGCTCCTTCTGGCGCAGATACTTTTCATGGTCACGGATGCGCTTCTGGCGGCGCTTTTCCTCCGCAGCCAGTTCTTCCTCGGTGGGTTCGGGCATGGGCACTTCAAATTTCCCGATAAAGTTCAGATAAATCTCAATTTCCTGCACCCGTTCCCCGGTGCTTCTGTCCGGGGCATGGACCAGAATTTTCTCCACAAATTCATGGATCATAGGGGCGGTCAGCTCGGTGAAATCCGTATATTTCTGTGCCAGCGCCAGAAAGTGGCTGGCACGGTCGGTATCCTCGTGAAATTGGTCCAACTGTGCCTGCTCGGATGCAAGCAGCTGTTCCAGCTCCGCCTGTTCCTTTTCATATTCGGCACACAGCAGCTCGAACCGTTTTTCCTCCAACTTGCCCATGGCATAGGTTTCGTATAGCTTTTTAATCAGCACATCCAGCTCGGCGCTGCGCTTGCGCTCCTTGGCGACCTTGCGTTTCAGCTCCTTGGCCGCTTCCTGCTGGCGAACCTGTGAAATGCTGCGAACTTTCTGAATAAATTCCTCCTTGTTCTGGATGGCATAGCTGGCGGTGGTGCGGATGGTTTCCAGAATCAGGGCGTTTAAGGCTTTGGTGCTGACGGTGTGGGAAAAACACATCTGGGTTTCCCGCTCAAAGGTCAGGGTGTAGGTGGAGCAGTTATAAAAGTCGGTTCCATACTCCCGCCCGTCCTTTTTGCGCTTGCCCCGGTGGTTATACATCTTGGCTCCGCAGTCGGCACAGAACACAAGGCCGGTCAGGGGATTGGCGACGCCGGTGGTATCTGTCCGGCGCACCGTCCGCTTCACCTGCTGGGCCAGCTGCCAGGTTTCCGGGTCAACAATGGCCTCGTGGGTGTTCTCAAAAATCAGCCAGTCGGACGGGTCATTTTTTACCCGCTTATCCCGGTAGGACTTTTTGGAGGAACGGAAATTCACGGTGTGCCCCATATACTCCGGCTTGGTCAGCATGGAGCTGACCGTAAAGCCGTACCAGTCATAGGGGCGGCTGGTGTCCACGGTGTTCTTCCGGCTGCCTCTGCCGTTGCGGGCCAGATAATAGGCGGGGCACTCCACCTTTTCCTGTGTGAGTATCTTGGCAATCTCATGGGGGCCGTGCCCCTCCACCGCAAGCCGGAAGATCCGCCGCACCACGGCGGCGGCTTCCTCGTCCACCAGCCAGTGGTCCTTGTCCTCCGGGTCTTTTTTGTAGCCATAGATGGCGTTGTTGGTGGTGGGCTTGCCCGCCTTGCCCTTGACACGGTATGCTGCCGAAACCTTTTTGGACTGGTCACGCAGATACCATTCGTTCATGATATTGAGAAAGGGCGCAAACTCGCCGCTGTCCTGTTCCTCGCTGTCGATGTTATTGGCGACAGCAACAAAATGAACCCCATTCTGCCGGAACATTACCTCGGTGTAAAAGCCGGTTTGCAGGTAGTTTCTGCCGATCCGACTTAGGTCCTTACACAGCAGATGGGCCACCTTGCCCGCCTCGATGTCCGCCACAAGGCGCTTCCATGCGGGACGGTCAAAGTTGCCGCCGGACCACCCATCGTCTGTGTAGTGGACGATATTGGTGTAGCCCCGCTGTGCTGCATAGCTTTCGAGATAACGTTTCTGGTTCAGAATGGAGTTCGAGTCGCCCGTGAGGTCATCGTCACGGGACAGGCGCTCATAGAGCGCAGTGATTTTTTCTTCCGTCTGTCTGTTTGCCATATCAGGCGCTCCTTTCAGACGGACGGCTCATTTGTGGCAGTTCCATTATACCACATTCCGGCTGGTTTGCCAGCCCGTCATTGCGGATCAGCCGCAGAATTTTATCTTCCATCGTTTCCTCGGCGGTTTCGCTGAGGTAGACACGAACTTTATAGGTGGTGTTGCCAATGTGCCGGGTCAGAAACACGGCGTTTTTATCTGCCATAGAACCTCTCTTTCTTGCGCTTTCGGCGCATCCGGTGTATACTGTTGTTATAGTTCCGTTGTTTGTAACCTGCGATTGTGTTACTTCTTTTTTGTGTCAAGCCTGAACATGGCGAAAGCCCCCTTTCTCCTGCGTGAACGAGCCGATGTAACCCAAGTAACTTGTTTTTAGATTACTCTTTCACTAATAGGAGAAATCCGGGGTGCAAAACGGAACCATTTTTGAAAAATCGCAAAATATTTTTTGAAAAGAGGTGGGGTCATGGCGTATCTGTCTGATGACGAGCTTCTGGATACCGAGGGTGGCTTCACCGGATGGGACGATGGGACAGGCGCTGGGGCGGAGGAAACGCTGGAACAGGCGCTTGCGGAAGAACGTCTGGCCGAGCTGGAAAGCGAGCTGGAGCAGGACGAGCATCCCATCGACTATGAAGCGGAGCTGGAGGACGAGGAAGAAGAAGCCGCCCCGGTCAGCGAAAAGCGACTGAAACGGGAGCTGCGGGCCGAGGCCATACGGCGGCTGGAGGAAGCAGCCCGCACCGAAAAGGATTTCCGGGCCGTGGTGGAGGAATGGAACAAGCTGGACCGGAACCGGGAGCGCCGGGAACGGGACCATGAAAACCTCCGTGGGGATGTGCCGCTGGAATATCAGGCGGTGCCGGAACCGAAGCTCATTCCCCGCTGGATGAACAACCCCGCATACCGGCAGCTGATGGCCGGGAACTTTCTGGACATCCTGTTTGACTGCCCCTATGAGATGCACAACCTGACCGCTGACACCTTTATATCCCGCATGGTGGAGGAATTAAGCGAGGAACATAAGGAAGTTCTGTATTTCCTCTCTTTGCGGCTGTACAGCACCACCCGGCTTGCCGCTGTCCGTGGGCAGTCTGACCGCAACATCCGCAAGCTGCGGAAAACCATCCACAAAAAATTGCAGCGCCAGATGTATGACCATCTGTGCGGCAAGCAGGAGCATGGCGGCAGCCTGACCTTGCGGGAACGCCAGTTTTTGGAGGAATACTCGAAAATCGCAAGGAAACAGGGCAAGGACGCCGTGATCCGGCGGGAGAACAAGACCAAGCGCAGAAAAAAGAAAAACCGCCCCTGATAATTGGGACGATTAAGGAGAAAGGGCGTGTATGATGAAAAATTTATTTGAACAGTCCCGTTCCCATTGGGTGCGGTACGATCATTACGAGCTGAAAACAGCGGAAGATGGCAAGCGGTATATCACCCCCGGCAAGAGCGCAAAGCCGGATGTCTACAATCCGCTGAAAGAGGTCCCCAACATTGTGCTGGATGCGCTGAATGTGGGGATGCTGATGATGGGACGCAAGCCGGAAGCAGAAGTGGAAAAGGCGGTAATGGAGTTTATCACCCGGTACGGCCTGCTGGGGCTGATGACCGCCCTGCCCACCACGCCGTCCTTTATGGACTATGAGGCGGTGTACCTGCCGAAAAACCACTTCATCAAGGAAGAATCCATGGCGACAGACAAATACCTGTCCCTGTTTTACCCCTTTGACCAGCTGGACTTGGTGAAGAAAGGCATTGAATCCACATGGAATGTGTCCGGTGACCGGACGATGGTTGCCCTGACCATGACCTTCATGGACGAGCCGATGGCGAAGAACATGAGCTTCCAGCGGGAATATGCGGAACCCTACGACTGGGTTGCCCAGCAGTTCAAGGACTGGGCCTTTACGCTGACCACCGCCATTTTGTACTACAATGACTATGATTCCATCGACGAGGACGCACGGGGGCTGTATCGCAAGGCCATGGCTGCGTTCGGCGGGATCGCCCCCAGCTACCACATTGAGCTGCTGGATAAGCCCACCATTTACTGGGATTTTCACTCCCTGCTGCTGGGTATCCAGATGATGTTCAGCTTCATGCTGGTGGACGGGGATCAGCCCCTGCGCCTGTGCAAGCACTGCCAGAAGGTGTTCCTGGGCAGCCGGTCCAACGCTGCCTTTTGCAGCCCACGGTGCAAGAACCAGTACAATGTCTACAAGAGCCGTTCTAAAAAGGGCGGAAATGAGGAGGAATGATACGCTATGGAAATTCTGAAACTCAGGGAACACAGCGAACTGGCATCGGAGGCCGCAGAGTGGTTTCATTCCAAGTGGGATATTCCAGTTGAAGAATATGCGGGAAGCATACAGGAGTGCTTGACGGGCAAAAGCATTGTTCCGCAGTGGTATGTTGCAGTCGAGAATCAGCAGATTATTGGTGGTATTGGGGTCATCGAAAACGATTTTCATAACCGCAAGGATTTGACGCCAAATGTCTGCGCGGTATATGTTGAGGAAAACTACCGTTGTCAGGGAATTGCAGGAAAGCTGCTGGAATATGTTTGTGAGGATATGCGTTCATTTGTCCTGGAAACCTTATATCTCATTACAGACCACACAGGCTTCTATGAGCGCTACGGATGGAAGTTCCTGTGTATGGCGCAGGGCGATGGTGAGGTAGATTTGTCGAGGATGCATGTTTATGATTTGAAATAGAAACGGTTATCGTTAAAAATTAGACATTTGGAGAGACCCGATAAATCATTTTGCGTTCGATTGGAGCGGCATTTATTGGAATCCAGAATTTGAAAATAAAGTAAACACCAAAGGGAGCTGCATGGATAATAGAAATGGAGATTATATATAAAAACTTACAAGAGAATGAGATAAGCCGAGAGCTATTTAGACATTTTGTACGGCATCAAACTGTTGTTAAATGTAGGCGAAAAGAAAACGGAAAATGGATTATCAAAGATGATCCGTTTATTGACGATTGGAGCGAAGCGGATTATAAATTCCTGGTTTCCTGCCTGAGAAACACAGCAGCAACAGGTGGATTGGTATATGCTGCTTTCTGCGAAGGGGTGTTGAAAGGTTTCGTGTCAGTTGAACCGAAACTTTTTGGGGGAAATCACAGATACCTTGACCTCTCAAGTATCCATGTGTCAGAGGATATGCGAGGAAAAGGGGTTGGCACTGCACTGTTTCGAGCAGCGAAAGAATGGGCAAAGGCACATGGAGCAAAAAAGTTGTACATCTCAGCCCATTCAGCCGTTGAAAGCCAGGCATTCTATCACAAAATGGGCTGTGCAGAGGCGGCTGTCTACAATCAGTCTCATGTAGAAGCCGAGCCGTATGACTGCCAGTTGGAATGTAAAGTATGTGAGGATGACAGTTGATGAAAATAAGCAAAATTGAGGATAATAAAAAGAGATACATGAGCCTGCTTTTTCTTGCGGACGAGCAGGAAGATATGATCGACCGGTATCTTGAAAAAGGTACGATGTATGTTTTGGAGGAAAATGGCGTAAAAGCGGAATGTGTTGTTACTGACGAAGGCAACAAAGTTCTTGAAATCAAGAATATTGCTGTTCTGCCGGAATGCCAGCGAATGGGCTACGGAAAACGGATGATTGAGTTTATTGAGCAGACATACCGTGATAATTTTCGTATTCTTCGTGTGGGGACGGGTGACAGTCAGCTGACGCTCCCTTTTTATAAGAAATGCGGTTTTATAGAAAGCCATCGTATCAAAAACTTTTTCACGGACAATTATGATCATCCTATCTTTGAATGCGGCGTTCAGCTTATTGATATGGTATATTTGGAAAAGAACTTACTATGGGAATCCAATACGATTCATCGAAAGAAGTAAATGGAATACCTGGCATTTTGTAAATGAATTACAAAATACAATCCAAACTTACCAAAACGATATGGAGGTGACGAGGAATGAGCGAGGAACAGGGGCTGACCCCGTATGAAACCAGAGAAATCCTCTTTTACAAGACCGAAAACGGAGAAGTGCGGGTGGAAATCCTGCTCTTTCAGGAAAACCTCTGGCTGACACAGGCAAAAATGGCAGAGCTGTTCGAGGTGCAGAAAGCGGCCATTTCCAAGCATCTGAAAAACATTTTTGAATCCGGCGAACTGAGCGAGGATTCAGTTGTTTCCAAAATGGAAACAACTGCGGCGGACGGAAAACGGTATCAGACCAACTATTATAATCTGGACGCCATTATCGCTGTGGGGTATCGTGTGAACTCCAAAAAGGCGACCATGTTCCGCATTTGGGCGAACCGGGTGTTGAAAGAGTTCATCATCAAAGGTTATGTGATGGATGACGCACGGCTGCGGGAGCCGGAGAACTTTTTCGGCAAGGATTATTTCGAGGAACAGCTGGAGCGTATCCGGGACATCCGGGCCAGCGAGAGAAGATTTTACCAGAAAATCACGGACATCTATTCCCAGTGCAGCGCCGACTACGATGTGGAAAGCCCCATCACAAAGGAGTTTTTCGCAACGGTGCAGAACAAGCTCCACTATGCGGTCACCCATCATACCGCCGCCGAGATCGTATATGGCCGTGCCGACAGCACCAAGCCCAACATGGGGCTGACCACATGGAAAAACGCCCCCAAAGGCCGCATCCGCAAATCGGATGTCACCGTTGCCAAAAACTATCTGAACGAAACGGAAATGCGAAACCTGAACGAGATCGTCACCATGTACCTGGACTATGCGGAACGGCAGGCCCGCCGGGGAAATGTCATGTATATGGCCGATTGGGTCAAGCGGCTTGACGCATTTTTACAGTTCAACGAGGAAGATATTCTGCATGATAAGGGCAAGGTGACCGCCGCCATTGCCAAAGCCTTTGCCGAGAAAGAGTTTGAAAAGTTCCGGGTATTGCAGGATCGGACCTATCAGAGCGACTTTGACCGGCTGGTTGCGGAAACTTCGGATGATCTGACAGAATAACCATATACACAGAAAGCCCACGCCACCGGTTCTCTTTCCGGCTGCGTGGGCTTTTTCGGCCATCGCTTATTTCTTGTTTTGCAGCTGTTCATGGGCTTCCTGCTGGACGATCAGCCCCGCCGAAAAGCCATACTTGAAATGGCTCTCACTTTCCTCGCACTGAGCGATAGCGTTCTGCGCCCGGAGTTCCTCCACCAGAGCATAGTCCTCTTTGCTGAGCCGCTGGGATAACTGCTCCATCAACGCCGCACAGGTTTGGACCGCCTTGCGGTATTCCGGGGACGTGGGAACAACGGTTTCACAGGGATAAAACTCCCCGTTATACATGGCTTCCAAAATCATTGCGTTCCCTCCCTCAACAGTAGACCAACTCCGCCAGGACGATTTCCTCGGCCCTGTTGTGGATGGAGTTCATGGAGCGCACCCATGCCATCTGGTCGGCAGCTTTCAGGGCTTCTGTGACGCCCTCTTGCTGCATCATGGCTTTTTCGATAATTTCCAGCCGCTCCCGGCAGGCGGTGTCGATTTCCTCCAAATGGGGAAACAGCTTTTCAGTGACAATGAGATCGGTATACAGAATGGGCCGGTGTTCTTTTAAGTAGGCACGGCGCAACCGGCCATATTTCCCGATATGGTACTCTTTGGTGTCCGATAACACAAGGTCGGGAATGAGATAGTCGCCGCATTTGGTGTAAGTCAGTTCCATACAAGGCTCCTTTCGTGGGAATGTGGTTGACAGTTACGGTAGGTTTGAGGGCATCCCTCCTTTATCATAACTGTCTTTTCATTCGCCACAAATGAGCCGCCAGTCATGATGTAATGTTTTTTGGTGTAATCCACCCTCTATACATTACATCATGACTGGTAATGGAGTTCGATTCCCCTGCCTGCTCATCGTCGCGGGACAGCCGTTCGTAGAGAGCCGTGATGAGGGTTCCGGTGTGTTGCATTTGTTCCATGGTATGCTCCTTTCCAGGGGATGTATTTGGTTCTCCCTCTGCCTATAGGACAAACGCCCGGCTTTTTCGGAACTGTTTTTCGATAGCTGAAAAAATTTGACATTTTTCTTCTTTTAAACTATAATGGATACAAACAAATGTTCCTATTTCAATTGATTGGAGAGTGCAATGCGTACAGCGTATCAGATGCGGGACATGGTTTTCTACGATGACGATGGCAACGAAATCCCGGACGAGGAACTGCCTTGGAGCAGTGATGCAAAGCAGCCTGATCCTTGTGACGATTCGCAGGATTGGATGTATCTGGAGGATGGAGATTGTTCCGAGGATGCTTCCAAGGTACCTTTGCATACCGGAAAAACGCCAATCATCTTGCAGGATACATGCTCCGCTGCCGAACGAAGAAAGCGCGTAGCGCAGAGTGTGCGCAAGGAGGCGCTTCGCAGGCTGGAAATTTCAGCCCGGACAGCAACGGAATTTCAAACCGTGGTCAACTGGTATGACCGCGAGGAACAGAGCCGGATGCGCAGGAAACGCAGGTATGAGCGCCTCTGCGGCGATACGCCTGTGGAATCCCTCATGCTGGCTGACGGCGGCATCGTGCCGCACAGCATGAGCTGTCCGACCTTCCGACAGATCTGCCGCGGCGAGTTTGATGATCTCCTTTGCAGCTGTCTGTTCCGGATGCACGACCTGACGGACCGGGTGCATCTGCGGCAGATCGTGATGGATCTGACGCAGGATCACAAGGAAATCCTGTACTTTTGGGGCATCCGTCTGTATTCACCGCAACAGTTGGCCCTTCTGCGGGGGCAGACAGAACGCAATATCCGTAAGGTACGTGGGACGGTGCGCAGAAAAATCTACAAGAAGTTGTTCGCGGTACTTACAGAATTGGGGAAGGAAAACGCAGCGTTGACGCATCAGGAGCAGGCATTTCTGAAGGAATACAAATTCACGCAAAGGAAGTGTGCAGTCCATGACAGCAAACCTGTTTGAACACACCCATGCCCATTGGGCGAGGTACAGCGACTACGAATGGCGAACAGCGCTCGACGGACAGGACTATCTGCTACCCACTGCCGACGCGAAGCCGTCCGTGTATGACCCCATTCCGAAGACCGATGCGCTTGTCGTGGAAGCCGTTAATATCGGCTTGCTGCTGTTCCACCAGGCTTCGGAGACCATGCTGAAGGAAGCGATGCGGCGCTTTGCCTGCCGGTATGGCCTGCTCGGCCTGATGACCGCGCTTCCGACCACGCCCCGGTTTGTGGCGTATGAGAAGGCCTACCTGCCGAAGAACCCGTATATCCGGCAGGAGAACATGGAGACGAAGGATTACCTGAGCCTCTTTTCCCATTCGCCATACAGGACTTCCACAAGCGGGGGCCGGAATCGCTCTGGCAAATTTCCGGCGAGGGCAGGACACAGATCGCTTTGGCGTTGACCTTTCAGGACGAACCGCGTGCGAAGGCCATGTCCTTCATGCGGGGCTACGGAGAGCGCTTCGATTGGCTGAAGGAGGTCTTCCGGGACTGGGCGTTTGCCTTCACATCCGCTTACCTTTACGAACACGACCGAAAGGTTCTTGACAGCGATGCACAGGCGCTGTACCGGCAGGGCATTGCGTGTTTTGCAGGCAACATGCCAGGCTACCATCTGGAGCTGCTCGACCATCCCGTGATGGTGTGGGACTTCCATTCGCTGCTGCTGACTATTCGGTTCTTTTTCTCCCTGAGCCTGACCGATGCAAAGCATCCGCTGAAGCTGTGTGCGCATTGCCAGCGGGCCTTCATCGCCAAGCGCGCCGATTCCCGATTCTGCTCGGATGATTGCCGCAAGAAACGCAAGGCAGAAGCATAAACGGTCAGGAGAGAACGAAGGAGAGGATGCAGAGCGCGCAATCTGTCACCCTGTTCAGCAGCCATGCCGCAAGGCTTGGGAAAAACGTGAAGAACAGGTCGATGCCAATGGCCTGCCACACCATCCACGGCTGTGCATGAACGAGCCACCCCGCCACGGCTCCGAGCAGAAATACGCTTGCCAGCAGATGCGTGATGAGGGCCGAGAGCCCGAGTAGAACGTCACCAAGCAACTGAAGAGCAAGCAACGCAAGAAGAACGGGAATCGCTACAAGACGGAGAGGCAGTCTGAGCAATTTCAGAAGCATATCAATCTCCTTTCAAACGAAAACCAGTTCCGCCAGAAGCATCTCCTCGGCTTGCTGGTGAATGGCACTCATCCGCA
>OLVZ01003187.1_pt1 | contig 11042 bp, 10 predicted proteins | sample 1673341 | NCBI WGS metagenome assembly OLVZ01 (sample SAMEA3178944, study PRJEB25190) | human gut metagenome | biome: human gut; feature: human-associated habitat; material: faeces | place: Austria | collected 2013 | reverse complement strand
CCAGCGCCGCCTTTATCGACGTGTCCAACAGCGACGCGGCGGTGTGGGCCGCCGAGACTGGCGTGGTCAGCGGCAACGGGACAGGCAAATTTCTCCCCACCCAGACTGTCACCCGGGAGCAGGCTGCCGTCATGCTCTACAATTACGCCAAATTCCTGGGGCTGAAGACCCCGTCCTCCGGCCCCATCAAGGTCACGAGCGACGGCGGCGACCTCTACGAGGTGGACTTCGTGCGCGACGACGACGGTAATCCGGTGAAGGATACCGACGGAAATTACACCTTGGTGCTCGACCCCAAACGCATCGGCGAGGGCAAGCTCACGTTCGAACAGGCCGCCAACGGCGCCTACACGGGGACGAGCTGGGAGTACGACCTCCACATCGTCAAGGACCCGAATGCCACCGACACCGACGGCGACGGCCTGCCCGATGCCTTCGAGGACAAGATCGGCACCGACCCCACGAAGGAGGACACCGACGGCGACGGCATCCCGGACGGAGAGGAGCTCGAGCTCGGCACCGACCCCACCAAGAAGGACACCGATGGTGACGGTATCGACGACAAGGACGAGGTCGACCGCGGCACCGATCCCCTGAACCCCGACACCGACGGCGACGGCCTGCCCGACGGCGAGGAGATCGAGCGCGGCACGGACCCGCTCGACCCGGACACCGACGGCGACGGCCTTCCGGATGGCAAGGAAGTTGAGCTCGGCACCGACCCCAAGAACCCCGACACGGACGGGGACGGCCTGCCCGACGGCGAGGAGGTCAAGCGCGGTACGGACCCGAAGAATCCCGATACCGACGGCGACGGAACGTCCGACGGCGACGAGGTGAAGGCCGGTACCGACCCGACCAGGCCCGACGGGAAGCTCGCCGGTACGGGCGACGTCATCGCCCCCGCGGCGGGCATTCTCGCGACCGCTGGCGCCGCAGCTCTCTTGGTTGCAGCTCGTCGTAAGGAGAATGCGACGAAGTAACATTCGGCCGACGTGCGGGCGCTAGGCGTCACTAGACACGAATCATATTTACTCAAGCAGGGAGGGCATTCGAACGGATGCCCTCCCTTTTCCGCTTCCCAACCCGTGCATTCGTGCCGAATTGCGACAATGCGACAGAAGCTGCGTCGCATATGCGATGAAACTTGCGTCGCATATGCGACGGGATGCTGCACGCTATTACACAACTTGGGAACTGCTTGCGCAGCAAATGAGATTCGTGCTAGATGGCTTGGGAATGGTTTTCGCGGTAGATGAGACTTGCGTTAGAAAATGCCGTTGAAATGCTGTGTTTCGACGAATTTGGGCTAGAAATCACCGAATTGAGCGTTCTCGAAAAACGTTGGCAACGGGTGCCGTAGAATCGCTCTCGAGCACGACGAAGGACGGAGAACGCAATGCCAAACGACACGTGGACGATAAAACGATGCCTCGATTGGACGCGCGACTACTTGCGCGACAAGGGTGATGAACGACCGCGTCTTTCGGCGGAGTGGCTGCTGTCCGGAGTGACCGGGCTTTCGCGCACCGAGTTGTACATGAGCTTCGATCGTCCGCTTGCCGCTGATGAGCTGGCATCCATGCATTCGGCTGTAGTGCGTCGCGCAAAAGGGGAGCCGCTTCAATACATCACGGGCGAGACGGATTTTCGTTTGATAACCGTTGCTTGCGAGCCCGGCGTGCTCATCCCGCGTCCCGAAACGGAATTGCTGGTCGAGGAGGTTCTTGCCTTCCTCGATCGGGAAGTATTTGCGGGTGATGCCGCGCCGGTGCGCGAACGCAAGGAGCTTCCCTGGAATGCGGAGGTTGAAGCTGCGCGGCAAGCAGAGCTTGCCGCAGCGGCCAAGAAGGCCGCTGAAGAGGCCAGTGTGCCGGAACATGTTTCTGCTTCGGATAAGGATGAAGAGAGGGGCGGCGTTGATGCTGTAACAGACGATGTCGTCGCAAGCGGTCCGTTGACCGAGCGCGGAGACCGGGGGGCTTCATCATTGGGTGTCGCTTCTGATGCGCGAGTAGATACGGATGGGGATTGCGAGCAAGAAGAGGCGCGTACCGCGCGCGTGCTGGAAGTCGGATGTGGCACCGGGTGCATTTCCCTCTCGCTTGCATATGAACGAAAAGGCCGCGTTACGTGCGTGGCGACCGATATTGAACCTCGCGCGGTGGACTTGTCCATGCGCAATCGAGACGCTTTGGGTTTGATGCCTGATGACGTTGATATTCGCCTGGGAAATCTGGTTTCACCGCTTGACCGAGAGACGGAATGGGGAACGTTTGACGTTTTGGTGTCCAATCCTCCTTATATTCCGAGCGGCGTAATGAAGACGCTTCCGCGCGAGGTCAGTGCGTTTGAACCGGGTCTGGCTCTTGACGGGGGCGTTGACGGCCTTGATATTTTCCGCAGGCTCGTTAATGCGGCTCCGTACATGCTGCGTCCGGGCGGATTGCTCGCTTGTGAGCTTTACGAGGGGCACCTTGATGCGGCGGCGGAGCTTTGCCGCAATGCAGGTATGCACGACGTGCGCGTCGTTAACGATCTTACCAATCGGCCGCGCATGATTTTTGCCCGTGTGTGACGTGAATTGAGTGTAAGCAAATGCGTGCTATGGAGGACAGTATGTTTGACTTCACGAGCATTATCGACCGCGTGGGGAAGGATTCGATTGCCTACGATGCGGCAACAGCCATCGAGCGCGGCTCGCTGGGCCCGACTGACATGCAGGTTGATGAGGGTTTTGATCTCATCCCGATGTGGATTGCGGACATGAGCTTCGCTACGGCGCCCTCGGTGATTCGGGCGCTGCACGAGCGCGTTGACCACCCATGTTTCGGCTACTTTGAGTACTCACGCGCGTACTACGAGAGCATCATTTCATGGCAACAACATCGCAATGGTGTGAATGACTTGAAACCGGAGCATATCGGCTACGAGAACGGTGTGCTTGGTGGGGCGGCGAGCGCCCTCGATGCGCTCTGCTCGCGTGGAGACAAGGTTCTGGTCCATAGTCCTACCTATATTGGCTTTACGCACGTGCTTGAGGGGGCGGGATACGAAATCGTTCAGAGCCCCCTCGTTCGGGACGCTGAGGGCGTGTGGCGCATGGACTTCGAGGACATGGAGCGCAAAATTGAAGAGGGGCGTATCCATGCCGCCATCTTCTGTTCCCCGCATAACCCGACGGGACGCGTGTGGGAGCGTTGGGAGATCGAACGCGCTATGGAGCTGTTCCGCGCGCACGATGTGTACGTGATTTCGGATGAGATTTGGTCGGACATCCTGCTCAATGGCAACAAACACATCCCTACGCAAAGCGTGAGCGAGGATGCTCGTATGCGCACGGTCGCCCTGTATGCGCCGAGCAAGACGTTCAGCCTTGCGGGGTTGATTGGCAGCTATCGCGTGGTGTATAACCCCTGGTTGCGCGATCGCATTGACAGCGTGGAGCGTGCAAGTTTCTACAACGATCAAAATGTGCTTTCAATGCATGCCCTTATCGGTGCCTACGGAAGCGAAGGCGAGGCATGGGTGGATGAGCTCAATGGGGTGTTGAGCGAGAACATGCGTCTGGCATGCGAGTTCTTCGAAGGTGTCCCTGGTGCTGCCTTTGCTCGTCCTCAGGGAACCTACATGTTGTTCCTTGATTGCGCCCAGTGGTGCGCGACGCATGAAACAAGCATTGAGGATCTGCTGCGTGCGGGAGTACGCGTTGGCGTGTTGTGGCAGGACGGGCGCGCGTTTGGTGGTGAGGCGACGATTCGCTTGAACGTCGCACTGCCTGAGGCCCGTTTGCGTGAGGCGCTTGAACGTTTGCGCACATACGTGTTCACTGCTTAAAACGGAGGGCGATGGTGACGAAGACGACGGTATGCACCGAGGAGAACTTGGGTTTAGCGCTTGAGGTTTTACGCTCGGGTGGCCTGGCGCTCTTGCCGACCGAGACGGTGTATGGCGTGGGCGTGTCGGTGGGGGCGTTTTCTTCCTGCGGTAAGGTTCCTGGGCCAGAGACGGGCTATGGGCGCATCTTTTCGCTCAAGCGTCGCGATCTTGCTCAAACAGTTCCCTGGCTGGTGGATGGCCCCGAGGCGCTCGAACGCTACGCCGTTGATGTGCCTTCGCAGCTGTTTGATCTTGCTCGGACGTTTTGGCCGGGCGCATTGACGTTGGTTGTTCCCGCGGCGCCATGTGTTCCGGATTTTATGCGTGCTGCGGATGGTACGGTGGCGCTTCGAGCGTCAGCTTCTCCCGTCATCCAGCGCCTTATTCGCGAGCTTGGATTCCCGCTTGCGGTGACCTCGGCAAACACGCACGGAATGCCGGCTCCCGCCGCATTTACGGATGTAGAACCGCGTATCCTCGAAGGTGTGGACGTTGCCGTTGATGCGGGCGAGACACCGTGCCGCGATGCCTCGACTATTGTGGCGATGTGCGAGGGAAAACTTGTTGTTTTGCGAGAAGGCGCCTTGCTTTTGCAGGATGTGCAGAGTTTGTAAATGCGTGCAGATTCGGTGCCTTTAGCGTAGGTAAATTGCGCGTTTGCCGACCAATTATGCCGTTGGATGGGAGCGCGTCAAACATGCACAAATTGCCCTGTTGGGGCGTGCCATAATGCAGCGCAGCTCATTCGTGGCGCATACCGATGCACCGCACGTTGCAATCCGAAGAAAGGCGTGTTGAGATGGTACTTTCCCTCAAGGACCTTGGCTTGGTTGACGCTCCCGCCTCTATGGACGGGCGTTATGTCATGGCGCTCGATTCGGGCACGACATCGGTGCGCGCGGTTATCGTCGATGAATACGACTGTGTTGTCGCGCAGGCATCAAAACGCATCAAGACGTGCTTCCCGCAGCCCGGATGGGTGGAGCAAGATCCCGTCGAGATCCTTGCCGCCCAGATTGCTGTCATGATGGAAGTGCAGTTCAAGAGCGGAATCCATTCCGATCGAATTGCCGCGATCGGCATTACGAACCAGCGTGAAACCACCGTGGTGTGGGATCGCGATTCTGGCCAACCCATCCACAACGCTATTGTGTGGCAGTGCCGTCGTACGGCAAGCATTTCCGACCGCCTGATTGACGAGGGCCTGGCGGATGAGATTAAGGCAAAGACCGGCTTGACGCCCGATCCGTATTTTTCCGGCACCAAAATCAAGTGGATTCTCGACAACGTTGACGGCGCGCGTTCCGCGGCGGAAGCGGGCCAGCTCATGTTCGGCACCATCGACACATGGTTGATTTACAACCTGACCGGTGGAGAGGTCTTTGCGACCGACTATACCAACGCCAGCCGAACCATGCTGTTCAACATCCACACCCTCGATTGGGATGACGATTTGCTTCGTATGCTCGATATCCCGCGCAACATGCTTCCCGAAGTCCGTTGGAGTTCAGGTGACTTTGGCAGGGTTTCCAGCGACATCATGACGTACGGCCCGCCCATCACCGGCGTGGCCGGCGACCAGCAGGCGTCTCTCTTCGGACACTGCTGCTTCAAAAAGGGCGACACCAAGAACACGTATGGCACAGGTTGCTTCATGCTTATGAATACCGGCGAGGATGCCGTGATGTCGAAGCGCGGCCTCGTTACGACTATCGGCATCGCTCAAGGCGGGCACATCTCGTACGCGTTGGAAGGTTCGATTTTCCATGCGGGCGCGACCGTCCAGTGGGTGCGTGATAAGCTCGGGCTCATCAACAGCACGAGTGAGGCTTCGGACATCTGCCGTTCGCTCAAGAGCAACAACGGTTGTTATTTGGTGCCGGCGTTCAGCGGTTTGGGCGCTCCGTGGTGGGATCCCGATGCACGTGGACTCATCTGCGGCCTAACGGGAGCCTCCGACCGCGCAACTATCGTTCGTGCGGCGTGTGAATCCATGGCCTATCAGAGCTTCGACGTGCTCAAGGCGATGGAGCTTGATTCCGACATCAAGCTTGAGGCGCTTTACGTCGACGGCGGTGCGTCGCGCAACGAGTTTATCATGCAGTTCCAAGCCGATTTGCTCGGCATCCCCGTTGTCCAGTCCGAAAACGCCGAGACAACGGCCCTTGGCGCCGCCTATTTGGCGGGTCTTGCCGTGGGTTATTGGGAGGACCTTGAGGAGCTCGAGCAAAACCGTATGGCGGGAAGGAGCTTTGCGCCCGGGGCAAGCGAAGAGGAGGTCGCGAGCAACCTCATGGGATGGCACGACGCCGTGGCACGCGCCCGCACACGTTAGTTGTTTGAGTGGCTGTCTTCGAGGAGGCTTTACGTCGAGGGACGAGAGGGGGCTTGTCTTCGGGCTTTCGAATAGGGGTTTCAAATTCCACCCCTGTGGGCGGACGCTATGCCGTTCGCGGTGGAAAACACTCCGTTCACGACTCTCCTTTGTAGGGCGGTTTGACTGTGTTCGTGCAACATAGTCGAAGCTTTGAGACGTTACGGGGGCGTTTCTTCTGACTGGGATGTGGAAAGGGAGGCGCTTCCAACACGAGGAGTTGCATATCGGGACGGTGGAGCGCGAGGTGAGTTGTGCTTCAAAGTGCGTCCAGATATGCACAAATGGGTAAATAAGTGTTCGTTTGCATTCGTTTTTTGCCATTTATAGTGCAATTTTTGAATGTTCGAATACGGGCATTTTTCAGCTGCTAGGCTGTAGAACTGCTAAAGTTAGACGACAATCGGCACATGGGAGGAATAAACGATGCGTGTTGCCATTGCATCCGATCATGCGGGCTTCATCCAGAAGCAGCCAATGATTGATTACATGACGGGGCTGGGATATGAGGTCATTGATCTCGGTCCCGAGAACGACGATCGCGTTGATTACCCCGATTTCGGCGAGAAGGTCGGTCGCTACGTTGCCGCCGGCAACGCCGACCGCGGTGTCTGCATTTGCGGGACCGGCATCGGTATCGCCGTTGCAGCGGATAAAATCCCGGGCATTCGCGCGTCTTCCATCACGTCGCCGGAGTTTGCCGCGTTGTTCCGCCAGCACAACGACGGCAATGTGATCGGTTTGTCCGGTCGCTTCGTGGACCTCGAGGTCAATGAGGAGATCGTCAAGACCTTCCTCACGACCGATTTCGAGGGTGGCCGCCACGCTGGACGCGTTGAGAAGATCAACGCGCTCGACTAGGCGTGCCGCCGTTCGAGGCATCGCGTTTCCCGAATGCGCCCGTTGCCGTTTGGGACCGTTCGTCACTTTGCCTGACCGCTTGTCGTATTCGTCGGATATCGAATGCGAACGGCGATACGCTTTAGGGCGTTTGGCGTGTCGGTCGTTTTGCGTGGCGGAAAGCCGCAGTTCGAACTGCACGTGTAGTGCGAACTGCGACATGAAGCGGGACGGCAGGGGTGATTCGGCTCACCCGATGAGGGTGAACCGGCCGCCTGTGTTCATTTCATCGTCATGGGCGATGGATGGGTCGAGCGGTTTTTCGCATACTGGAACTGTCGGGCCTATGTTCCGGCGGGCGATGTGTGGAGGTGACGAGGTGAATGCCGAAACATTCATGACCGCCGTGGCGGGCGTGGTGTTCGGAGTCGTCGGCTTTGCGCCCTTGTTTGCGGTCGAGCTCTTCGTCCGCAAAGGTCGGATTCGTCCGACGGTGGGAAAAGGAATGGCAGCGCTTGCTGTATCATTTGTGTTTCTCATGTCTGGGCTTTCAACGGCGTGGGTATACACGCCGGGGAAGATATTGGTGGTCACGGCGGGGGCCCTATTTGGGTTCTTTGCCATGTGGGCGGTTTTGGCCGCTCGCTCAATGAGTCGATGACTCGAGGAGGAAGCATTGGAAGCCTTTGATAAGCTGCCAGGCGAGATCAACCATCTGGTGTCGAGCTTCAGCTCGATTCCGGTTGTGGGCGATCTGATGAAGGTGGGTCTTACCCAATACACGTTCTGGCTCATCGTCTCGTCCGTTTTGGTGTTGATCATCATGTTCGCGTTCGCCAAGCGCTGCGCCGTTGTCCCGCACGGCCGCTTCGCCAATGCGGTCGAATTCGTGATCGAGTACCTCGAGAATGACGTGGGCATCGGCATTCTGGGCAAGGAGTCTTGGCGTCGTCATCTCCCGTTCCTGGGTACTCTGTTCATCTTCATCGCGATTAACAACATCGTGGGCATCATCCCGGGCATGAAGCCCGGCACGGGCACCATCTCGGTGACCGCCGCGCTCGCGCTCGTCGCATTCGTTTACTTCGTGGGCGTGGGCGTCAAGAACAAGGGCGCTTGGGGTTACATCAAGAGCCTCGCTCCCAAGGGCGTGATGTTCCCGCTGAACATCCTGGTGTGGGTCATCGAGGTCATCTCTACGCTGCTTCGTCCCATCACATTGGCCGTCCGTCTGTTCTGCAACATGTTCGCCGGCCATATCGTCATGGGTTCCTTCGCCCTCATGGTGTCGCTGTTCGCCGAGCCGCTCATTCAGCAGTTCAGCCTATCCAATGCCGCCGGTGCGCTGCCCGGCCTGGTGTTTGCGGCAATCCTGTTCGTCATCTACGCCATCGAGATTTTCGTCGGCGTGATTCAGGCCTACGTGTTCACGGTGCTCACCGCCGTGTACATCCAGGGTGCCGAGGCTGCCGGTCATTAGCGGCCATGCTGGGTTAGTTAGACCCGGCGATCTATTTGGTATCGAGCGCATGATGCGCTGGATATAGGAATTGTGGATCAAGCGCGTCAAAGGGACGCGCGGCAACAAGGAGGAATTGTGGGAGTTATTGGTTACGGTCTCGGTGTTATCGGTGCAAGCCTTGCTATCGGCCTTGCCGCCTACGGTGTTGCGAGCGCTATGGCCCGTCAGCCTGAGGTTCAGGACCGCGTCTTCACCGTCTTCATTATGGCTGCGGCATTTGCCGAGGCCCTGGCCCTGATCGGCTTCGTCGTCGCCCTGGTCGTCCAGTAAGCGCGCGGAAATATCAGATCAGATCCCAAGGGGTAGACATGAAATTTGTTCAACGCACCGGCATCGCGCTTGCTGCCTCCGCATCGGCGTTCATGGTGCCGAGCCTGGCGTTTGCCGAGGGCATGGGCGGCGCCGACATCCTGATTCCGAAGCCCGCCGAGTTCGTTCCGGCGCTCATCATCTTCTTGGTCATCTTCTTCCTGCTGTCCAAGTTCGTGTGGCCCATCGTCATCAGGACGCTTGACGCTCGCGAGCAGAAGATCGAGGAGAGCATCGAGGAGGCCGATGCCACCAAGGCCCAGGCCGCCGAGATTCGTGGCGAGGCCGACGCCATCGTGGCCGAGGCTCGCCGCCAGGCTTCCGAGATTGTCATGGAAGCCCGTTCCGACGCCGAGAAGGAGCGCTCGCGCATCGTGGCGCTTGCACACAAGGAGGCCGAGGAAATCATCGTCAAGGCGCAGGACACCGCCGCCGACGAGATGAAGCGTGCCTACGCCTCTGCGGCCGATACGGTGGCAAAGGTGTCCGTCTCCGTTGCTGCCAAGATCGTGGGCGACACACTTACCCAGGATGAGGGGAAGCAACGCGAGCTCATCGACAAATATCTGAAGGAAGTGGGTACGATTCATGGCTAATCAGCAGATCAGCGATCGTTTCGAGAAGCGTAAGCTCGAGACGTATGCGCGCACGCTGCTCGAGGCCGCCAAGTCGGAGGACCGTGTTTACGAGGACATCGAGCCCATCAAGGCCAGCGCCTCGGCAAGCCCTGAGGTTCTTTCGGTCCTTTCCCAGATGGCCGCGCATGGAGATATGGACAAGATCTCCGACGTGCTTGCGCTGTACGGCGAGATGGCCGAGGGTGACCAGCACACTGTGGGCGTCACGGTGACCACGGCCGTGCCGCTCGACCACGAACTGCGTGCTCGCGTCACGCAGAAATGCGAGTTGGATTTGGGGCAAAACGTGTTTCTCATCGAGCGCGTCGACCCGTCCATCATCGGCGGCATCATCCTGACGGTCAACGGCCATCGCTACGATGCGTCCGTGCGCCACCAGCTTGAGCAGGCGCAGAAAGTAATGACGCAAACTGCAACGAAATCGGGGGTGTAATTCGTGTCTGAAACAATTACCGCCGAGAACATCGAGCAGGTCCTGCAACAACGCCTGTTTGACCTGGAAGCCACTGTTGATACGCAGGAGGTTTCCAAGGTGGTCGAGGTGGGCGACGGCATCGCTCACGTTTTCGGTCTCAAAAGCGCCATGGCGGGCGAGCTGCTCGAGTTCACGAGCTCCATCACCGGGCGTACCGTGTACGGCTTGGCGCAGAACCTCGATCGCGAGGAAGTCGGCGCCGTGCTCTTCGGCGAAGTTGACTCAATCAAAGAGGGCGACGCCTGCCGCACCACGGGCCGTGTTATGGATATTCCCGTGAGTCGTGGCATGCTCGGCCGCGTGGTGAACCCGCTCGGTCAGCCCATCGACGGCAAGGGAAGTATCGGCGAGGGCTCCCGTCGTCCCATCGAGTTCAAGGCCCCGGGCGTTATCGAGCGCACCCCGGTGTGCGAGCCGGTGCAGACCGGCCTGCTCGCCGTCGACGCGATGATTCCCATCGGCCGCGGCCAGCGTGAGCTCATCATCGGCGACCGCAAGACGGGCAAGACCGCCATTGCCATCGACGCCATCATCAACCAGCGTGGCAAGGACATGATCTGCGTGTATGTGGCCATCGGCCAGAAGGCGTCCACGGTTGCCGCGATTCGCGAGACCCTTGCCGCGCATAACGCACTCGACTACACGGTCATCGTGTCCGCCACGGCTGCCGACTCCGCGCCGCTCCAGTACATCGCTCCGATGGCGGGCGCCGCCATCGGAGAGTACTTCATGTACAACGGCGAGGATGGACGTCCTGCTAGTGCCACCAATCCCGGTGGCCACGTGCTCGTGGTGTACGACGACCTGTCCAAGCAGGCCGTCGCCTATCGTCAGATGTCGTTGACGCTGCGTCGTCCACCTGGACGCGAGGCGTATCCGGGCGACATCTTCTACCTGCATTCTCGTTTGCTCGAGCGCGCCTGCAAGCTTTCCGAGGCAAACGGCGGCGGATCGCTTACCGCGCTCCCCATCATTGAGACGCAGGATGGCGACGTGTCCGCCTAC
>OLVZ01003178.1_pt1 | contig 11076 bp, 9 predicted proteins | sample 1673341 | NCBI WGS metagenome assembly OLVZ01 (sample SAMEA3178944, study PRJEB25190) | human gut metagenome | biome: human gut; feature: human-associated habitat; material: faeces | place: Austria | collected 2013 | reverse complement strand
CCATAAAGAAATAATTCCTGTATTCCATAGTATGATAAAAAACACCCTGGAACCTGCCAAAGTACGCCCGCCATAAAAAGCATCCCAGAAGCACAGGGACAGACAGATAAGCAAGTTTTCCCAGATGCAGTTTCTCGATGAAATAATCCAGAATATAACAATATATCAGTGCCGGCAGAAACCACAGGTGAGGTTTAAGCTGTGAAGTGCTGTTATACCGAAACAGTTCCTTCAGATGTTCCTTCTTCACCATCTCCTGCAGCCACGGTCCTATAGCTTCTTTTTCCACCAGATGCATCGCACTTTCCCACAGGAAATAAAAGAGTACCGCGAAAGCCAGAAGTGTCAGGATATGCTGCACTTTCGCCGGTATTTTATCTGTGATCCGTTTTCCTCTGTCGGTGTTTCTTCTATTATAATAGCAGAAATATCCGGACACCATGAAGAAAAACGGAACTGCTGATCTGGCAAGCGCCTTTATGATCTGCCCGGTCTGTCCCGGAAAGGAAACATGGATAAACACCACCCCAAATGCAGCCATTGCCTTCCCTGCATCCAAAGATTTATTTCTCATAATATTCAACCCTACCTTTACTGCCTGACAGTATAACAAAGGCATTTTTCCCTGTCAAGAAATCTCAGGATCCGGTCAGCCAGCTGTTATCCACCCTTGCCAGAAGTCTGGCATTGTGGTATGCCATCCGAAGGGTCAGGCAGGTTCTTCCCAGATATTTACTTCCATCCGGGGTCTTCATACAGGCAAGTGCCAGATCCGGGACTCCCGGGCTTCGCAGGCACAGCGGGATGAGAAGCTGAATAGAATGATTGTAGTACTGAGGAATGGCAGTCTTATTCTTATAGTTTGCCATTAATTCCTCAAATTTTACCTTTTCATGTGCGGCATGCTGATCCATGATAAAGAACTTATCTTCGTACTCGATCAGCCAGTATGTCTTAAATAACTGCCCGATGATCCGGTGCTTTTTCTTAGCTTCCGGTGTCAGGAATTTATCTTCAAACATATCCATCTGCTCGTATTTAATCTTAGCTTCCGATGTGATCGGTTCTTGTTTCTTCTGTTCTGATGTTTCGTTAGTCTGTACACTCGCTTCAGCAGAATTTAATGCTGTCTTTGCCGGTTGTGTCAAATACGGAACAATATTTTCAGCAACCATATTATTTGTGATATTTTTACCAGACTGATTATCTTCTTTCAAATATTGGATTTCAACCGGCGAGCTGCTTCTGTTTTCCATCGTAACAGATGGTGTCGGTGTTGGTTGAGCAGATATACCTGAATTTGCCGGTTGCATTGGCATGCTTGGTTTTTCCTGCTGCGCTGGCCTTGCCGGCTGCGGAGGAAGATCTGCGGCTCTCCTGTTAGCTTCGAATGGCTCCGGGCGCTTCTCCACCTTGCGTTCTGCCAGTGTCTCCGGCCGCTTATCCTTTCCCGGTGTAACAGTCGGGATAAGTTCTTTAAATAACAGCGCCTTTCTGACACTGATATAAGTAAAATCATACATATCCGGTTCATTTATGAACTTCAATTCCCGTTTTGCAGGATGGATATTTACATCGATCAGAGATGGATCAATCTCAAAATTGATAACTGTAAATGGAAATTTATGAACCATAACAAAGGTACGATATGCATCTTCGATTGCCTTTGTTAATATATTGCTCTTTATATACCTTTGGTTTACATAATAATCTTCAAATGAACGGTTACCTCTGGATATACTCGGTTTTGCAAGATATCCTGTGATCTTTACCTGATCATTTGCTGCATGGATTTCCAGAAGGTTATTCGTAATATCTCTACCATATATATGATAGATGATCTCTTTTAGTCTGCCGTTGCCGGATGTAAATAGCTTATCTGTTCCATTCATAATAAACTTAAATGAAACATCCGGATGTGACATTGCCATACGACAGACAAGATCGTAGATATACGAGCCCTCTGTTGCAGGCGTCTTCATGAATTTCTTTCTGGCAGGTGTATTATAAAACAGATTTCTTACAACAATCGTTGTACCAAGCGGTGCGCCGATTTCCTCATTTGAGATCTCTTTTCCGCCGTGAATCTGGTATCTGGTTCCGGTAAGCGCATCTTCCTGCTTGGTGATCAGCTCTACCTGGGCAACTGCGGCTATACTAGATAACGCCTCGCCACGGAAGCCTAAGGATGCAATCTTTAACAGATCATCCGCCGTCTGAAGCTTACTGGTTGCATGACGAAGGAAGGCAACCGGAACTTCCTCCTTTGAGATACCACATCCATTGTCTGTGATACGGATAAAGCTCATACCGCCTTCTTTGATCTCGATGGTGATCGCAGTTGCACCCGCATCGATGGAATTCTCCACTAATTCTTTTATAACCGAGCCGGGACGTTCGATCACTTCACCGGCTGCGATCTTATCAATTGTATATTGATCCAGTAATTTTATCATAGGTTCTCCTTAACGGATTCGCTCCTGTAATTCATTCAGATATAACAATGCTTTCATCGGTGTCATGTTGGACAGATCTGCATTCTTGATCTCCTCCAGAATGGCACTCTCTTCCGGATTTGCCAGAAATGACATCTGGGTATCGGAAGCACTTTTATGAAAATCATTTGTTATCTTGATATCTTTTAATTTCGTCGTTATATCCGTATCGATAAGCTGGTTGCAGATCTCATTTGCACGATTGATCACGATATCCGGTACTCCGGCAAGCTTGGCTACCTGAATACCATAGCTTCGATCCGCTCCGCCTTTTACGATCTTTCGTAAGAATACGATATCATCACCGTCTTCTTTTACTGCTATACAGTAGTTGTTTACAGAGGATAACTTACCCTCTAATTCTGTCAGTTCATGATAGTGGGTGGCAAATAACGTTTTTGCTCCAAGCAGTTCACTGTTACTAATATATTCCACAACTGCCCATGCAATACTAAGTCCGTCATATGTACTGGTTCCTCGTCCGATCTCATCTAAGATCAGCAGACTGTTCTTCGTGGCATTTCGAAGAATATTTGCGACCTCACTCATCTCTACCATGAAAGTGCTTTGACCGCTTGCAAGATCATCGGATGCCCCTACTCTGGTGAAGATACGGTCACAGATACCGATATTTGCTGAAGCAGCAGGAACAAAGCTTCCGATCTGCGCCATTAAAACGATCAGTGCCGTCTGACGCATATAGGTGGATTTACCAGCCATATTCGGTCCGGTTATGATCGATATCCGGCTCTCAAAATTATTCAGATAGGTGTCATTTGATATGAACATACCGTTGTTCATCATCTTCTCAACGACAGGATGGCGACCTTCTTTGATATCAATTACACCATCTTCGTTAATCTCTGGACGAACAAACTGATTGGCAGATGCCACATATGACAGCGAACAGAGACAGTCTAATAAAGCGATCTGTCTTGCTGTATTCTGCACACGCAGGATCTCACCCGCAATCTTATCTCTGAGCGCAACATAGGTTTCATATTCCAGTGCATATAATTTATCTTCAGAACCAAGAATCGAACTTGCAAGATTGTCCAATTCTTCTGTTGTATATCGTTCTGAATTTGCAAGTGTCTGTTTTCTTATAAAATATTCAGGTACCAGATCCTTATAGGAATTAGTCACCTCAAAATAATAGCCAAATACTTTATTGAACTTGATGCGAAGATTCTTTATTCCTGTCTTCTGCTTTTCCCGTTCCTCCAATTCTGCAAGCCATGTCTTGCCATCTGTCTTTGCTGATTTTAAAGTATCGATTTCTTCCAGATAACCATCCTTGAAAATACCGCCTTCTCGAATCAGTATCGGAGGATCGTCGTTGATTGAACGCTCTAACAGGTCATAAATATCCTGTAATTCATCCATTTTCTCATAAATATCTGCAAGAAGCCCATCCGGATAGATCTGTAAAAGCTGTCTGATATACGGCAGATATGAAAGGGATGTCTTAAATGCGATCATATCGCGTGGATTTGCGGATCGTAGGGAAATCCTTGTCATCAGTCGTTCCAGATCATAGATCGGGTTCAGATATTCCCGCATCTCATCACGATTGATCATATCATTATTTAACTGATCTACTGCATCAAGTCTTGCTTCGATATCCTTTTTATATATTAAAGGCTGCTCGATCATGCTTCGAAGCATTCTCGCACCCATTGCTGTCTTGGTTTTATCCAATACCCATAACAAAGAACCTCGTTTCTGTTTGTCACGAAGTGTCTCACAAAGCTCCAGATTTCTTCTGGTTGCGGAATCATTTTCTACAGGAAATGTAGAAAAATGTTATAAATACCCCTGATATAGAGGTAGGGGATTATACAATGTACAACGATTTTGTACATGATCCGATTGATTTTGAAAAAAATAATGTTTTGTATCATTATCCTGTTAATAAGGATAAGCTAAAAATTGGAAAATTCTGTTCTATTGCATGTGGGGCAAAATTTTTATTTACCAGTGCAAATCACGCAATGAAATCGTTATCTACGTATCCGTTTCCTGTTTTCTTTGAAGAATGGGGATTGGATGCAAAGAATATATGCGATGCATGGGATAATAAGGGTGATATTGTAATTGGAAATGATGTGTGGATTGGATATGAAGCAGTTATTTTGTCTGGTGTAACAATCGGTGATGGCGCAATTATAGGCGCTCGTGCAGTGGTAACAAAAGATGTGCCTTCATATACGGTAGTTGGAGGAGTACCGGCAAAGCCAATTCGTAAACGATTTGATGAAGGAACGATTCAGAAACTTGAAGAAATCAGATGGTGGGACTGGGAAGAAGAACGAATTAAAAAGAATATTCAGGCAATACAGTCTGGCGATATAAGTATGTTAGAGCGTATGAATTAGAAATAATAACATGACTTTAATAAAGGATATATACCATTTTAATTACAAAAGAGGTGAATGTAGACATGAGTACATTTGAACATGATCTTACAAAAGGAAATATCTGGAAGCAGCTTGTATGGTTTGCTGTGCCGTTTTTTATCAGTAATTTGATCCAGTCCTTATACAGCCTGATCGATCTGATCATATTAGGACATTTTGGCGGAACAAATTCCATATCGGCAGCTAATATCGGAGGACAGGTGCTTGTGATCCTGACAAATCTTGCTGCGGGACTGTCAGGCGGAGGAACTGTGATGCTTGGAAATTATCTAGGATCAAAACGTAAGGATAAGATCAATGGAGCGATCAGTACATTATTCATAACATTGACAGTTATGGCAGCAGCATTTATGGTACTGTTATTTATATTGAAACAGCCGTTACTTCGATTACTTGATACACCTGAAGAGGCATTTTCACAGGCAGAACAGTATTTGTTTATTTGCACTTTGGGCCTATTATTTATTTATGGTTATAATGCATTAAGTGCAATTATGCGTGGACTTGGTGACAGTCGGACACCGATGATCTTTGTTATGATTGCATGTGTGATCAACATTATTTTGGATCTGGTGCTGGTTGCCGGATGTCATTTAGGAGCCGGTGGTGCTGCTGTTGCAACTGTATTTGCACAGGGCTGTTCGATGTTATTTTGTATAATATATTTAAAACATCATGATTTTATGTTTGATTTCAAACCATCTTCTTTTCATTTTATAAAAGAGGAATTCCACACTCTGCTTCGTACTGGATTGCCGCTTAGTATTCAAATGGTTGGTACAAATTTTTCGTTTTTGATCTTGACTACATTCATTAACAGGGCGGGTGGTGTAGCAGCATCGGCTGCAGCAGGAATAGTAAATAACTTTAATGGATTTGCAATTCTTCCGGAAGCAGCGATCAGCTCGGCTGCATCAGCCATGATCGCACAGAATATGGGCAAGAAAGATGTGAAACGATCATCAAAGACTATGCACTGTTGTCTGGTTCTCTGTATTGGTGTGTCTTTGGTCGTGTTTACGTTGATGCATATATTCCCGGAGCAGATATTTCATCTGTTTGGCGTAAAAGAAGATGTCCTGGTCTATGGTATGCCGTATATCTTTGCTTTTTCGTTTGAATATGTGGGACTTCCATTTATCATGTCATTTAATACGGTTTCAACCGCAACTGGAAATGGATGGATTACGCTGGTTACAAATATGATATCTGCATTTATCGTTCGTATTCCGTTAGCATATGTTCTGGCATTTCTTTGTGAACTTGGTGTAAGAGGAATTGCGATATCTATACCGATCGCGACAGCCGTTGGAGCTATAATATCATTTTTATTTTACAAAGCCGGAATTTGGAAAAAACACATTCTGTTATAAAAGGATTTATATGCCATATCTGAAAAATTGAGTATAATATTTCTATCCGGGCAGTACAGATATAGAATGTACCTATCCCCGGAATAGAACGAAGGTTGTAGTATGTCGGTTTGAATATGGAGCGGAAAATGGCATTTTCAGAAAATACAAAAACAGGATCCGGGTGTTTTTTTGACTATAGTAAATGTTATGACCGGCTTTATTATCTGAAACGGTTAAATAAAAATGCAATCCTGATCGCAGCATTTTACAGCAGGGAACTCAGTGATGCCCTTACCACATCTGACGATATGAGTGAGCTGCAGTCTTATCTGGTAGATGAAGACTATAATATTCTTTATTCGGATAATGAAAAAAGCATCGGAAAAAATGCAATTGATGTAATTGCAGATGTCACAATGGGGTATGATAATTACCAGTTGATCGGAGATGAAAATCTGATCGTGCAGGGAAAATGTGAGAATAACTGGAGAGTCCTTTTATAAATAAGTGTCAGATGATTCTTATCTTGTATCTCATCCTGCAAAATGATAGAATAGACAACTGAAAACGATAACCTGCTGATTAGCAGAGATAACATGGAGGATAAATCATGGCATCATGGAGAGATAATATTCGTCAGGTTGAACCATATGTACCTGGTGAGCAGCCAAAGAATACAAATGTGATCAAATTAAATACAAATGAGAATCCGTATGGACCGTCTCCAAGAGTAAAAGCGGTTCAGGATAATGAGGATCTGTTACGGTTATATCCGGATCCGACAGCAGGCGCACTGGTGGATGCACTGGCGGAGTATCATGGTGTGGATGCATCACAGGTATTTGTAGGTGTAGGTTCCGATGATGTACTTGCAATGTCATTTCTGACCTTCTTTAATTCGGATAAACCGATTCTGTTCCCGGATATCACATATTCTTTTTATGATGTATGGGCAGAACTGTTCCGAATTCCATATAAGCAGATGCCACTTGATGAGAACTTCCGTCTGAAGATAGATGATTATAAGGGCGAAAACGGTGGAATCGTATTCCCGAATCCAAACGCACCGACCGGTATCTACGAATCGTTGGATCATGTAGAGGAGATCATAAAGAACAATCCGGACGTGATCGTGATCGTAGATGAGGCATATATTGATTTTGGAGGAGAAACAGCACTTCCTCTGATCGACAAATACGACAATCTTGTGGTAGTCAGAACCTTTTCAAAATCACGTTCCATGGCGGGACTTCGAATCGGTTATGCGATCAGCAACCCTGAACTGATCAAAGCATTAAATGATGTGAAATACTCCTATAATTCATATACGATGAACCGCCCGTCTCTTGTGCTCGGTGTAGAATCCATCCATGATGATGCATATTTCAGGGAGAAGGTTGGACAGATCATTGCAACCAGAGAAAGATTTGTGAAAGAGATCGCAGAGCTTGGATTTACCTGTCTGCCATCATCTGCAAACTTTGTATTTGCAACACATGAGAGTATTCCTGCAAAGGAGATCTTTGCTGCGGCAAAAGAGAATAATATTTATGTGCGTTATTTTGATAAGCCAAGGATTGACAATTATCTGAGAATCTCGATAGGAACGGATGCAGAGATGGACGTATTTGTTAGTTTTTTGTCAAAATATGTAAAAGAATATAAATAGGGATGGCTGGTTTTGCCTGTGAGCAGGCGGATAAAAGCATTGTTGTCCATCGATAAAAAAATATAAGAGCGGATGTGTTTTTTGCAGATTTTGATAAGAAAGATGCGAAATACACATCCGTTTTTGTTTGTTCGGAAGAAAAACTGTTACAGAAACGCACAAGCTGTTACAAATAAACACACGCAAAATGTTGACGACACATAGGAAATTCTTTATCATGATGGAAGAAATATTTCAGCAATAGAATCCGGATTTTATCATTTTTTCGAAATGTTTCAGACAAAGAAGCTGCGAAGGAGAGATAAAATGAAATTTAATGAATTTACAGAAACAGTCAGAGATGGGCTGGCAGTTTTATTTGAACCGGACAATATGGAGGTTGCGGTTACCAGAGTTGTAAAAAATAACGGGTTGATTCTTACAGGAATCAATATAAGGGACAGAAATTCCATGATAACACCAACGATATATATTGACGATTTTTACAGAGAGGATATTCAAAAGGAGGAGATACATACTGTTGTTTTGAGGATAAAGGATATCTTTACGGAACGATGTACCAAAGTATCATCCGACAATGAAATTCAGAACTATATGGATTTTAACTGGGTGAAGAACCGGCTGATCTATACGGTTGTGAATCAAAGTATGAATGAAGAATATCTGGAGCATGTTCCGTATATTCCGTTTCATGATCTTGCGATCATATTTCGATGTGTCTTTCATAAAGGTGAGAATGGGATGGCATCATCAACGGTATCAGAGGATGATCTGAAACGATGGCATACAGATACGAAGACACTTTACCAACTGGCAGAAAGGAATACTCCAAGATATTTTCCTCCAGTGATCGACCGGATCACAGCATATCTGAAGGCGAGAAACTGTCTTCCTGCATTTGTGGAAGATGAGTTTTCGGGCGAGTGCGGAGAACTGTATGTAATATCAAATGAAATGGGATTAAACGGAGCCGGAGCTATGTTGTACAGGGGAATCCTTGATATGTGTACGGAGCTTGCCGGGGACAGTATCTATATTATGCCGTCCAGTATTCATGAGTGTATGTTTGTGGAGGCTGGAAAAGTGTCGGAGCCAAAGATGCTGGCAGATATTGTGAAAGAAGCAAATGACAGTGTGCTTCACCGACAGGATATCCTTTCTTATAATGTTTATTATTACGACCGGAAAAAGCATATGCTGACGACTGTAACTGTATAAAAACAGGTGTTTCATCAGAAACACAGGCATAAAAGCACCTTGAAAACAGAAGAAAAAAGAGAAGTTTACAACTGTGTTCTGCGTATATTAATTTGAAGCTTTTTTGATTGACAAACGAAAGAGCATGACATAGAATTATATAGTATATATTGGGTGTAAGTTTATGTGTTGAGAGGAGAACGGTGTGGCTGAGAATTACGTTTCAAGAAGGGATAAGATCGTTGCATCGGCAGTTGAATTAATCGGCGATCTGGGATTGAATGCTCTGACAACCAAGAATCTGGCTCGTAAGGAAAATATATCCGAAACTTTGATCTATAAATACTTCGGGGGTATTGATGAAGTATTGACGGAAGTGGTCGTACAGTATGCGGCATTTGATAAGAATATCCAGATGACCGTGGATCATCAGGCCGGATCGAATATGGATAAGTTACGTTTTTATGCAGATACATATGCAACCTATTATGATAATTATATCGGTATGGGTGCGATTATGCTGCATTATGAGGAATTATTACATCTGAGTGAGACACGAGAGGTTATTTCTGAATGTATTCTGAAGAGAAATGAATTTGTCTGTAAGCTGTTTGAAGACGCTATAGCAGACAGAGAGATTCGGGAGGTATTTACCCCACGGGAATTGACATTGATGTTTAACGGTATATTTACAGAGGGCCTTTTAGAGCGAAGAACCAAATATTCCAAGAAAACATTTCGTGTTGAAGTAAAAGAGATGCTGAACCAGATTGAAAAGATGCTTAGATTTTAAAGTAGGAGGAAGTTTGTCATGAGAATATTAATTGCTGAGGACGATGTTGCAAATGCAAAGTTTTTATCAAAATATTTAAGTAAATTTGGAGAAGTTGTAATTACACCAGATGGAATTGCAGCTGTTGATGAATTTGTAAATCATTTGGAAAAGGGCGAAAATTTTGAACTTGTCTGTCTGGATATCATGATGCCGAAGATCGATGGATATAAGGTACTTGCATCGATTCGAAATGCAGAGAGAAAGCATGGCGTATCCAGAATGTTACGGTCAAAGGTTATTATGACAAGTGCACTGGATGAAACCAGCTTTGACAGCAATCAGGCCAGTGATGATTATGATGATTACATCTGCAAACCGATTGATATTATGAAATTCAACGAGATCCTTAAGAAGCTTGATGTTATTTAGGATGAATAAGAATGGATTTATTTGATTATATGAGAGAAAACCAGAAGAATGATGATTCTCCTCTGGCAAAACGAATGCGACCTGAGAGCCTGGATGAGGTGATCGGGCAGGAGCATATTATCGGAAAAGAGAAATTACTCTATCGTGCGATAAAGGCGGATAAGCTTAGCTCGCTGATTTTTTACGGACCGCCGGGAACCGGAAAAACGACGCTTGCCATGGTGATTGCACATACGACAAAGGCGGATTTCAAGCAGATCAATGCAACAACCTCCGGTAAGAAGGATATGGAGCAGATCATAGAAGAAGCGAAGAATATGAAGGCAATGTATGGAAAACGAACCATACTTTTTATTGATGAGATCCATCGCTTTAATAAATCACAGCAGGATTATCTGCTTCCATTTGTGGAGGATGGAACGATCATCCTGATCGGAGCAACGACAGAGAATCCTTACTTTGAAGTGAATGGGGCTTTAATTTCAAGATCTAATATTTTTGAATTAAAACCGTTGTCAAAAGAAAATATAAAAGAGATCATATTAAAGGCTGTTTATGACCAGAAGGGCATGGGAGCCTTTAATGCATGTATAGATGATGATGCCGTGGAATTCTTAAGTGATATGTCAGAAGGTGATGCCAGAAGTGCACTAAATGCAGTAGAGCTTGGAGTTCTTTCTTCCGAACCGGAAGCAGATGGGCAGATTCATATTACGCTGTCGGTGGCAGAGGAATG
>OLVZ01003177.1_pt1 | contig 11080 bp, 11 predicted proteins | sample 1673341 | NCBI WGS metagenome assembly OLVZ01 (sample SAMEA3178944, study PRJEB25190) | human gut metagenome | biome: human gut; feature: human-associated habitat; material: faeces | place: Austria | collected 2013 | reverse complement strand
GTCTCGTTTTATCTACTTTTCAATTTGCGAAACTTATTGTACCTTATCGGAAAGGAGCTTATGATGAAGGAGCAACTGCTGAATCTGCTCTATATTCTGCCGGTGATGCTGCCGCTGTTTCTGGCGGGGGTCATGGTGCGCTTTTCCAGGCGATCCAGGCCCGACGGCTGGCGCATCACCGTTATCGGCGCGGCGGTGTCTGTTCTGGTTTGGGTTGCCGTACTGCTTCTGAATCGGGGCAGCGAACTGCTGGGGGTTATTGCCTACGCAGTTACGGGCTTTCCCGTCGGTGCGGCGGTGTGCGGACTTGGCCTGCGCTGCCGCCGGGCCTCCCGTTGACTGTTCTTCCAGGACCCAAAAGAAACACCATACAGAAATCCCCCCGGACCCAAGGGCCCGGCCGCATAAGGGTATCATTTAAAACCGTCTAGGGTTCAGTAAGTTGGGACACATGCTACACACCGTGTGGCATGTGTCCTGCTTTTAATTATACTTCAATTACATATCCTTGTTGAAATTAGAATACACTTGCGTTATCATTTTCTTTAGTCAATCACGATTTCCAAGAAAGGGCAAATAAGTATGGCTGATGTTGTTGATATTCCGGAATTCAGAGCATTTTATTATACAGATGATACGCCCCGCCAGTTTTATACCCTCCGGCGATACGAGTATGAGAGCGGGTCTGGGGAAATGCACTGTTATAATATTGCGCCAGGTATTCAACTGTCTTTTAATGATCTAAATCTAAGTTCTTGCTATCAGCCACTAAATGTCCAAAAAGATTTTTTAGAAATAAATTATTGCCTTGAGGGCGGACACGAAGTTGAAATGGTCGGAGGCGGAATTACCTTCTTGGGTGAAAAGGATTTAAGTATATCTGGCCTATACCATGATAAACGGGTTATTGTCAATTCAAGAATCCCTTTCAATAAATATAAAGGTATAACCATTCTCTTGGAGCTAGAAACAGCCCAGACGACTCTCGACAATGAATTCTCTAAGTGGCATATAGACTTGCAAAAAATCCGCACAACTCTATGTCCGGAAGGACGTGTTCTTTTAATAAAATCCAAACAAAAAATCGACCATATTTTTGCAGAGATCTTGAGCGTTGAGAACCAGATAAGATTGCCGTATTACTGGCTGAAAATCCTGGAAATCTTACTTTTATTAAGCCAACTGGATAACAGTTATGTGGAGCCGCCCCAACAGTTTACGGAGAAAGTATCCCGGCGGACTCAACAGGTCTATCAGTATATTATTGAAAATCCTTTTACACAAAAAAATATTTCTGAGATAGCAGAGATTTATGGGGTTTCGGAATCAAGTATGAAACGCTGCTTTAAGTCAATTTCCGGTGCTTCTCTAGGCACGTTTATGAAAAGGAAACGGATGGAGGCTGCTGCGGAATTACTTAGGTCAGAGCCGACATTGAGTGTGGGTGAAATTGCCAGTCTTGCAGGGTATGAAAATCAAGGAAAGTTTTCTGGGGCATTCAAATCAGTATACGAAATGACTCCTATCGCATATCGTTTGAAATACTCGTGACCTAAATGGATTAAGACTTGACCTAAACAGTTATAGACGAATATATGATCTTGTGCTATCATAATTGACGTTAATTAGAGAATGGTGAAAAGAGCCGCGTTCAGCGGTTCTTTTTAAGGGTGTCAGTTAGCGATGTCTAACCGCGAGCGAATGGGGGGCAAATCAGTTGTTCAGTATGGGGATCAGTGCGCGAATTGTAAAACGTATTATAACCTTGCTAATTGTGATTTTGGGAGTCGTTACTCTCAGTTTTTGCTTGCAGATATTTACCGGTACAGATCCGGCAGAAATGCTTGTAAGAAAGACTACATTGTTCGCAACAGAAGAACAAATCCAAGCAATGAGAGTTGAACTTGGCCTGGATGGTACACTCTCTGAGCAATATGCAGATTATATAAAAGGACTACTTACCGGGGACTTGGGTATTTCAATTACCAATCGAAAGCCTGTCATTGATAATATTAGAAATGCCCTTCCTGTTACATGTATGTTAGTTATTATGTCTATGCTCTGGGTTGCTATTTTAACCGTTTCAATATCAGCGTTTTCTGTCATATGGAAAGACAAAGCATTTGACCATGCAACAAGAGTTATCTGCATAATTGGTATATGTGTTCCGAGTTTTTGGCTGGCACTCATTCTGCTAATTGCTTTTGCAGTTGAGATTCCGATATTTAGTGTGATTTCAGACGGGAGTATTAAATCCCTTATATTGCCATCTGTTTCCATTGCCATTCCAATTGCTTGTATTTCAATCAGGGTTTTGCGAGCTGCTGTAATAAACGAATTAAAAAGTGACTATGTTACTTACTCTAAAGCGAGGGGGTTTTCCACATCTAAAATTATATACGGCGAGGTCCTGAGGAACGCATTTCCATCGGCCATAACACTTTTCGCACAATATTGCGCATCAGTTTTTGGAACCTCTGCACTGATAGAAACTGTCTTTTCCATTCGGGGTCTTGGATACTATTTAACTGAAGCATGCGAAAGTATGGATGTATATGGAATATCGGGTGTGGTACTTATTTGCGCAATCTCATTTGTCCTTTTTAATACTGTAGCGGACATCTTCTCGGGTATCATTTGCCCTGCGTATAGGAGGAAACGTGTATGAGGAAACATCCACAAATTGTCATTGGTGTTTTACTTATTGCGTTATTTGTTTGTATTGCAATAACTGCCCCTCTCCTTGCCCCAAATGATCCAAATGCAACAAACCTTGCACTAAAAAATGCCCCGCCATCAGCCGAGTATCCTCTTGGATGCGATCAAATGGGGCGGTGTGAACTTTCGCGCTTAATTTACGGAGCGCGATATTCACTAAGCCTTACGGTGCCTGTGCTGATAGTACTAGCAGCGATTGCATTGTTTATTGGATGCTACTCTTCTTATAAAGGCGGCCTAATAGATGAGGTCATCCGCTTGTTGTGCGATATATTTATGGCATTTCCGCTTTTAGTAATAGCAATGTCATTAGTGTCAGTTATTAACAATTCTGTTGCGAGCATTATCACTGCAATTGGTATTTCTATGTCTGCGTGGTTCTTACGCATGGCGCGTTCTTATGCAAAGACCGAGTGTGGAAAGGGGTATGTAGAATCTGCAAGAGTATCTGGTGCATCTGCAATGCGGATCGTACTTCACCACATTATCCCGAATGTGTTGCCACAGTTTGTTGTCTATTTTACCACGGGAATAGCATCAGCAATTTTATCGGTATCAAGTTTTGCGTTTTTGGGTGTGGGCCTCATTGCTGGTACTCCGGAGTGGGGAGCCATGCTTAATGACGCTCGAAACAGCATTTATACAAATCCCGCCCTAATTGTTTATCCCGGCATATGCCTCATTATCTGTTGTGCGGGCTTTAATTTATTAGGTGAAGGTATTCGGGATTTTATTGGCAAGGAGGACCAGATCAGTGTTTCTTGACGTCAGAGATCTCACTATTACTCTCAAAACGGGTGAAGAAATTGCAAAGGATATTTCTTTTTCAATAGATGGAGGAGAAATGTTGTCCATTGTGGGCAGCTCTGGGGCAGGAAAAACGACGGTATGCAAGGCCGTTATGGGCTTACTTAGTTCTAATTATTCCATTTCAGGTGAGGTGCTTTATAGGGGGGAAAACTTGCTGCACTGTTCAAAGAAACGATTGCAGGCAATCTACGGTAAAGAAATATGCTATATTATGCAAAACCCCATGACAGCATTCCCAAGGAAAAAATTTATATTGAAATGAAATGCCCTCAGTGTCACAACATTGTAAGAATATGGTGTGACAAAGCATCAGTAAAAACCATAAGTTTATAAATTATTGTCTATTCATACCGAGCAACGGAGTCGATTGCGAACTACCAAATGGCCGGATGATTTTGAAACGTAAGGTTTCATAGTCATCTGGCCATTTACGTTTCAAAATCGGCTCTTTGCGTTTGTTCCTGACTCCTCTCGGTCACGCCGAAGGCGAGAAAGGAACAAAAATGTCGAGAAACAACGATTCAAAGAAACGCAAGAGCAACTACAACCGCAACCGTACCTGCTACCTGTCCTCGGACGGAAAATATTACTGTTACGAGGCTTGGGATCCAGACGCTAAACGCATGGTTACGCAAAAACTGGAGGTCGGCAAAGACCTGTCACTGGAACTGACGCTTATTACCATTGCGGCGGCGCTGGGTTCATCCGGTTCCTACATCCACAGCGGCTACGCGCTTTTATGCACCATCACCGTCAACGGCTCATCCGGGCAGGTACGCATCAAGGCCGCCGACAACGACAACTGGGACGGCACCACGCCCCGCTACCGCTATGTGACGGTGACCTGCTCTTCCACTACCGGCAATTCTGCGCAGGGCGTGCGCTTCCGGGTGGTATCGGACGGGCGTATGTCGCTGAGTTCCGGCGTCATCGACAATTCCAGTTATACCGTGACCAGCTCCGCGCTTCTGACCACAGCCTGCGGCGCACCGTCCGCCTGCTCGGTTTCCCCGACGGTGGCGGAAGGAAATGCCGCGCTCTCGTGGAGCGGCGCGTCGGGAGGGACAAACAACGCCATTACCGGCTTTGAAATCCAGTACAGTGATTCTTCCAACAACGCCGACTGGGGAAGCTGGACGGCGCTGACTACCGTTTCTTCTTCCTCTGCATCGGGAAGTTTATCCGTTGCTCCGCCCTCCACAAGGGGCAGTTACCGTCGGTTCCGGATACGGACGCAGGGCTCCGCCGGCTCCGGCTACTATTCGGGCTGGACAGTTTCCTCCAATTCCGTGCGGAAAAACACGCCGCCCGAAAAAGCGTCCGTTTTAACGGCGGCTCCCTCGGTTTACAGCGAAGGGCCGATTACCCTGACATGGAGCGGCGCGTCGGGCGGCACCAGCCCCATCAAGGGCTACATGCTGGCAAGCAAGACTTCGACGGACGGCTCGACATGGACATCGTGGAATGTGCTGGAAAACTTTGATCTGTCCGCGTCCTCCGGGGCGCGCACGGCGGCGGCTTCCACCACGCCCGGCACCTACACGAAATACGGCCTGTGGACCATTGACACGCTGGATGTCTATTCCGCCGAGCAGGTGTCCAACACCATTCTCTGCGTGGCGGCCGCCTGCGACGAGCCGGCAATCGCGGCACCGAAGAACGGTTCTGCTACTTACAATCCGAATCCCCGCGTGCTGCTAACCACCGGCGCACAGCCCTCCGAACAGGTGGCGCAGGTGAAAATCGGCACGGGAGACTGGCAGGACGGCGTGAACAATCCGTCCCTCTTTTCTCCCAGCGGCGAAGTCGGCGGCAGTGCGGCGATGATGTTCAAGGCAGAAACGCAGACGGCGGGAGCAAAGACCCTCACGGTACGGTGCGTGAACACGGACTTTGAAGCGCCCAGCGCGGAGGTCTCCCGCTCGTTGACCGTGCTGGCTTCTCCGTTTGAGGAGATTGCGGCCAATGAAACCAAGGTGAAGGCAAGCCACATCACAGCGCTTCGCACTGCCGTCAACACTGTGCGAAACTACTATGACCTTGCGCCGGTTTCATGGAGTGAGGAAATCATGGCGGGCAGAACGGAAGTGAAAAACTGGCCGCTTCACATTCTGGAAATCCGCTCAGCCGTGGAGCCGGTGATTACGCTCATCAATCAGTACAGCACCGACCCGGGCTTTGCCGTTCCGGAACCGGACTGGGAGGAACTCGGCACAGGCAGACCCCGGGCGGCGGTGATGAATCAGCTTGCCGAACTGATTCTGTCGCTGTAACAGCCACACATTCAAGCGTTTCCGCTTTGGCGGGAGCGCTTTTTTCATACATACCAAACAATGAAACGGAGGTTTTACGATGAAGGAAATCTGGGTCTGGATTCAGGCCGCGCTGGCGGCAGTTGGTGGCTTTCTCGGCTGGTTCCTCGGCGGGTGGGACGGCTTTCTCTACGCGCTGCTGGCGTTTGCCGTCCTCGACTATCTGACGGGCGTGCTGTGCGCAATTGCCGATAAAAAGCTCTCCAGCGAAATCGGCTTCAAGGGCATCTCCCGCAAAGTGCTCATTTTCGCGCTGGTGGGTGTTGGAAACATCATCGACAGTCAGGTGCTGGGAGACGGCGGCGCGGTGCGCACGGCGGTCATCTTTTTTTATCTGTCTAACGAGGGTGTGTCCATTCTGGAAAACGCGGGGCATCTGGGGCTTCCCATCCCCGAAAAACTGAAGGCGGTTCTGGAACAGCTCCACGACCGCAACGATGAGGAGGAACAATAAGTATGGCAAGAATCAATGGAATTGACGTATCCCACTGGCAGGGAACGATTGACTGGGACAAGGTCAAAGCGGCAGGCATCGAGTTTGCCATCATCAAAGCCGGAGGCTCTGACGCAGGCTTTTACACCGACAGCAAATGGGAAGAAAACTATATGGGAGCCAAGGCAGCCGGTATTCCCATCGGCGCATACTATTTCGTCGGCAGGGACTGCGTTACTGCCGCTGCAGGAAAAGCTGATGCAGAACGCTTCATCAAAATTTTGAAAGGCAAACAGCTGGAATATCCTGTCTACATGGATAACGAAGCGCAGCCTGCTTCTGCCAAAGCCGGTATTACGGAAGCCGCCATCGCTTTCTGTGAGACAATGGAAGCCGCCGGATACTTTGTCGGTATCTACGGCTCCGCTGTCTCCGGTTTTCAGGAACGCATGGACGACAGCAAGCTCAAGGCCTATTCCCACTGGGTAGCTCAGTACGCCAGTAAATGCACCTACTCCGGCGAATACGGTATCTGGCAGTATTCTTCCACTGGCAAGGTCGATGGCATCAAGGGTAATGTGGATATGGACTATGGATATATCGATTATCCGTCCATCATCAAAAACGGCGGCTTTAACGGCTGGAGTAAAGGGAGTGCCGCCGCAACCTACACGAAATCCGTTGATGAACTTGCCGCCGAGGTCATCAACGGTAAGTGGGGCAACGGAGAGGAGCGTAAGAAAAAACTGACATCGGCAGGCTATGATTATACTGCTGTGCAGGCAAAGGTTAACGAGATTCTTTCCGGGAAAAACGCTTCAACCACGGCAACCTATGAAACCTACACCGTGCTCAAGGGCGACACGCTCTGGGGCATCGCTTCCAAAAAGCTCGGCAGCGGCGCGCGGTATAAGGAAATTAAGACGCTGAACGGACTGTCCTCAGACACCATTTACTCCGGGCAGAAGCTGAAAATGCCAAAAAAGTAAAACACCTGCCAAACAGCCCCTCGCTGTCCACTTTCGGACGGCGAGGGGCTGTTTTTTTACTTTTTTGTATTTGTTATTAAACATTTTATGAAATCCAACGCAAAGCATTGACTTTACCACCGTTTTGGTGTATATTAAAATATAATATTATTTTAGATGGGTTTATTCTGGTTTCTCATGACCGGGTTTTCCTGGACAACTGCATCGACCATATTCTCGTAATCAATAAAACAAACATCGAGGTTCAGAGGGGAAACTTCTCGTCCTGGTGGAGGAACAAAGAGATGCAGGACAGCTTTGAACGGGCAGAAAACGAGAAACACAAAAAAGAAATCAGCCGTTTAACAGCTGCCGCACAAAAGACTTCCGGTTGGTCAGACCGTGTGGAAAAAAGCAAAAACGGTTCGACCAACTCGGGAAGCAAGCTGGACAAAGGCTATGTCGGCCATAAAGCAGCGAAAATGATGAAGCGTTCCAAAGCTATTGAAAATCGTCAGCAGGATTTGATTCATGAGAAATCCAAACTGCTCAAAAACCTGGAAACTGCCGAAAGCCTAAAACTTTCTCCGCTTCCATACCACACCAGCCGACTGCTTGAGCTTTCCGATGTTTCCATTGCCTATGGAAGTCGTGCCGTCTGCTCGAATATCAGTTTTACCATAGAGCAGGGAGACCGGATTGCGCTGCAGGGGAAAAACGGTTCCGGAAAATCTAGCATTCTGAAGCTGATCTGCGGGGAAAACATCCCCTATCAAGGCATTTTGCGAAAAAGCGAACGGCTGAAAATTTCCTATGTCCCCCAAAGCACGGCGGGGCTGAACGGCTTCTTAAGCGAATATATCGAGCGAAATCTTCTCGATGAAAGTCTTTTCAAAGCCATCCTGCGGAAATTTGATTTTCCTCGGGAGCAGTTTGAAAAGCGGTTGGACGAATTCAGCGAGGGGCAGAAAAAGAAAGTCCTGCTCGCCAAAAGCCTGTGTGAGCAGGCGCATCTGTATATCTGGGATGAACCGCTCAACTACATTGACGTCCTTTCCCGCATGCAGATAGAAAACCTGCTGCTCGAATACAAGCCGACCATTCTGTTCGTGGAGCACGACAGTGCTTTCTGTGAAAATATTGCGACCAAAACCGTTGAGTTATAGAAAAAGGGGCGAAATAATGAATAACTGTAAAATAGCCGTCACCCATGACAAACTCCATGCAAAGCCAGGTTGTGCTGGCGGCCTTTGCATGGAGTAGCATAAACTGACCGCCGCTCATGCTGGCTTTGCTTCTTGATGATTTCATTATTCAAGAGGAGAAAAGCCTACATGATTTATTCAAAATATGAGGTTATGAAGCGATGTATATCGGGAATGAATTTTCCGGATTATCGCTATGAGCAATTGATAAAGATGATTTTTGCACAGCATATTCCTGACTTTCATTCCATGTATATGCTGCCGGAAAGACTAAGATCAAATTTGGCGGAAACTTTTGGGACCTCTGTCTGCGGCCTTGTTCCAGTTACACATCGGGCATCGGGCCAGGCAGATAAGGTGCTTTTTCAATTAAAGGATGGAAACTGCGTCGAAACGGTGAACCTGCATTACAAAAAAGGATGGGAATCTTTTTGCGTCTCATCTCAATGCGGCTGTGGGTTTGGCTGCAAATTCTGCGCAACAGGTGCTATCGGACACAAACGCAATATGACCGCTGATGAAATAACAGATCAAATTCTGTATTTTTATCTTGCAGGGCATCAAATCAATAGTGTTTCTTTTATGGGAATGGGCGAGCCGTTTGCGAATCCCAATTTATTTGACGCATTAAAAATCCTGACAAACCCGTCTTTGTTCGGATTAAGCCAGCGACGCATTACCATATCGACGATTGGAATGATTCCCGGGATAAAACGGCTGACCCGTGATTTTCCGCAGGTGAATTTAGCTTTTTCGCTGCACTCGCCTTTTGAAAAGCAACGTTCGGAATTGATGCCGATCAATCAAACTTATCCGCTCCATAAAGTAATGGATGCGTTGGATGCGCACGTTGCAAATACCAAAAGGCGCTTGTTCCTGGCTTATATTATGCTGGGCGGAATAAATGATTCGGCAGAGCATGCGAAAGCGTTAGCGCACCTTATTTTGAGCCGGGGAGCGTTGTCCTATCTATATCATGTTGATCTTATCCCATATAACGCAACAGATAAGACGGCGCGAAAATTTACCGCTTCAAATCACGAAGCCATTAAAAACTTCAGTGATATTTTACATTCCAACCGTATCAGCGTGGCTATCAGAATGCAGTTCGGTTCTGATATCGGCGCCGGGTGCGGGCAGTTGTATGCTGATGAAAGGGATTGAGCGCTTCAAGACGTTTTTATGTACACAGAGATTTCCAAGCAGCATTGGCGTTTGAAAGGAAAGGCACCCGGCATAAATTTAATGCTGGGTGCCTTATTGTTACATCAAAGGTTTTAGGGACTCCACTTAAGTACGATGATTTCTTTACCTAATAGCTGGCTGAAGTCACTGTCTACATAGAAGCAGCAAAGAAGCCGGTTTAAGGGGAACTATTTGCTGTTTTACTCGCGAAACAACCATAAAGTAATCGAAAGAGCGGCAATTATGTTTAATTATTTGCATATATATTTGCAATCTATAAGAGCCGAATATTTGATTTTGCAGGGGGTCTTGACAAAGCACCTATCTTGCATTACAATATAGTTGTTCTATATTGCATTACAAGATAGGTGGTGAACTTATGATCCCGTCACAAATGCTGAAAGGCACGCTGGAGGGCTGCATTCTAAAAGTGATCAGCCAAAAGGAAACCTACGGCTACGAAATATCAGAAAACCTGCGGACGTATGGTTTTACAGATATTTCAGAAGGGACAATCTACCCGCTCTTGCTTCGGCTTGAGAAAAACGGTCTGATCACCGCGCAATATCGCGAATCGCCGGTAGGACCAAAACGAAAGTATTTTTCTCTTTCTTCATCGGGAAAAGAAGAGATAGAGCGGTTCTATTCCAGTTGGCTCGAACTTGAGCAAGCGGTGGGTGCATTATTTCATGAGGGAGGAAAATAAAATGAATCGAAAAACCAAAGAGTTGAACCGAAGCAATAACGCTCTGGATCAACAAATCAGCCCTGAAAATCGGGAAGCTTTTACCGATATGATTTGCTACCTGAGAGGGGCCAAAATCTCAGCATATCATCAGGAGTTAGTGCGCTATGATTTAACAGAAATGGTCCTTTCAGCACAGCAGCGCGGTGAAAAAATCCGTGAAGTCATTGGAGAGGATTATAAGGGGTTTTGTGACAATGTAATTGCCAGCCTGCCTCCCGAAACACGAAGGCAGCGAATTATTGACTTTTTTGATACGCTTTGCTGGGGTTTATCCATATTAGGTTTCATCAACATTGTCATTTCAAACGAAACGATTCCGCTGATCCGCAATGCCGTTACTGGAAAGCCCCTGGATTTTTCTATTTCCATTTCTCTTGGAAGTCTGATTGTAATTGGTATTATTCTTACGGCAGCCTTCGTGATTGTAGAGGTCATTACGAAAAAATCTTTTCAAATTGGCAAAGACAAAAAGGGGCGTAAAACAAAAACCTTTTCAATCATTGCAAGTTTGATTGGATTGGGAATTACAGCGGGAATATTGGCAATCAGTATATGGCTTGGCCGAGTAACGCTGTTCACAATCAACCTTTGGATTGCCTGCTCAATCGTATTAGCCCTCTATGTCGTTCATAAAATTTTAGATAGGATGATAATACCGATCACCCCGCAGTTTCACATCTCACTTTTATGGCAAAAGCAGG
>OLVZ01003165.1_pt1 | contig 11108 bp, 9 predicted proteins | sample 1673341 | NCBI WGS metagenome assembly OLVZ01 (sample SAMEA3178944, study PRJEB25190) | human gut metagenome | biome: human gut; feature: human-associated habitat; material: faeces | place: Austria | collected 2013 | reverse complement strand
GGTGACCAGGGCGCCGGCGTTGGCCTTCCTGGCGATGGCCTCGGCGATGCGCATCATGAACCGGCGCATGATGAGGGTGAAGTACTCCTCCGGGCAGTTCCGCCGGATCTCCTCCTGGATCTCCGTGAAGGGGACGATGTGGACCAGCAGCCGCCCGGTCCAGGCAGTCAGCAGCCGGGCCAGCTCCAGTACTTTGTCCTGGGCCTGCTGGGAGGTGTAGGGCGGGGAGACAAAGTGGACCATCTCCAGCTCCACGCCCCGGCGGGCCATCATCCAGGAGGACACCGGGGAGTCGATGCCGCCGGAGAGCAGGCTCACCGCCCGGCCGCCCATGCCGATGGGCAGGCCGCCCGCGCCGGGAACAGAGGGAGTATGAACGTAGGCGTACTTCTCCCGGATCTCCACAAATACCGTCAGATCGGGAGTGTGGACATCCACCGCCACATGGGGGAACAGCTCCGCCAGATCGCCGCCCACAGCTTGGCTCAGCTGGATGGAGTTCATGGGAAACATCTTGTCTGCCCGCTTGCTCTCCACCTTGAAGCTCTTCGCAACGGCAAAGGCGTCCGCCAGATAGGTCCGGGCGGCCTCCACAATGGCGTCCACTGTCTTTTCACAGGGCACGGCCCGGGCCACGGCGGCAATGCCGAACACCTGGCGGCAGGCGTCCCAGGCGGCCTCCATATCGCAGTCCTCTCCCTGGGGCTCCACGTAGATGGTGCTCTGCCGGAGGGAGCACTGGAAGCTGCCGCAGTTTTTCACCCGGCGGCGGACGTTGGCCAGCAGCTTGTCCTCAAAGGACTGGCGATTCTGTCCCTTCAGGACCACCTCGCCCAGTTTCAGCAAAAAGATCTCCTGCGGGGCAGGGGAAGCATTCATCATAACGGACCTCCATATCAAAACAGTTTGGAATATCGGCCCCTATTATAGCGCATTTTTCCGGGAATAGAAAGCCTGTTTTGTAGGGAAGGGCCAGCGGCGCGAAAAAAATAAAAAAAATTTCCGCACGGTGCAATAAAACCTCTTCTGGCGCCGTTAATGGTGCAGAAGGGGCGGGAGAGACCCGCCGAATGCAGAACATGAAAAGGAGAATGAACAATGAAGCAGAACGGTTTCTGGAAGGGCTTCGGCTCCGGTTTGGTCCTGACGGTCCTGATCGCAGCACTGTGCGTCACGGCCACCGCCACCTCCAAGCGCAGCATCCAGGTGGAGGACGGCATCGGCATCACCCTCAACGGCGCCAGATTCACCCCGCGGGATGCCGCCGGAAAGCAGGTCCCCGTGTTCCTCTACAACGGCACCACCTATGTCCCCGTCCGGGCCATCAGCGAGGCCATGGGTATGGACGTGTCCTTCAACTCGGCCACCCGCACGGTCCAGCTGACCACCGCGGACCGGACCGCCAGCCAGCAGGGCGCCTCTTCCGCCTCCGGCAATTATATCAGTGCCGACCGGGCCAAGCAGATCGCCCTGAATGACGCCGGTGTCAAAGAGGTAGTCAATGCGCCCCCGCAGCTCCTCCTCGCTGCGCCGCTCCTTTTTCTTCCCCTCCAGGTCCAGCAAGATCTCCAGGTTGTCCACAATGGGCCGCATGAGGGGGGAGATCTTTTCCTGCTCACTGCCCGGGAGAAAACCGATGTCCGCGTCAAACTGGGCATTGGGGCGGCACACCAGAATCTTCCGATAGGGCCGTTCCTCCGCCTCCAGCACCTGCTCCAGCCCTGCAGCCAGGGCGTAAAAGGTCTTGGCGGTGCCCGCCGGCCCCTGGATGATGGCCAGGGGCGCCTCCGCCACCGGCAGCAGCACGGGGGTAAACACCAGGATTGCCGGACCGGTATCCATGATCATGCCCACAAACAGCAACAGTACGTTGATCAGCAGCAGGATAACCACCTTGGAGGAGATGGCACTGAGCACCGCCTCGCTGACGATGGTGGCTACATTCATCAGCGTGATTACACGGGCAAAGGCCACGGCCGCGGATAGAATGATGAGGATAGGGGCATAGGAATGAATGCCTTCCAGCATGATTTTCGGAAGATCCCGGATCTTGATGGTGCGATAGATAAACAAGCTGACGATCAGAGAGTAGAAGATGGAGATGGTAGCCGCCTCTGTGGGGGAGCAGATGCCGCCGTAGATGCCGCCCAGAATGATGACGGGGGACATCAGCGCCCAGAAGCCCTCTTTGAGCACTGTGCCCAGGCCTTTTGCCCGCAGTTCCATGCATTTGGCGTTGAGCTTGTCCTTATCCTCTCCATGGATCTTACAGTAGATGTAAGAATAGACCATCAGGCACAGGGCGATCAGCACACCAGGCAGGAAACCGGCCAGGAACAGCTCGGAAATGGAGGCGCCGGAGGCGTTGCAGTACATGATGTAGGGGATACTGGGGGGAATGATGATGCCCAGACTGCCGGACACGGCCACCAGTGCGGTGGCAAAGGTCAGGTCATAGCCCACACTGGTCAGCAGGGGGATGCACATAGAACCCACGGCCGCGGTAGTAGCGGGGCCGGAACCGGAGATGGCACCGTAGAACAGGCATGTAATGGTCACCGCGCAGGGGAGACCCGCTGTTCTGTTGCCGACAAAATACGAGAACACATTGAACAGCCGCTCAGAAATCTGCCCCTTCGCCATGATCACGCCAGCGATGATAAACAGGGGAATCGCAAGCAGGGGGAAGTTGTTTAAACCACTCACCATGGAGCGGACCGCAGCGTCCGCCGTATAGGGGAAACTGGCGTCCACAATGGAGGGAAGCAACGTCACAAACGCGAAAGATACACAGATGGGTACCGTCAGTACCAGCAGAAGGACCAATACTCCGAAAAACAACGCCAGAGACATTTAGGGCGCCTCCTTTCCGATTACGATTTTGGTTTCCGCCACGATCCGGCCCAAAGACCGGAAAATGGAGAGAGTCAGACCCAACAGGGGACCCGCATAGACGATCGCCAGGGGTAATCCCAGAGCAGGGCTGGTCTGTCCGGCGGAGGACGTCACCATGTGCCAGGCGTTGACCGACAGCATAGCAAACACCACGGAGCAGAACAGGTACACCACCATATTCAATCCCGCCCGAACGCGCCGCGGCATCCACAATACGAAAGCGATGATGGAGCGGCACTTGATGGAAAGACTCAGTGTGAGAAAGCCCGTCCACACAAATAAATATCTGCTCACTTCTTCGCTCCAGGTCAGGGAGTTGTTGAACAAATAACGGCAAACTACCTGCAATCCTGATACTAGCGTGATGACCGTAATGATGATGCACAGCAGAACTTCCTCAAAATTGTCCCAAGTCCATCGAAGTTTTTTCATATTGCCCTCCTTAAAAAGTTCTCCCTAATAACTAATCGATAGGACGTCATCTGTCTGACAGCTGATAGTTAAATAATAAATTTCATTTTATCTTTTGTCAATAATTTTACCTTTTGTTTCTCTGATTTGGCTGACTAACCAAAAAACGGAGAGATCTTTTGTCTCTTATACCAGTCGACCTGGATATAGACCCTATTCGATCTGGGGCGGCAGTTGGTTGCAGGGCTCTTTGATCTCAAAGAGGTTAGAATAAACATGCAGTTTTCTTCATACGTAAGCCTGTATTTGAGAAAACTCTCAGGAAGGAAACCTATGAGCAAGGAGGCAACTGGTGAAAACGGCGCTGTTCTGGGGAGCGGTGAATATTGGAACCGCGTAAACCGCGCCGCTTTTTTTGGCACGCTGATGCAAAGACCGTCAGAAACGAATTACCACGAAACATTACGGGAGATGGGGAACCGTGCCGGCGCCGCAGTGGAAGAGATCTACGACGACTTGCAGGAACACATAAACGTCATTCGCAATATATCCTCTGATCGAAGGAGCGCACTTGCCAAGCAGGTACAATCACTAATATGATGTATGCAGGATGTCCCGCAGTTTTTGCAGCCATAGCAGTGACTGCATAGAAATCCTGAATCTATCCTCTTTTTATCTCCCAGGCAGTTCTTTTCGTGATGATCGGGCTATCCAAACAGCAATTCAAAAAATTAAGAGCGGTTCGGACTTCTTTACCAGTGAGTGTCTTGATTTACTTCAAAAGGCTGTGGATTGGAGTATTTCCTTTGCGGCGGGAGGGATGCAAGAAAGACTGCATTTCCGCAGGATATTTCACAGGGAAAGGATAAAGAATTCTTACGGGATGTACTGAACACATACCGCAGCAACAATAAATCGGCAGATCTGCGGGGGCGTTGTGGGTATTCCATTGGCAGCAGAGAATATCTGAACTATGCGGAACGGAAAGTCCCTTTGCAGGATCTTCCTGCCATATGCAGCGATGACTACGATGGAGGCATAAAGGGCTCCTTGGAAGATATCGTGCGCCAATTACAGCGGGATTTATCGCAAAACGAACGAGAGAACAACTATATCACAGACGATACAGCCCGTAACCTGCGTGCCGCTGTTAGCGAACTGGAACACTGCGGGATCAGCACAGGCATTTCTGACAGCATGATCGAGCGGCTGGCATGGTTTGTGGGTGGCAATGCAGCAAGAACTCGACGAATTGAATTTAGGCGAGCGGCTGCTGGAGGACGGAGTTTGCGGAAAAAAGACTGACGGTGCTCGTGAGAGCTTTCTGGCTGAATTAGCGCGAGGCACCTTTCCAACTCTGGCATGGCTTGACCCGCTCCAAAGCAGTTGGACGAGGATTCTGGCTGCAACAAAAATCGCACGGAATGGACGGGATTTTCCATATTTTGTATTCTTTGGAAGTAATATGCCGCTTTTCGGTGCCGATTTGCACTCCCATAGAGGGAATACAAGCTATTACCTTATCAATGTGGATCCTCTCACAAATGCTTCGGCGTGGCAGAAAAGGCTTCCATCCGGACTGGATCATACCGAGATTTCCAAAGTAGTCAGGATCGCAGGGAGAGTGCTGTTGGTCGCGGGTGCAGCACTGGATGCTTTGGGGCTATGTGATGTCATTGACGGAGATCTGCATGACGCCCATCAGAAAATTGGCAAAAAGACTTATAGTACAGCTGCAAGTATTGGCGGCAGTTGGGCAGGAGGTGCACTCGGCGCCAAAGGCGGCGCTCTGGCAGGTGCTGCAATCGGTACGGCAATTTTGCCGGGACTTGGCACTGCTGTGGGCGGGATTGCCGGCGGATTGCTCCTTGGTGTTGCAGGTTCCTCTTTGAGAAAATGGGTAATTGATATCACAGATGTGGGAGAGTAACTATGGTTTTCCGAAAACGAAAAGAAAGAACTGACAGGTTGCTTAACGAACTGCACCTAGGGGAGTTTTGGCTGATGCCCGGAGCGTTCCGGGCAGAGGAAGCAACTGCCGGTATGATGGGATCATACGGACTACCCGGAGGATATGGGGCGCTGGCGGCCTCGGCCGAACAGGAGGAAGCACTGCGCCCCTTCCATACGATTGTACAGCCACTGTGGAAGAGGTCAGTGCCGGGCTACCTGTGGCTCTGACCGTGTCGGACTATACCGGACACACCTGTGCCCTGTGGGAGGCGCGCTTTCCAGAACTGCGCCAAATGGCGTTGGAACAGTGCCGTTGGTTCAAAGAAGAGGAGGTGGGCAAAGGGGAAAGGCATATATTTCTCTTTGACCGGCTGCCGGCTGCCCAAAGGATTGTATACATCGCTCTATCAGTGTATCCAACCAGGGATTCCCCGGGCGGATGTCTATCTGAATTGTTCTATTCTGAAAAAAGAGTTTCCTCTTCATTTTGATGAAGGTTCGACTCCGGAGAAGAGCGCTCTTCTAAACCTGCATGTGGATTGGGGACATTTGGTACTCATTATACAAACCGCACCAGACTTTCCGATCAAAAAGCTCGCCAAAGAGCTTGCAGACGCGTGTGAGATGGAAGGCCGGATTTTTTCTGGCCATACAAAAAGACTGTAACCATTACGGCAGCACCGGGCAGGGATTTCCTGCCCGACACTGTCCAGCTCTATCAGATACTATCGCCGTATTGGTCGGAGAAGAAGCTAAAAGTTTAAGCATGTTTTTTGAGACGAATAAAAGAAAAGTCCCTGATTTTACATAAATCAGGAACTTTTCGACGGAGACTACTGGACTCGAACCAGTAACCTCCTGCGTGTGAACAGCTTTATGAAACTTTTTTGATTGTTTCCGGCGGTTTTTAATCATTTCTGCTCCATTTCAATTGTTTCCCGGGCGTGATTTACTGTGCAAAATCCGCTTGTTCCACAAACTCCTGTGGTACAAGCTGTGGTCTGACTCTGTTATGTCGGCTAAAGTTCCGATTACTTATTAGTGAAAAAAGAACATCCCAATCCCCAGGGGCAAGCGGACAAAAAGATGGACTGGAAAAAGGCGGAAGAGATGTATTCTTACGAAGAAAGGAAAAGCAATGGTACAGTTTAGTCCGGAAGAAAAAGCGGAGGTATCATTTCTATATGGGTGAGATCTGCTCAGCCGTGGAAAATACCCTTTGGCGGGATTTTCATGCGGGCTTGCTCATCGTCAAATGGGTTATTGACATTAGGAGTTCCTTATCCCCGCTGGCTGAGAAGCGGCGAGTATCCGATCGCCAGTTTAGACTGGGAAGGGCGTTACCGCTGGTAGGGCTAAATTCAAAGCTTGGAGCAGGCTGAACTCACTTGCTCCATGTCTCAAAGGAGGTCACTTCCCCGACAATGCAGTCTGCGTAGGAAGGACGGTTGAAGAACGAGCTGTTTTACGGGAGTTTCTAGGAAAGCACATCTGTTTTCTAGTTCATTAGCAGTGTAGATCCCTGCATGAATATGGTATAACGATGGCAGAATCAAGCTATCCTTGGGGGCGATGAGATCTGCCACATACAGGCGCACCTTGAAACTCCCCATTTAGGTCCAACTTCTTGTTCGCATCTCCCTGGGCTCCAATACTCAAAATTTGTACCGCAGTAAAGTGTATAGGAGGTGAGTAAACCAACTGGAGTGGGCTTTTATCTTTGCTCGGGATTGTTATAAAGCCTATATCTAACCCACGCGGTACGCAAGACTGTCAGGAAAAGCTGTTCATATCTGAAATTCCCAGATTTCAATACAAGGCCTAGTTCCAGCTGTTCGATGGGCTACAGTTCCAGCACGCCAGGAGCGATATCTTGCCACGCCTGATTTTTGCCGCCAACTACTGCAATGTCTACCATAAACTTCCATACGGCTTATTAACCCTTGGATATACGTTCCGCGCCAGATCGCTGGCAGTCACTTAATTCAACAGGATTTACAGCGGAATGCCTCCTGTTTGCAGATTTTATAGCTTCTTGCAGTACGGTTTCCGTCTGTTCACCAGACAGCAGTTGTTCGGGATCAATACGAACGGCACTTACTCTGCTTTCCAGGTAAGCCTACACTTACCTTTGTACCATGGCGGAATAGCTTCCAGAGAGAATTAGGTGAGGTAAAGTCTCATTAGCCGCCAGTTCTTTCAGATTCAGCTTGCTTTTCGCACCTTTTCTGATGAGGCATCTAAGATATACCAGTAGTCCGGAACCACCAGTCAGCAGCGGTAAATGTCAAAATTTTCTACAGTCTGTGCCCCGTTTCCATAGTGCGCCCATTGACCAGCTATGACGGATACAACACCGTACACCAGCTGCTGGTCAGTTCCAGCGCTACTTTTCCGTTTCCAGTACCATCCAACAAAAAGCCTGTAGTCCGGCTTTGCAAAAATGACGCGGCTTTACTGCCGGTAAAATTATTGGCAATGCAGCCTATCCAGAGCTGGTTGTCATTCCAAGCCGCAATTTTCCTTTAGTAATGGTGTCGCCAGCGACTTTAAGCCGGCAGCTGCACGCCCGTATTTAAGCATGGAGCTTACGCCAAATCGTATTTCTGCTAATTCCCAGCCGCCTTGCCGCAGCGGACTGGTTCATGTTTTCCTCCATCAGTACATGCTGAATAATATCCCGCTCAATTTCCTCCAGCGGTTTTGTGATATCAATTCCACTGTAATTCAAGTATTCCGTCTCCTCCGGGGGAATAGTATTGTCATTTAAAAGCAGGGTCTGTGCCTCTTTCAGAGTAATCTGTGCTCCCTGTGCGGTCAACACTAATTGCTGAATAAACGTTTTTAACTGGGATAAATTGGTATTCCAATGCTGCTGTTCCAGCAGAGCCACGACCCCTTCTTCAAATCCCCGGATACTCTTTTGATATTCTTGATTTGCCGCAGTTAAAAAAATCTGTGAGAAGTCCGTAATGGAATCAGGAAATTCCCGTAGAGGTGCCAGGATTACATGGAGAGACGAAATCTTCTGGTACAACGGATACAAGAACTGGTCATTGGACAGAAGATGGTGGATCCTATTCGTTGCCGAAGCGATAATAAAGTGCCGCTGATCCGCAGCAGAATCAACTATGTAGGCGCTCAACTCCTGCTGCAGTTCTATTGGAAGTAAGTGAATGTTCTCCAGATATAATGTGCATCCGTTTTCATTCAAAGGTGATGCAGTTTTATCCAAAAATGCATTCCAGCGTTTCCTGGTCAGTAGGTTGCAGCGCACAAAGATGAACGGAGCCATTGGCTCCTTGCGCAGGCCATGCAAATAATAGGCCAGACTGCTTTTTCCGGTACCATATTCTCCCAAAATCAACACAGGCGGCGGAGACACGGATGCGGTGACAATCTCCGCCACCGCTTGTACCCGTGGGTTATTCTTTTGAAGAGTATTGATAAATTCCGGGGACAGTGTCACTGAAAGCGGTTTTTCGATGGTAATGTCTGCCTGGGAGGCATATCCCTTATGCATCAGTGAAATGAAGAACAGGAAGCAGTCCTGATTGCGATAAGAAACCCTTTTGCCGATAATTTCGATTCCCTGTGTTCCGATTTTTTTACAGCCCCTATCGGTGGACTGCTGCAAAAGCACCGGAATAAATAGCAACAACTCTTTTTTAAAGGTTTGATGATCGGTAATCTCAAACGCGCGATTGTCAACAATTACGTTGCCTATCTGGTCCATCAGGATAATCCGGAATTTTAAATTATCAATAACTGTCTGAAAAATCTGAGTGATCTCCTGCCCCTTTTCCATCAACTCCGAATAATAGATGGCTGCAATAACGGACTGGCGGATACAATCCTCTGATGACAGAATTAGGAGTCCCCGAAGTCCGTTTGCCATAGCAGCATTTACGGAAGGCACATCCCCAATAATCAAAGAAAATCCCCGGTCAGCCAGTTCCGCCACCCGTTCCTTAACTTCTGCGTAGCGCACCTCGTAAATCTCCGTGTTTTTCAGTTGAAGCACTTCAAATACTTTTTTGACGGAATTAATAATGCTGGAATATCCGACCACCGCCACACGCTGATCGCTGAATCCCGGTTGGTTAATAGCCCGCAGGATATCCAATAAGGATACATCCACTTCCACCACCGGCACAGAGGTAAACTGCCGAAGAATCGCCGCAATTGCACCACGAGTAATGATTGCGTCAAAGGCGTTAGGTGGATAGGAGTTAAAAATAGAGATTGCCGTAAACTCATCTCCGGTATGCATCTCAAAATCCACCGTAGGAAACTCTTGGATGACGGGCGCGGCAGTCTCTTGGAAGGACAAATATGGGGCAATGATTAATATACGGAATCGTTTCATGGGCCTCCTCCCTCCATTTTTATTCGATTCAAATTGTAGCATATAGCAGGTTTTGTGGCAAGTAAAATCTTATTTGAGTTAATATTGCTACAAAATATAGCATTATTTTGCAACACATACCTTGATGAATGCTATTTCTCTCTGTAAAATTACGGTATAAAGCAATCTGCGCAGCATCATTTTTGTGCATTTTGCTCACTCGAATACAATGCCATTTAAAAAAATGGAGGAGGGCCAAGATGGACTTGAGCTGTGATTATCTGAAAATGAAACACCCGATCGCCCAAAAGGCGCTATATGCGCTGCTGGAAGTCAAGGATTCGGACCTTCGTTTGGATACGGTATATCAGGGAAACCACGCTGTAGACCAGGGAATCCACATCGGTGGCACCTTCTCTGAACTGATTCCACTGATCGCGCTTTTTTACGGAGGTTTCATTCATGTAAATGTGGAAGACCCCACTGCTCGTGAAAGTGACATCTACGTACAGAGCAAGGGACACGGTATAGCCGGTATGGCATCGGTCTTTTCGGATTTTGGTTTCTTTGACAGAGCGCTTTTGGAGAATTCCCGCGGAAGTGACAGCGATCTGAATGGACATCCTGGCCCTATCCTGCCAGGAGTACATATCGCGACGGGACCTTTAGGGCAGGGCATCAGTGCCGCTGTCGGCTTTGCCATGGCGCAGAAAATAGAGGGTGTTGGGCGGACATTCTGCCTGATGGGAGACGGGGAACTGCAGGAGGGCATTCCATGGGAGGCATTCATGTTTGCCCACCACTACAATCTGGACAACCTGTGCGTCATCATCGACAACAACGGCCTCCAGATCGACGGCCGGGTGGAGGACGTCATGAGTCCCTATCCCATCCCCGAGAAACTGCGGGCCTTCGGCTTCCAGGTCTTTGAGATCAACGGCCATGACTTCGAGCAGATGGAGTCCGCCTTCAACCAGGCCCGTGAGACCAAGGGTGTCCCCTCCGCCATCGTGATGAAGACCGTCAAGGGCAAGGGCGTCAGCTACATGGAAAACCAGGCCGGCTGGCACGGCAAGGCGCCCAACGACGAGGAATTTGAGACCGCCATGAACGAGCTTTCCGCTCAGCTGGCAGAAGTGGAGGGAATGTAACATGGCAGACGTGAAGAAGATCGCCACCCGGGAGAGCTACGGCAACGCCCTGAAAGAACTGGGCGCGGAGCACGCGGACCTCATCGTGTTCGACGCGGACCTGGCGGGTGCCACCAAGACCGGCATCTTTAAGAAGGCATTCCCGGAGCGCCATTTCGACTGCGGCATCGCCGAGTGCAATATGGTCGCCGCCGCTGCCGGCGCCTCCACCATGGGACTTGTGCCCTTTGCCTCCAGCTTTGCCATGTTCACGGCAGGCCGGGCCTTTGAGCAGGTGCGCAACTCCATCGGCTACCCCCACCTGAACGTGAAGATCGGTGCCACCCACGGCGGCATCTCGGTGGGCGAGG
>OLVZ01003159.1_pt1 | contig 11119 bp, 12 predicted proteins | sample 1673341 | NCBI WGS metagenome assembly OLVZ01 (sample SAMEA3178944, study PRJEB25190) | human gut metagenome | biome: human gut; feature: human-associated habitat; material: faeces | place: Austria | collected 2013 | reverse complement strand
GTATGTTCTTGCCCAGCAGTTCGTAATCCATTCACTCGACCTCCACTGTTAGAATCGTAATTCAACGTGTAGGACGAGTGAAGAAAGTACAAATTGTTTTTAGTAAGTAATAATTTGATTCACGAAGAAAAAATGAGAAATGTGCCAGGCAAGGCGCTTTTCTCGCGTATAAATGCGCTTATCCAAACACGTCGAGATTCCCCAGCATACGAGCTATGTCGTCATCGAGTGTATAGGCGTTGTTCTGCTCGGCAACTGCGCTCCCTTTCGCCAGCTGCTCGCTCACGAGCTTGCGGACAAGCTCTTCAAGGGCTGCGCGAGAGGCTGCGTACTCCGTCTGAATCTTTGTCCGAACGGGTCGGGACAGCAGTTCTGGATGCTTGTCCGCGTACTCGCAAAGCGCCGCCACCACGACGGCGCTTTTCCTGTTGCCGAGCTGCTCAAGCAGCTCTCCCGCCCGGATGCGGCGCTCGGTGTCAGCCGGGAACTGGAGCGTGAAGCGGTATTTTCCGTCACATTTCATGGCATACCCCGGAGTTGACTGCTTGCAAGCAGCTCATAGCCGATGGCGTTGGCCTTCGGGTCGGTCACGAAGCTGGCCTGCGCGACCATGGACGAGTGCTCCAGCAGAGTCCTGAACAGTATGCTGCCGCCGCCGATGAAGATGGCCGGGTTCGTGCGCAGATCCACCTGAAGCTCGCGGAGCTGGTCGAGTATGCCGCGCGCGTGGGCTTCGGCTGCGGTGCGTATGGTGCGCTTCACATCCTCGGGCAGGATGGTGCCGCGCCCGAGCAAAACTGCGCTGATGTGCTCGTCCTCTACGCGCATATCGTGCTCGGCGCTGACCTTGCCAATAATCTCGTTGTTCATTGTAATCACGCCGCTCTCGAGGCTACGGCAGAACTGTAAATCCGGTTTGCCATTGCGCAGGAGCAGCACGTCGGTCGTGATGCCGCCGATGTCTATGACGAACACGCGCAGGGTCTTGAGAAGCTCGCCGCTCTGTGGGATGACTGCGGCGTAGGCCTGCGGGTACACAAGGACATGACGGATAGTCAGATTAACGGGCTTGTCCTTGTAGACGAAGCTCACATTCCCGCGCTTGAAGTACTTAGCGAAGCGCTCACGCAGCAGGCCGTAGTGCTCCGGCGGCAGACCGACCGCGAGGTCTATCTCCTCGCGCGAGCCCAGCTTACCGGCGGCCTCCATCTCGCGGGCGATGGCGAAAAGCGTCAGCCTGAACCAACGCTCGTCGCGCGTCTTGTCCCTCATGTACGGCAGCCGCTTACCGGAGAGCGTCCAGAAGCTGCCCGCGTACTCGAGCACCTCATCGCCCAGCGGCGGCCGCACCCTGTGCTCGGAGAGTCCTGAGACGAACTCGCTGTGCGGCGTCTTTACGACATAGTTGCCGTGGTCAATGGCTATAAGCATAGTAAAAGCCTCCTCGTTTGTGTTCTGTACTCATTACACGAACGAGGAGGCGTATTTACAACAGGATAAGTATTGAATTACAGAATTCGAATACTCATTTCTTGTTTCATAAAACTAGAAAGTAGGATATATATCTATAACTTGTCCTCCTGTACCAGTGAAGTTGGAGCCAACAGACCATGTTTCATTATTTATCATTGGCTTAAACTCAAATGTTTCTCCAGCCGGGATGCGCTCGGTTTCATATACCCAGCAATCCGATGCTGTGTTCAGCATGCTCCTGCCCATATCCCATGTGAGAGGGTATTCATCGCCTCGCAGATACATTGTGTTACCAAGACCAACGTCGTAGTGAACTCTTATAGTCGTAACTGTACGTGCCATCGGCGTATAGCTTTCTACAGTATCAGAGGTAAAAACGTAGCAGGTCTTTGCGGGTAGATATATGTCAAGCATTTTACCTGTAACGCCACCAGACGTAATTTGCGCGGTAACAGAAGTGTCGAGAAGATTGGTCAATGTTGTCCCCACAGACAAACTGCTCTCTGCTCGAATGGGTATCTGCCTGGTCTCGTTGCTTGTACCATTATTGAAGATTGCTATTATCTCCTGCCCAGTTGAATCATCGCGTCTAGAGAAAGCATATATGTTATTTTCGACCCACATTTCGCGCTGTGTGCCGGTTTAAGATATATAAAGATATTATTCACTAAATAAGGTGCCGAGGAACACTTGATGCAGAGCTTAAGATCTTACTTTTTTCTGCTTCACGAATGTGATCCGCCATTTTTTGTATTTTGTCCGTTATTCACATATACGCAGTTATGCCTTCAGAATAATCGGCCTCCGCGTACATGTCCACACGGCCATCTTCCCGCATCTGCTCTACCTGCTGCATAGCTTTTAGGTCGCCTTTTGGATAAATGGCGAAAGTTGCCCCACCTCCTTTTTTTACAACGGAAAAGGCGGGAATATCACTGGGGCCATCTGCTATGTAAATCATGTTTTCGAGATGCACTCTACGATTATCTTCGGGTATACTTGAATTCACGTCAATACCATTTATTTTTCCAATTCCCTTGTTGATTTCAAAGATTGCTCTTGTCTTTGATGTATTATCGATAGTATAGACAGCTTCACTAATGACATTTATTTGGTTTTCACTGAAGAAGAACTGTCATTGTATATATTAGATCATATCGTATAGAGAACTTTAAAGCAATGAGGAAAAGCTAAAGGCTCCAGTGTCGGCGATTGAAATCGCGCGCACTGGAGCCTTTGTGTTTTCGTATACCGTTTTTATCCCTTTATCCCCCCTGCTTGCAGTCCGGAGACGAAGAAACGCTGGCAGCAGATGAAGACTATCAGCACGGGGATGAGGCTGGCGACGCTCATGGCGAAGACATAGCCCCATTGAGTGAATTGGTGCTGACCAAAGAAGCCGGATATGGCGATCGGTAATGTGCGCTTGGCGTTATCGTTTATGACGGTCATGGCCCATGTGAACTCCTCCCACGCGGTGAGGAAATTAAAGATACTCACGCTGGCGATCGCAGGGCGTGCGAGGGGTATTATGACCTTGAAGAACACGGTAAACACGCTGCCGCCGTCCATATAGACCGCCTCGTCATACTCGCGTGGTATGCCCTCGATGTATCCTTTTATCATAAAGGTGGAGAAGGGTATGACCCACGCGACGTAAAACGGCACCAGGCCAAAAAGTTTGTTTGTCAGGTCGAGATAGGTGGCAAGCTGGTACTGGGTGAGTATCAGGGTCGTGCCGGGGATTATCATGGTGCCTATGACCAGACCGAACAGCAGATTTCTTCCCCTGAACTTGAATCGCGCAAGGCAGAAGGCGAGCGCCGTAGCCACGAACGCGGCTATTATAACTGTCAGCAGAGTTACCGCCACGCTGTTGAGGAAGTTTATGTAGAATTTCTCCTGCGTGAAAATGTATTGGTAGTTTTCAAGCGTCAGCTCATCAAGCGTCGGCAGGAAACGCGGCGGGAACTCATATAGCGCGCCGTTGGGCTTTAGAGAGGTGCTGACCATGTACACCATCGGCAGAACACTGACAGCACCGCCTATGAGCAACAGCAAATATTGCAGTGCCGTAGACGCGCTGCGCTTTGTAAGTTTGCGTCTCTTAGTCATTGTATCACCTCACGCTGCGTCGCGGTTGCGCATGGCTTTGAACTGTAGTATGGCGAGGAAGATAAGCGTCACAGCTACAATGAAGCTAAGCGCTGCGGCATAGCCAAACTCACCCGAGTTGAACGCCTTGCTGTACATCCATGTCAGTATGACTTCCGTCTCGTGCATGGGTTTGCCGTCGGTTATCATCTTTATAGAAGTGAAAACGTTGAAGCCGCCAATAGTCAGCATGACGAGGGCAAAAAGTATTGTGGGCTTGATGCTCGGCAGCGTTATATAGAAGAACTTCGTGAACGCACCGCAGCCGTCCATCTCCGCGGACTCGTACAGCTCCTGCGGCACGCTTTGCAGCGCTGCCAAAAACACCACCAGATTCCACCCTACGCCCTTCCATATGCCGAGCAGCATCGCAACCGTCATACCACCCCAGCGTGTGTCCAGCCAACGTATATTGCTCTCCGTGAGATGCAGTACGTTGGTCAGCAGATAGTTGAGCATGCCCTCCGTGTTGAAGATGTACCTAAACACCAGAGAGACTATGACCCACGAGGTTATGACGGGAAGGTAGTATATCACTCGGAAGGTTACACGGAAGCGTGGTATGGAGTTTATGAGCACGGCGGCAAGCAATCCGAGCGCCATCTGTGCCGGTACAGTGACGACAGTATATACTATTGTGTTTGTGAAAGCCGTCCAGAATGTCTTATCACTGAGAACCTCGGCGTAGTTTGAAAAGCCAGCAAAGCCATGTTCAAACATATTGCTGCGATCCCACTCCAGGAAGCTCATGTACAGCAGCTTTATTATCGGGTAAATAGTGAATACGGCGAATACAATTATGCCCGGAAGCAACAGAGCGCCGAGCTGTAATCGGTTCCGCCGCGGCTTCAGTTCCATACTCGCTCCTTTCCAATGCGTAAAGGGCGCCGCGCCGGGCGGCGCCCTTCGTCAAACAGTTGCCTTTTTAAAGGGCTTCTGGTATAATTATTTAACTGGCAAGAAGTTTGTCGACTTCTCCGGCGAGCGCGTCAAGAGTGCTCTGTACGTCAGCGCCGTTGACTATGATATCGGTCATGGCGTTGGTGAGCGCGCTGTCTATGTCAGACCAGGATGCCACGGGAGGACGCGCCTTCGCGGTCGTGATGGCCTCGAGGAAGGGGGCGTAGTCCTGCTCGGCTACCGTGTCGCTCTCAAGTGCGGTGGTGTTGACCGGAATCTGTCCGACCTGCGCCATCTGCTCCTGAGCCCACTCGCTGGTCATGAACTTCATGAACTCCCAGGCTCCCTCCTTGTTCGGCGTGTCGAACATTGCTATGTCCTCGCCGCCGAGCACGCTGATGGAGCCAGCCTCGCCTGCCGGCATCTCACACATGCCGTACTCAAAATCGGGGTATGCTCCGGCCATTTCAGCTGTCTTCCACGGACCTTCGAGGAGCATCATGTAACGTCCTGTGCCGAAGCCGTCGGTCATAGGAATGTCGCCGCTGTTGAAACCTGTCATCTGGCCGTTGGCGTAAAGTTCGGCGAGAGTCTGGACTGCCGCGACTGTCTCCGGGCTGTTTATGTAGCCGGTGGCCTGAGTGTAGTCCTCGTTCGTTATCTCGCCGCCCATGCTCCAGATGTAAGGCAGCACGTTCCATCCGGCGAGCGCCGGCTCATTGAGACCCCAGACCTGCTGGCCGTTTTCATTCGTGCCCGACAGGGTCTGGATAGCGGTCAACATCTCGTCGATTGTCTTGGGGGCTTCAAGCCCGGCATCGGCAAAGGCCTGGGCGTTGTAGAACATTATCTTAGTATTCGTGTTGAGGGCAAGCGCATAGTTGTGCCCGTCTACAACACCGGTGCTCATGGCGCTGGGCAGCAGAGTGGCTGCCACCTCGTCGAAGTCGGCCATCTCCTCATCCAATGGGACAAGTATTCCCATCTCCTCGAACTCAGGTACCCAGGCTATGTCCAGACGCGCGACGTCGGGCAGAGTATCAGAGCTCGAGCTTATAATTATCTTGTCGTGCAGATCTTGCCACTCGTGAGAGACGGCGTTGATCTTGTACTCAGGATGCTCCTCCTCAAACTTAGGGATGAGCACATTCATAAGGGTTTCATTCTCCGCAGACTGGGCGCTGTAGTGGTGCCAGAAATTGATGGTGGTCTGTTCTGCATTGCCTTGACCGCCGTCGCTGGTCTCCGGAGGTGAACTATTGTCTGGCGCTTCCTGGCCGCAGGCTGTTAATGCCGCAATCATTAACGCTGCGACGAGTACAAGCGCCAGCATTTTTGCAAAATTCTTCTTTTTCATGACTTTCCTCACTTTCTTTTATTGATGAATATTTTCACGCTACGGGCGGGAATATAGGCTTCGAGTATCCCCATATAACCCGCGTCGTATGCGCTTTGCACTTTTGCCGGTGAGTTTACGGCCACAGCCGTGACGCCGCCGAGCACATCTTCCCATTCGCCGGTGTACGGTACGGCGGCTCTGGCCGTCATGTCCCGTGTCCCGGCGTTTATTATTACGAGCAAGCTCTCGGCCTCAAACGTCCGGCAGTAGCCGCAGGCATTGTGAGCGTCGTCGCACAGAGAGACGTGGAAGTCCCCTCGAGTGAGCGCCTTCGAGCTTTTCCTCAGAGCTATCAGCCGCCTGTACCACTCGTAAGCCCCGGCCTTAGCGTCAGCCCGTTCCCAATCCATCGCCTTGCGGCAGTCCGGATCGTTGCCGCCGTCCATGCCGACTTCGTCGCCGTAATATACGGCAGGGCATCCGGGGAAGGTCATCTGCAAAGCCACCGCAAGACGGTGGCTATCTTCATTGCCGCCGCAGTAGGTCAGAAAGCGAACCGTGTCGTGGCTGTCCAGCGGGTTATACATTCTGAGATCCACCTCGTACGGGTACAGCGAGAGCATCCTGTTGGCGCGCCCGGCGAACTCCGATGCGTTTATTTTTCCGAGCGCCAGCCAGTCGCGCGCGGCGTCACGGAAAAGGTAGTTCATCGCCCCGTCGAGGCGTCCGGGTTCTACCAGCTTTCCCGCGTCGCCCCAAGTCTCTCCTATGAGTATGCAGTCCGGGAACTCGCGCTTTACTTCATAGGCAAACTCCTCCCAGAATGTCACGGGGACTTCGTCGGCTACATCCAGCCTCCAGCCATCGGCGCCGCTCTCACGTAGCCAGTACTTGCCAACGCCGATGAAATAGCATCGTGTCTCCTTGTTGGAGAGGTTCAGCTTCGGCATCCACTTGTAGTGCCCCACACAGTCATAGCATTCCGGGTCGGGCTTCACCGGATAGCGCTGTACGAAGAACCAGTCCTTGTACTTTGAGGTCGCGCTGTTTCTGACGACGTCTTGAAAGATGGGCCAATAGTAGCCGCAGTGGTTAAAAACACCGTCAAGTATTACTCGCATACCCCGTTTATGGGCTCCGTCCACAAGATGCTTCAGGTCGTCCTTCGTACCGAAGTGCGGGTCGATCTTGTAATAGTCAATCGTGTCGTACTTGCCGCTTGAGCCGTCCGTTATGCCGTTCTTGCGGCAGTAGGCCGTTATATCGCAGACCACCTGCACCATGCGCGCGACGAGGTATTCGTCCTCACAGCCGGTGACTGCCATGGCGCGCTGGAGCATCACGTCCGGCTCGGGCAGTTCTATGTCCTCGATGAGGCTCATCCTGTCTGTGACAGACTGGTTCATCGCACGGCAGCCCTCGTAGCTGACGTTAGTAGTGACAATCACGACGGCGTCGGGGTGCCTGCGTATGACCTCTCCCGTCGGCAGCGTGATTGAGCCGCCCTGCTCGAGCAGGGAGTTGAGGCCCACGAGCACGCCGGGCTGCATGATTGTCGACGGTTCCTGTATCTCAACGACATAGCCGTACTTGAGCGCTTTTATGAAGTCCGTCTCTACATAGGTGTAGGTCTGACCGGAATTCTGCGTGCCCTCACACTTTGACGAGAGCTCAAAGGCCTTGCTCGTCACCATGTCCAGCACGACCGCCATGCAGTCCTGCGTGGTGGCGTGCGGGTTGTCCATGCCGGTCAGGGACTTGAAAACGCCCTCGGGGTCGTAGTCCATGTCGTCCAGGTCCGGCAGGTTCAGCAGTTTTGATATGCCGGCATAGTTCAGCTCGGGCGGCGCGTCTGCGGTCACAGCCTTGTCAGTTTGAGGGAACACCATGCCGACAAAGTCGAAGATCTCGGTTCCGGCAGAGCAGGTGTACTTCATGTACGGCAGACCCAGTCCTGCGGCTATGGCCTTGGCGCCCATGGTCTTGCCGGTGCCGGCCGGGCCGCGCAGCAGGAAGTTGCGCATGGGCATGGCCTTGCCGCTCGTGGCCTGGGCGTGGCGGCAGATGCTCACGACCTCCGGTGGGATTATGTACCACTCCGGCAGCTCCGGCACCAGCGAGCGTTCAAAGGCGTTCAGCGTGCGCGTCTCGTCGAGCACATACTTGCCGACGAAGTCCGCATGGTCTATGACCGGCCCGGCGGCCTTAATCTCGCTGTGCCCAGTCCGGGCGAAGATGGTGAACTCACCGGCTATCACGCTGGTGGGCGTGAACGCGCCGGAGTCGAGCTGTGTGCGAGAGATACGCATGAGGTTGCCGGACTTGTCTATGTTCACCTTGACGTGCGCCGGGCAGCCGTCGTCCTTTATGCGCCTGTAGGCGTTGTCACAGAACATGGCTGCGGCGCTCACGGCCCTGTCCATGTCCGGGAACCCGGCCTTGAGCTGGTGGGCGTAGGCTCGGTAGTTCTCGGCGAACTCCTCGTCCTCCATGAGCACGGGGAGCATGGCCAGAAACAGCGCGGCGCCGTCATACTTGCTCGGGTGAGCCGTATACTGCTCGATCACCTCCGTGCTGCGGTCGTAGACGCTGGCGACGATGTTGCCGCTTACGGACTCGTAGACGACAATGTGGAAGGTGCCGGAACCGGCAGAGGATTTGTACTCCGCTGCATACTTGTGCTCGCCGACTGTGCCTATGGCGCCCTCGCCGCCAGAGTTCATGCAGCAGGCGGCGTTCACGGCCTTTATGATGCTCGCGCAGAGCGTGGCCTCGGTGCCGTGCGAGTATTTGGAAGACACCTTGACCTTCTTGCCCGGCAACGTGTCAAACGGTTCGGGCAGTGAACGCGCGTAGTTAAAGAGATTTGTCATGGATACGCTCATCGTCTGCTCCTTTTCCCCGTCAGGCTTATGCGTATGCCGCCGTCTTCACACTGGCAGCCGTCCATGTCGTTTCGCTCCAACTCCCGGCAGATTTCCGGCCAGCTCTCACGGCCGGGCAGCTCGGCGGGTTCCAGCAGGATGTTGTCCAGCCCATGAGCCATGCCCTCGTTGCAGCGCTCGTTGAGCGCCATGACGTTGGCGTCCACCCACTCAAAGGCGACAAGCTCGTAGTTAATGGATTCGCCATCCTCGGGTTCGGGTTCGTCGATGGTTTCGTCTCTTTGCGGTTCAGGCGGGAGCAGGTATTCTATGTTCTCCACCTCGCCATTACTCATGTGCACGACTGCCTCGCGGTAGCCTCCTGCGCGGTTGAGCAGGATTGACGCGTCCTCGCAGGAGCACACAAGTACTTTGGCGTTCGGCGTCTTCCATATCCAGCGTGCGTTCGGATGTTCCTCACGCACCATGCCTGAGATCTGAGCCTGTATGCGTCCTAGCGCCTCGTTCTGCTCATTGCTGGGCAGCAGTGCGCAGGGCTTCTCCGGCTCCTCGGCCTTGCGGTTTGAGAATATGAGCCAAGTCGCCGCGCCCAGCATACCGAGCAGGGCGAGTATGAGCAGAGGCCAGAGCCGGCAAACGAAGAGCAAGATGACGCTCATCCCCAGTACGACCAGCAGCTCATAGGCGACGTGCTTTTTATAGTTTTTCCTGTTCATAGTTTCCCCTTTCTGCGCAAATGAAAAAGGGCGCACACGGTCAGGCAAACCATGTGCGCCCTTTTGCGCGTGATGCGTTTGTTCAGTCGTCGAAGAATGCGTTTGCACCGCCGAAGGGCTCATAGCCCTCAAAGCCGCCACTGGGTTGAGGCTGAGCCGGTGCGGGTGCGGCAGCGTACAGCGCAGGACTAGGAGCCTGCTGCTCGCGCTGCTGTCTGGAGTTTGCGCCGCCGGAGCAGTACTCAATCTCGTCGAGTATGACAACAATAGCGCTGCGCTTTTCGTGCGTGGTCGAGTCCTCCCAGGTGTCCTCGTCCAGGCGGCCGAGGATGTTGACGAACGAGCCGTCGCGCAGCTGCATCTTGCGGATGCGCTCACAGGCCGGCCCGAAGGCTTTGACGGAGAGGTTGACCCAGCGGTGGTTGTCCTTTGCCCGGGTATCGTAGACCTTTTTGCCTATCCGGAATCGGACGCTGTCCCCGCGCTCTGAGAATTTCAGCGCGGGAGTGTTATCGTACCCCTTGGACACGACAACATCGGTGGCGATTACTTTGAACATTGCGTTCTCCTTTCTCACGGCAAAGCCGTGCATAAGATATATTTCAACCCCTGAGGGGCAGAAACCGGAAACGAAAAAAGTGCCAATGAACAGTAAGTTCATTGACACTTTGAAACGTAGTAACTGTGAACCCCTCGGGGCGCGTGAAACTGATGTGCTTAGATTATATCATCAGTTTCAGACGCCGTCAATCCGTGTGTTTTTTCAAGCTCCAGCTTCGCCAGCTCTAGCGCTATGCGCACTTTCTGCACGTCGAAGCGGCACTTTCCGCCCGGCTCAGTCTGCCGCGCAATAAGCTCCCGCACTTCGTCGCACAGGGCCAGAAGCTCATTCGTCGAGTTCTCCATTTGAACACCCTTTCGTAAATTCAATCGCCATGCAGCCGTCAAGATTCAGGCAGCCGCCGCGCTCGTAGACCGGTGCGCTCGCCGCAATATACAGCGTGACCGTATCTCCAACGGCAATGCCGCTGAGTTTGCCGCGCAGTAGGCACTTAACCTTGTGCGGAGGCGATGCTATGGTCAGGGACTTCACCCGTCTCCGCAAACCGGTGCGCTCGACGGACAGGCATACGCCGCTGACCGCCACATACTGCCCCGACAGGCAGCGACGTAGCAGTAGCGCCGTCACAGCCGCGAACACGGCGGCGAATGCCACAAATGACAGGCACAGCCAGAGGTCGCCGTAGACCATGAGTGCGAGCGCAAACAGCGCAATGCAAGCCGCGCAAGCCGCCGCACGGCGCAGTATCTGCGCTTGCAGCGCTCCCGGAAGAGACAGAAACCGCGCCCTTACAGCAGCACCGCGAGTTTCTTCCGAAGCAGGGACATGACGGCCTTCACCGCCTCGTCCCGGCCCCCGGCGCGCTCCATGAGCTTTTCGAGCGCGTTGTCCTGTATGGTCTCGGGTGTGTAGATGCGCTCGGTAAGCGTCTGGGCGTTGCCCTCGCCGAGCAGCTCCGGCGACGGCTCGACGCGGTGCTCGCAGAGGAACACCAGCTCGGCCATAGTGAGGTGCAGCCCGGCGCCTCGCAGCCAGGCGAGCATGAACTTCTCGTCCCGGCTCAGGAACACGCGCTCTTTCACCGTCGGGA
>OLVZ01003148.1_pt1 | contig 11143 bp, 9 predicted proteins | sample 1673341 | NCBI WGS metagenome assembly OLVZ01 (sample SAMEA3178944, study PRJEB25190) | human gut metagenome | biome: human gut; feature: human-associated habitat; material: faeces | place: Austria | collected 2013 | reverse complement strand
TTTCTTTTTTCTATAATTTTGTCATTCATTCCATATTCCATTATAACTTTGCAAATTAATGTTATAACTTCATCTGAAAACTCTTTTCCATATAATTTTTCTAATTTATTTTGAGCTATTGCTATATAATCTATCATTCCTTGTTTATTTTCTATCCACTCTGTTAAAAATTGATTTTCGAAAAGATATACTAAACATTGATAAATTAAATTGCATTGTACATCTTCAATTTCTTTAAGATTAGTATTCCATGACCAACCATTAAAATCCCTTAAAACTTCTAATTCGTGCATAATACTGCCAAGTGTTAAAACTTTACAAAATGGAGCTTTTAAAAGACCATACTCATCTAAAATTCCCCACTCTATTTTAGGCAATTTTGTTATAGCTTTAAGAGCATAATATTCATTATCTATTACTGTAATTGCTCCCTTTTCAGTATCTATTACAAATTTTTTATCTTTTAATTCGTCAAATTCTGGCATGCTTGGCATAATAGTATTAAATTCATAACATTTAGTCTTTATAATAGAAATTAATTTTTCCATATATTTATTTCTTGAAAGAACCTCTTGTTTTACTTTCTCATAATCATTATATGAATTTTCAATTTTATAAGACATGCTTAAAAGAAGATTTTTTGTATCCATAGAAAAATTTTTCTTTGCTAAAATCTTCTCTAACTCATTATTATAATCTTTTATATTTAATAGAGAAAAAATTCTCTCTTTCTTCATCTTTTGAAATCCTTTCAGTATAACTGTATTTTATATTATTTACTTTTTTTGTTACTTTTTATCTTTTATTTATTATTTCTTTGCTTTTTTATTAGATGTCTGTAGTTTTCTCTCAATTTAAGAAATTACACATACCTTTCTAATTTTCTTCTTCTGTATTTTCTAATTTAGTCATTTTTAATTCTTGCCATCTTTCTTTACTCATTAGTACTTCTCTAGGTTTACTTCCTTGATAACCAGATATTATACCTCTCTCTTCCATTTGGTCTATTATTCTACCTGCTCTTGCATAACCTACTTTAAACCTTCTTTGTATAAACGAAGTAGATGCTTGCCCTGTTTCTACTACTGTATCTATTGCTTCTAATAAAAGTGGGTCTGTTGTTTGTTCATCATCCTCTTCTTTTAATTCTTTATCTGTTTTATCTGAGTTTTCTATTTGTTCCATTATCTCGTCACTATATGTTACTTCACCTTGTGATTTTAAAAACTCTACTAATTTTTCTACTTCTTTATCTGCCACAAATGCTCCTTGAATTCTCGTAGGTTTTGGTGCACCTGATGGATAAAATAGCATATCTCCTTTTCCTAATAATTTTTCTGCACCAACCATATCTAATATTGTTCTAGAATCCACTTGTGAAGATACTGCAAAAGATATTCTTGATGGTATATTTGCCTTAATTACACCTGTAATTACATCTACAGATGGTCTTTGTGTTGCAATTACTAAATGCATTCCTGCTGCTCTAGCCATTTGTGCTAATCTACAAATAGAATCTTCTACTTCTTTTGGAGATGCCATCATTAAGTCTGAAAGCTCATCTATAATTATTACTATTTGTGGAAGTTTTCCTGTTTCTCCTTCTTTTTCTACAGCTTCATTATACCCTTTAATATCTCTAACACCTTTTTTGGCAAATAAATTATATCTATTTATCATTTCTTGAACAGCCCAAGCTAATGCTCCTGCAGCTTTTTTAGGATCTGTTACTACTGGTATTAATAAATGAGGTATTCCATTATAAACTGAAAGTTCTACTACTTTTGGGTCAACCATAAGTAATTTTACTTCACTTGGTTTTGCTTTATATATTATGCTCGCAATTAAAGTATTTATACAAACACTCTTACCAGAACCTGTAGCACCAGCTATCAAAACGTGTGGCATTTTTGCAATATCTGCTACTACTTCTTTTCCTGCAACATCTTTTCCAAGTGCAAATGCAAGTTTAGATTTATGTCCTTGGAATGCATCTGATGAAATTATATCTCTTAAATGTACAACTTCATTTTCTACATTTGGTATTTCTATTCCTACTGCCTGCTTTCCAGGTATTGGAGCTTCTATTCTTATACTTTCTGCTGCTAAATTTAGTGCAATATCATCCGCTAAATTTGCTATTTTGCTTACTCTTACACCTTCTGCTGGCTTTAATTCATACCTTGTTATTGCAGGACCTACAGAAACATTTTCTACTTTCGCAGAAACTCCAAAACTATATAATGTTTTTTGTAGTCTTGTTGCAGTATCTGTTAACGCTTTAGCTCCTCCTTTTAAAGTTTTTTTACTTGGTTTACTTAGAAGTTCTACTGGTGGATATTCATAATGTTCATCTTCTACTATTTGAGCATGTTCTAATTGTAATACTGCTTTTTTCTTTTCTTCTTTTTGTTCTTCTACATCTTTAAAAAGATTTGCATCTATAACATCTGGTTCTAATTGTTGACTAATTTGTTTTTGTTTCTTACTTTGTTTTGTCAAAGGTTCTAAATTTTCACCAGTATGATCATACTTCTTTAATCCCTTTTTTTCATCTGTTCCATCAACAATTCTTCCTCCGAAATTTATTTTTATTTGATTGTCCATAGGTGCTTTTTCGTCTATTTTTTCAAGTTGTGATTTTATTTTTCTTTCTTCTCTTAGTCTCTTTCTTCGTTGTCCCGGAGTCTCTTCTTGTTCTTCTTTTTTGCTTTCTTTTGCTAGTTGCTCTCTTCTTTCAAATCTTTCTTCTTTTTTCTCTTCTATTCTATCAAGCATTAGATTAATTATATCTGATAAATTGATTCCAAATGTAAATACTAATAATATAACTGCTGTTCCTATACAAAATATAACTGCTCCTACATCTCCTAAAAGTTTAGCGAGTGGTACAGCAGCAACAGCTCCTACAGCTCCTCCTCCTTTGCCCTGAGAGCCAAAATAATAAGCATCTTTTACTAATTCTGATAGTTCTTTTGAAGATTGTAATTCTCCTGATGAAATTTGAAATACACTAAACACAATTGAAAGGCTAATAATAGCAATTCCATATTGTATTAATTTTGGTGCTATTCCTTCTCTTCCCTCTGAGGCTAGTTTTATAGCAACAGCAAAAGTTCCTATCGGAAGTACATATTGCATAATTCCCAATACTCCTCCGAATATTTCATTTAATTTGGCACCTATTACTCCTGATTTAGTATAAATTAAAACAGCTAAAAGTATACTAAGTACAATTAGTGTTATTACTGCTATGTCTAAGTTTGAAGTTGCTTTCTTTTTCTTTTTATATCTTCTCTTTTTTTTGGCCATTTTTATCATCCTTCCAAAGTATAACTATTTGTTTGAATCGTTGTTTTCTTTTCTTCTTTATTTTATTAATAAAAGCCAGATTCAAAAGTCTTAGTTTTTTGACTTCTGGCATCTGACTTTTGTTTTTTCTATTTCAATTCTTTTCTACTATTTTGAATTGTTTTAATTGTATCTTCTAATGATATTTGCATTAAATTTAATGCTTCTGTCATGTTAGTTCCTAATTTGTTTAATGTTTCATTTAAAACATCTTCTGTATTAGCTAATAAGCTATCTGCATATTCTTTTGTTCCTTTAGATATTTCTCTTGACATTTCATTTGCTGTTTCAATAATTTCTGTTTTTTGGTCATATGCTTTTCTTGTAATTTCATGTTCATCTATCATAGCTATAATTCTATTTTCTGCTTCTTTTACAATTCCATCTGCTTCTTTTTGGGCTTCAACCAATATTCGTTGTCTCTCCTCTTTTACCCATTTAGCTTGTTTTAATTCATCAGGAAGTTTTATTCTTATTTCTTTTATTAAATCTAACATTTCTTCTTTATCGACTAATCCCTTTGAAGAAAATGGCAGACTTCTGCTATTTTCTAATAAATCCTCTAATGTTTCTAATAATGTAAATATTTCCATGGTTTTACCCCTTTCTAATTTATCTTACTTTTCTCTCAAAAATATAAGATATGCTCGACCATATTTCCTTTGGTCAACTATGTTCACTTTTAAACTTTTAATTTGTTCTATAATTCTCTTTTCATCATCTGTTTCTATAATTATATATGAATCTTTTTTTAGCATTTTATTATCTATTAGTATTTTTAATGATTCATAAGCATAATCTGTTTTATATGGCGGATCAATATATACAATGTCAATTAAATCTTTTATTTGGTTGTTTAATAATATTTCAAATGGTAATTGATAATATTCTATTTTCTCTTCTAAGTGAGTTTTTTTTATGTTCTTCTCGATTATTTTTATAGCATCTTTTGATTTATCACACAAAATAGCCTTTTTAGCACCTCTACTGACAGCTTCTAAACCTATAGCTCCACTTCCAGAAAATAAGTCTAAGAATATGCTATTTGGTATTTCTGTTTGAATTATATTAAATAACGATTCTTTTACTCTATCTAATGTTGGTCTTGTGTTTTCTCCTTCTAATGTATATAATTTTGTTCCTCTAGCTTTTCCACCTATTATTCTCATATTTCACCCTTCTTGTGAGTTTTCATATCTTTCGATGATAGTAATATTTTATTCTTTTTTCCTCTAATGGTCAATAGTATTAATAGAAATGTAACATATATTTAACAGTTCTGTAATATTGTTGTCTTTTTGTAATATTTTTCTTTACTTTTATTTATTTATAGACACAAAAAGACTATCTATACAGATAGTCCTCTTTAGTAATTTTAAATTTTATGCATCTTCTTTATTGATATCTTTTATTAATTCTAATTGAGATATTAACAATGACTCCATCTTAGCTTTATATATATCAAATTGTTTTTTTACGTCTTCTAATTCTTTTTTCTTTACAATAATTTCATTATCTAATTCATTTGCTTGTTTTTGAGCTGTTCCTTTTGCTTGGTTTACTATTTGATCTGCTTGTTGTTTTGCTATGTTTTTTACATCATCTGCAGTTTTCTGCGCCATGACTAAAGTGTTTTGTAAAGTTGATTCTATGTTTTTGTAATGTTCTAAACTTTTAGTTAATTCTGCAACCTTAGCTTTTAATTCTGTCGCTTCTTTGTAGTTTTTTGTATAATCAACTGTTAAATCATCTAAAAAATCATCTACTTCTTCAACACTATATCCATTCATCATTTGCTTTGAAAACTTTTTATTTTCTATATCGAGTGGTGTTATCATTTTTCTTCCCCCTTGTTGATATTCAATTAGTTTACTCCATTATTTTTTAGCCATGAAACAGAAAGTTTGCTTTTCATTTCTTCCCTTGCCATTTCATTTGTGATTTCATAGTTAGATGGTGCTACTAAAAAGATAGAATTTGATACTTTTTGAATATATCCATCTAATGCATACACTCCTCCACTAATAAAATCAACAATTCTTCTTGCTACATCTTTATTAACATATTCTAAATTAACAATAACAGATTTCTTTTCTTTTAAAAACGCACAAATTTCATCTGATTGTTCAAAAGTAGTTGGTTGTGATATTACCATTTTAATAGCATTTGTTTGTGTTTGTGGCATATTTACAACTTTATTATTGTTTTTTCTTCCGAATAATTTTTTATCTTCTACTTCTTCCTCTTCATCATCATAATCATATACATTTTCTTCTTCATAACCTTCTGGTTCTGCTGAATCCATTCCAAACAAATCCCATACTTTGTTCATTAATGCTCCTGACATAAAAAAACCTCCTAAATTACTTCCTTTGTTTTATGTACTAAGTATCTACTTTTTTTGTCATATTGTCAATGTTTTTTAAGAATGTTATTAAATTTTAATATTTTTGTAACATTTTTGTAATATTTCTATTGGTTTTATTAGCTAAAAAATATTAATTTAATTCTTTTGTTTTATCTAAATTAGGATTAATTAATATTTCGTCATATAAAGATATTTTTCTATATGAATTAATTTCTTTTTCTGTAAAACCTAATTCTTTTAATTCTTCAGTTTTATAAGCTTCAACTATAGAATATTTTTCTCCTTGTTTTTTTACCTTTACTAATATTTTGCTTAAATAACCAGCTCTATTTCTTATTACATAATTTAAATCATTTTCTTGTACAATTGCTTGGTTTGGAATTTTCAACCCTGAAGCATCCCACCAAATTAAATTAAATGTTATTTTTCTATAATTAATTAATTCTTCTACTTGTTTATTTAATTTTAATATAATAAGAATATCTTCATCTTCTTTTACAATATTAGAAATTTCTGCCGATACTTCAACGTTATTTGATAATCTTACTTTTATTTCATCTCCTACTTTTGCTTGTTTTGCTTCTTCAGAAGAAGTTATAGTTGCTATATAGCAAACAAAATTTTTAATTACCTTTCCACATTCTTCATTTGTCGCTACTATTTTTCCTGTTTTCAAATTCAAACTTTCAAGATATTCTTTACTTAATGCACTAAAATTGTCTGGTGTCAATGTTTCTTCTAATCCATCTACTCTATATGATACAATTCCACTCATAGGAGCCTTTACATATTCAGCACCTGAATTTAATTGATTTTCATAATTTTTTCTTTCTTCTATTAATTGTCTTAAATAAGAACCTTTTGGACTTGATTCTCCTGCCATCTTAGCTTTTTTAGTTATAAGATTATCTATTTCTTTTTTATATTCAGTTAATTTTGTTACATCTGTAATTTTACTAATATCTTCTAGTTTTTCATCTATTTGATTTTCTAAAAGTTTTATATCTGCTGTTAATAAACTCTTGTCGTTTAGCATCACTTCTTGAATTTTTGCATCCAGCTCAGATATCTTTTGTTTTAACGATTCTTCATTTGCACTATAATATCTAAATATATTTTCATTATTTGAAGCTCTTTCTCCTTCTGCTATGATTTGCTCCATCCCATTTTTGTAATTTTCACCTTTTACAACTTTTTCATCTCTAATCACATAACCAATATCTGTTTCTTCTTGATATAATTTTCCCTCTTCTACTGTAACTATATTGGTTGGTTCTTTAATTAATAAATAAATAGTATAAAGCAAATAAATTACAATTGCCAAACCAACAATATATAAAATTATTTTCTTTTTATTTATTTTTTTATCGTTTATTTTTTCAGTCTCTTTTTCTTTTATCGTTTTATCTTGTTTTTTCAAATCTATCCCTCCAAAATAATTTTTATATTATTTTGTATTTTATCTTGTGCATCTAGCCATATAGTTTGTTTATTTTTTCTAAACCATGTCAATTGTCTTTTCGCATATCTACGTGTTTCTTGTTTTATTTTTTCTATCATATCATCTTTACTTATTTTTCCTTCAAGATATTCGACTACTTCTTTATACCCTAATCCTTGCATCGCAGTTGGAAAACTTTGATACTTTTGATAAATTTCTTTTACTTCGTCAATTAATCCTTGTTCAATCATTATATCGACTCTTTTATTAATTCTTTCATATAGCTCTTGCCTGTCCCATTTTAAAGCATAAATTTTATATTCATACTCTACTTCATTTTTTCTTGATTCTTTTTCTTGTTCTGTTTTGTTTTTTCCTGTAGCATGATAAATTTCTAGTATTCTTAATATTCTTTTTTTGTCGTTTTCACTTATTTTTTTTATTGCTTCTGGATCAATTTCTTTTGCTTTTTCATATAATACTTTTAATCCCTGTTCTTCAGCTATATTTTCTAATTCTTTTCTATATTTTTCATCAAACTCTATATCAGGATATTCTATTTCATAAATTAAGCTATCAATATATAATCCTGTACCACCAACTACTATAGGGACTTTTCCTTTTTTTAATATTTCTTTTATAGCTTTTTTAGCATCTTGTTTATAGTCTGCTACACTATATCTTTCATCAGGTGAGACAAAATCAATTAAGTAATGTTTAATGCCTTTCTGTTCTTCTTCAGTAGGTTTTGCTGTTCCAATATTCATATCTTTATAAATTTGCATAGAATCGCAAGAAACAATTTCTCCATTAATTTGTTTTGCCAATTCAATTGATAATGCTGTTTTTCCAGATGCAGTTGGTCCACATATAACTATTACTTTACCTTTTTGCATTCTTTCCTCCCTATTTGTTTAAAATCATTTCTGTATTTTTTACTGTTGTTACTTTTTAGCTATATTTAATATTCCTTGTTGAATATCTTTCATATATCCACATTCTAAAAATATTCCTAATATTATTAGTATTATAATAAACACTAGTTTTTTCTTAAGTTCTTGTGCTTCTATTGTTCCCTCATATATTTTATTGTACATTTTAGCTATGTATGGCAATATGGCAATTGAGTTTATACCTGTAAAAATAATTACTAGAATATTTTTTACATATTTTTCTGCAGAAATATCTGGATACTGTATTTGATTTTTAGAAATATTAAATAACAATAAAGTTATTAAATATACTAACAATATTCCAATTCCTGTTATTAATATTTTCTTTTTTCTTTCAATATCTCCTAAAGAGCTCCATGTCCATCCAATTATTACTGCATATAATACTGTTACTATTATTATAATTAATAAATTCATTTTTTTCCAACTACTTTCTTGCAAATTTTCTTTCTATATCATATTTTGACATTTTTATTGCTGTTGGTCTTCCGTGTGGACAGCTAAATGGATTTGGTAATTCTAGCATTTCATCTAATAAACTGTGTACTTCGTCTACACTTAATACCATATTTGCTTTTACTGCTGCTTTGCATGCTACTGTTGCTATAAATTTTTCTTCTTTTTCTTGTTTAGCTGTTCTTGCTACAGTATTTATTTCATCTAAAGTTTCTAAAAATAACTCTTTTGTATCTAAATCAATGCATACTGTTGGCACTCCTGTTAATTTAATAGTATTTTCGCCAAATTCTTCAAAATAAAATCCTGCTTGTTCAAACATTTCCTTGTTTTCTTTAGCAACATCCATTTCTTTATGTGTTAAGGTTACAACATCTGGTAATAATAGCATTTGAGAATCTTTAGCTATGTCACTATAATAATTTTCTTTTACCTTTTCGTACATAATTCTTTCATGTGCAGCATGCTGATCTAATATATACATTTCATTTTCAATCTCTAATATAATATATGTTTTAAATACAATCCCGATAAATTTATATATTGGTTTTTTAAATTCTTCTTCTGTTTCAAACATTGAAACATTATCTTTTATTATATCTACAGCTTTTTGTTCTTCTTTTTTATCATCTTGATTTTCTATTATTGGTGCTGTTCCAAACATTTTTGTATACATTTCATTAAAATCTTGTGAAACAGCTTGTGTATTTTCATCTAAATTTTCTATCTTTTGTTTAACAGGTTCGAATTTTTCTTCTTTTATGTTCTCCCCTTGTTTAAAATCTTGCTGTTTGTTTTCTAATTTATATTCTTCTTGAACATCTTGTACTTTATTTGCAGTAACTTTGTCTGTTTTTAATTCATTTTGCATTTTATCTTTTAAATTTTTTAATTGTTCTAAAACATCTGAAGTATCAACTGGATCTCCTGTAGTTATTTTCTCTTTGCTTTCTAATTTTTCTAAAGTTGGTTGTTGTATAGTTTGTTCATTTTCTAGTTTTTTGTTATTATATACATCTTCCAATATATTGGTTTTTATTTTGCTTTCTTCATCTGTATATTTTTCAATTTGCTTTTCATTTTGTTTTCTAAAAGCAAATAACCCTCCATTTTGATTTTCTTTTTTCGCTTCTCTTAAATTTTTTAATCTCTCTTCAAAACTAGCACTTCTTCTATCTACAATACTATCTTTTTCTGTTTTCTCTGTTTTGGCTACTAATTCACTTTTTAACAAAGTATCTTTAATTGCATGATATATTGCTTGAAAAACTGTATTTTCTTCTTGAAATCTAACTTCTAACTTAGCTGGATGAACATTTACATCCACTTTTGCTGGACTCATTTCTAAATTTAATACAACAAATCCAAATTTTCCAATTGGTATTAATCCTTTATATGCTTGCTCTGTTGCTGCTGTTAACGTTTTATCTTTAATATATCTCTTATTCACAAAAAATAATTGGTTTGAACGGTTTGATCTTGCAATTTCAGGCTTTCCGATTACCCCAGTTATTTTTATATCTTCATATTGATAAGACACTTCCATTATTCCATTTGAAATATCTTTTCCATATATGCTATATATTACACTTTTCAAATCTCCATTTCCATTAGTTTGTATTACTGTTTTTCCCGTATTTATTAACTTAATTGCAATATTAGGATTTACTAAAGCTATTCTTGTAATAACATCTTCAATATATCCTGATTCTGTATAATCTTTTTTTAAAAATTTATATCTAACTGGTGTATTAAAAAATAAATTTCTTACTATAATAGTTGTTCCTGTTCTACACCCGGCTTCTTCTTTTTCTAAAACATTTCCCGCTTCAACAACGATTTTGTATCCAATGTCTTGTTCTTTTGTTTTAGATGTTAATTCTACATTCGCAATAGCTGCAATACTTGCTAATGCTTCTCCTCTAAACCCCATAGATGTTACTGTATCTAAATCATCTGCTGATCTAATTTTGCTTGTAGCATGCCTTTCAAATGCTATTTCTAAGTCATCTTGGGCTATTCCTTTTCCATCATCTGTTATTTTTATATATGAGATTCCTCCATTTTTTATTTCTACTGTTATATTAGTTGCTCCTGCATCAATTGAATTCTCTATCATTTCTTTTATTACTGATGCTGGTCTTTCAATTACTTCCCCTGCTGCTATTTTGTTTATTGTTAAATCATCTAATAAAACTATATTTCCCATTTTTTCCTCCTTGCTTTTTCATCTTCTTACTTTGGCTCTTATTATATCATTACTTCATAAAATTTGTATAGTTTTTTAGTAAAAAAATTATTTTCTAAAAGTTTATAACCTCACAATTTATCCTTTATGTAAAAAATATTGTAATTATATTCTTATTTTAATATAATATATTTAAAATACTTTCCATATTTATGAGAAATTCGAACTATCATTATTAAGACTTTTAAATGCTGATTCATCTAATTATGATTCTGAACTATTTACAGTTTATTTGATAAATAAAATGAAAAAATCATATACATATTATAAAATTACGAGATATAGTTATTCAATGATATGCAAGTTAGAAAAAACAAAAAAATAAA
>OLVZ01003146.1_pt1 | contig 11149 bp, 8 predicted proteins | sample 1673341 | NCBI WGS metagenome assembly OLVZ01 (sample SAMEA3178944, study PRJEB25190) | human gut metagenome | biome: human gut; feature: human-associated habitat; material: faeces | place: Austria | collected 2013 | reverse complement strand
TTTTCATTGGTTTCCAGCTTTTTCATCAAAGCCTTAACCATGGACGGGCTGTACTCCGGGCAGCGGGCAGCCCCGGAGATTACCTGAATCGCGGATTTGTCGTTATTCATTGGGTTTCCTCCTAAATTGAAACAGCCGCCTGTTTCTGGCGGCTGGCGTGTTTTTCTTCGCGGATCGCTTGAAGCGTGCGCTGTAATTTCTCATTGTAGTCTTTCCCGCTACGGGGAGGATTGACAGACACCCGGATCTTTGAAAACCTCTGGTCTGATTTCAGCAGTGCCTTGATTTTCCGGGCGTTGACCCGGCCCGCAAGGTCATTGTCCAAGTAGAGGGCAACACGGGTAATCTCCGGGTGGCGTTCCAGGAAAGCGACCAGGGCCACAGAGGAAGTCCCACCCAGGGAAAGCCGGTAGCCATTCCATTGCCAACCCTCCAGCTTTTGAAGCGTAGCATGAGAGAGGGCGTCAATCGGAGCCTCAAAAACCGCCAGGTGACGGCTCCCTGGCTGATCCGGCGGGTAGCAGAAGCTAAAACGCTTATCACTGCCGCTGATGTCCTTTTTTAAGTCACCTGCAATTCCGCGGACGCAGGCAAACCGGCCCGTACCGGTATCATCCCGGCCAACAAAAACGCAAACCGCCTCGTTGTTATAGCGGGACTCATAGAAAAGTCCCAACTGCATACACCGCCTGATGATGTCCGAATGGACTCCCCGGCGTTGGAGATAAGAAACAGCAAAGGTGGCACAGCGTTTCCCCCTGGGGAGGCGGAAGGGCTTTTTCTCCACCGGTTTCCGCTGTTCCCGGCTGCCGGAAGCTGTATAATGAGAAACAGTAGGGGTGCCGCAGCCTGTCAGCCGTTCCACAGCCTCTAGAAAGCTGTACCCGCGGATTTCCATGAGGTAATCCACGGCATTGATCTTTCGTCCACGGCTGTTCCAGTACCAGTAATTTTTACTCGCCACATAAACCAGGCTGTCATGCTCATTATGACGATAATTGGCGCCTTCCTGTTTCAGCACACCGCTTTCGTGAGAAAGTAAATAAGCCAGCAAATCAACTTCCCGTGCCTGGTCGATCTGTTCCTGGCTTAACTTCGGCATAATTTCAGCGTTTCATGGATTTTCATGGCGCTCGGCCTCCTTTCTGTATTTTTTTCATGTGAGTACGCAGGCAGCTCCCGTCAGCACTCCAGCACACAAAGCCATGTGAAGGAAAAGGGCAGCCTGCACAATCCGGCTTCATTGTGCAATACACTTTTTCAGTATGAGGACGCTCAGTCTCCCGCCTGGAAGCATATACCGGGCGTCCGTTTCTTTTGCCCATAGAAGCATCCCCCTTTAGCCGTAAAGATCGTGATTGACTTCGGCCCGGTAATAGCTGTCCATGGTAGCCGGAGCGTTATAGAGAGCCGCCAGCAGATAGGACTTGATATTCCGAACCTTGGTCGTGTTATTATCCAGGCAGTCAAACACATATTCCACATGAGAGAAGTTCACTTTCAGGAAGCGGCTTTTTACCACCTCACGAGGGTAGTCATCACCGGCAATGCGGATATATGGCCGCTGGGAGAGGACCGTCTGCAGCATCAGCTCAACCAGCTCGTCCACACGCTCATACCCATACCGCTGGACAAGAGCCTCAAATTCAATATTTTCTTTGATAATCTCCCGGTAGGTATCTATCCTATCAATCCTATCCCTATCCATCTCCGCGTTACCATCAGGCGTTCCTCCAGAGGCCGGATAGATTGATTGATGGATATTTGATATATCCGTAATTGATTTTTTAGTAATTGATTCTTGTATATTTAATTGGGCGGGTTTTTCCTGTTCAGGTTTTCCCAAAACAGGTTTTACCTGTCTTGGATTTACCTGTCTTGGATTTTCCCGTTTAGGTGGCAGAATAGCGTCCTGCTCATCAGAAAGCATAGGTTTTTCATGGATGACATACTCAATATCGCCCAGTCTGCCATGCGCGTCACGGAGCCGCTGCCGGGTAAGATACCCTTGCTTTTCCAGCTCCTTGATCGCGCTGCTGATAGAATCCACCCCATCTTTACAGATATGGGCCAGCCCCTTAGTCGTATAGTCCCAATTATCAGGCAAGGACAACATCAACGACAGCAGCCCCTTTGCCTTCAAAGACAGCGACACATTCCGAAGATGGTGATTGGACATGACCGTAAAATCTTTTGTCTTTTCAACTCTGAACACTGCCATTTGACATCCTCCTTCCTGGCAAGTCTTTATACTGAGCAGCAGCTACAAATCTCTGTCTTTATGGTCGTAATTCAAATAGCCATTGTGTACCTTGGCATGGTTCTTTAGCTTGATAAAGCCGCGTTCCTGATTCTCCAACGCTTTCTGATACCCTTCATCCGTAAGAAACAGACGCATCTTATCGCCTTTATAGCCGACAGGGGATTCAAAAGAAAGCACATCAAAGACAACCATGTGGCGTACCTGCGGGTCAAACCGCTCCAGGGCCATAATGTCATGGCCTTTCAGTTTTTCAGCCCCGGATTGCTGCCGGGCCAATGCAATCCGCTCGCCCATAGTGCGAGGGTAAGGCAGATGATAATTCTTCTGGATGTCCTTCACCAGATCCATGCACTGTTCATCCGACAGAACCCGCAGCTTTGCCATGAGGCCCCGCACCATATCACGCTGCTCCGGGTTACGGGTAAAACGGGCTGTCATATACAGTTCATCCAGCACTTTGGCCTGGCAGTCGCCGTCAACCTGAAACAACTGCCTTTTTTCTTCTTCGTTAAGTTCCATGTGAATTTCCTCCTTCTGAAAATGGGCGCAAAAAAAGGGCGCCCATCAGATCAGATGAAACGCCCTGACAAACAGCGGTCCGGTAAAATACCGCACCGCTGCTGTAATATTCAATTTTGTCTTTTAGGTAACACCTCCCATCATTCGACAGATTTTTCGTTGACTATCAAGGTTGGAAAAGGAATTGAATAGGCAACGACAAACGCTGAAACCCTTGAAAACACTGGGTTTTCCGTTTGTCTTTATTATACCGTAAGGGCATTCCCATGTATCATTGCTCATCGACATGGGATTCAGCGCCGTAGCCATTGCGGACCGGGTGGGACACGAGAGCATCGACATTACCTACCGATACGCCCACCTGTTTCCTACCAAACAGACCGAAATGGCCGACAAACTTAACCAGGAAAGGAGCATAGAGCATGACGGCAAAAGCGCGTGACCGATGCAACCGTTGGCGGAGCGTGACCGTATCCTTCCGTATGTCACCGGAGGAAAATGAGCTTCTCCACCATCTGGCACAGCTTTCCGGAATGACCAAGCAGGATTACATCATCGCCCGACTTCTGCAAAAGGAGATTGTTGTGCACGGCAATCCCCGCGTATACAAAGCGCTGAGAGAACGAATGGAGGCGGTACAGAACAAGTTAAGACGCATTGAAACGGGTCAAAGCCCGTCACTTGAAACCCTGGAAGAAATCGATATGATGGCAAACATGATGAAGGGGCTGAAAGACAACGACTGAACTGACGCACATGCTGCACGGTGATCTTCTATTTCCCAACATGGAATTGACCGAAGAAGAACAAATGCCACTGGGCAAATACAGCAGAATGAGGCTGCAATACCTAAACGAAAAGCGGCCTGGGCTATTTGCACGGCTGCTGCTCAGCGGGCAACTGATGCATCAACTGCACGAAGTCGATCGCACAGCGTTACGGAGAATGGACATCCTGCTGCCTCAAATGATGACGGAAGCGGGACTTACGGAGGAACTGAAAAACGCAGATCCGCTCCAATGGGTGGGTACGATGAATGCCATCACAGCGCAGATCGAGGAGATTCTCCTCGCGGAGCTGGTCTACAGCTGAGCGGTTCTGCTTTGATAAAGCCAACTCGCGAAGCACTTTATTCCTGAGTTGCCCTGCGGCACAAATCCCTATCACGCGCAGAAATACGAATGCCCTATGGCGATCCATGCGATACAGCATAGTCGCTATAGGGCGTTTTTTGTCTGTCAGGCGTTGGGTAAAACAGCGAATGGCGCAAATATGCCTCACAACCGCAGAGCTTGCTCTGCATTACAGGGGATTGGGGGCTGGGCCACCAACAAGCAAAGTGCAAAAAGTAAAACGATTGCATTGCTTGCTGATGCAAAATGTTATACTTTTGCCCAGTTTGCTACAATTGCTTAGGAAACCCTAGCGCGTCCAAAACGTTGGCGTTTCCCATTGCCTCAGTTACAATGGGAAAGATCAGCCGAACGGTGCCCTGCCTGAGCTTTTACGCTCGTTCTCGCAAACTGTTCGCTGCTTCTCATTGTAACGTTCGATTTACGCAGGTTGAAACACAAATATTTTGTGCGTTCGTGTCACAAGGCAAGCTGAATTGGGCAATGAAGTGAGCAGCTCAGGCTGAGTAGATAGTACATAGGAGGTATGCCCATGAACCAGATCACCAGTGTGGGCATTGATGTTTCCAAGGGCTTCAGTATGGTGGCTATACGGCAGCCGGGGAGCGTGATCGTAGAACCACCTTTTCGGGTAAATCATACATCCCGGGAGTTGAATGCGCTGGTTCAACGTCTCCACATTCTGCCCGGAGAAATCCGTATAGTAATGGAGCACACCAGTTGTTATTGGCGACCCATTGGATTGACGCTGGTTAACGCAGGGTTCTTTGTAAGTATTGTCAATGCCATGCTGATTCATGACTTTCATGATAGTTCCATTCGGCGCGTGAAAACGGACCGTGCCGACGCTTTGAAAATTGCCAACTACGCTTTGACCTTCTGGGCAGAGCTAAAGCCTTACTCCCCGGAAGACGAGCTTCGCCAACTCTTGAAAATGCAATGCCGTTTGTATGAGCGGACGCTGTCCACCAGTGTGACGCTGCGCAACGGCCTGATTTCCTTGCTGGATCAGACTTTTCCCGAGATCAATCGGATGTTTCATCCACTGGTTAAACAGTCCAACGGCCATGTAAAGTGGGTGGACTTTGTCAGAACCTATTGGCACAAGGAAAAAATTGCAACCATGACAGAAAGTCGCTTCATGGGCAGCTACCGTCGATGGTGTAAGCGGGAGCATTATCAATATTACGCATCCCATGCACGGCGGATCTATGGCCTAGCAAAGGAAACGGTTGCTTCCATGCCCAGAAGCGAAAGTACGCGGCAGCTGATCTGCCAGGCTGTTGACAGTCTGAACGCGGTCTATGAAGCGCTGCATCAGCTTCGCAAGGAAATGTTGCGGCTGGCCCAACAGTTACCGGAGTTTGAGGCGGTGATGTCGCTTCCGGGTGCAGGAAACATCACTGGTCCAAAGCTTATGGGAGAAATCGGAGATGTGCGGCGCTTCACCAGCAAGCGTGCGCTGGTAGCGTTTGCAGGAGTGGATGCTATGCCTTATCAATCGGGCATCATGGATTCCCATTCCAGACGCATGTCCAAGCGAGGATCACCGCTGCTGCGAAAGACACTGTTCCAGATGTGCAGCATCTGCCTGCAGCTATCCCGAGTGGACGATCCAGTTTACCTATTTATGGATCGTAAACGCGGGGAGGGAAAGCAATTCTACGTATACATGGTTGCGGGAGCAGCCAAATTGCTTCGCATGTATTACGCACGGGCCAAATCAGCCTTTGACGCAGACAACAAGGAAAATAAAATTACTGCTTGATTCAAAAGAAGAGAAGGAGCTGTGTTTGCTATACAATTTTAATGAATAGAGGCGGCAGCGGAGTTCACCGCTGTCGCCTTGCTTGCCATTCACCACCTGGTACAGCGGTGATCAAGAGCGTCGGCTTTGCCGACGTTCACTTGCCCTTGATCGCCGCTGTGTCAGGTGGTAGTAGAAACTTCTGTAAAATTGACTTGACATATATTTGCAGGTTTGCCAACACCGCTACCCGCCAAAACGTGAAATGACGATGCGATGCCCGGCTTATTCTACAAAGAAAATTGCCGGTTGTTTTTTCCCAAGCATGATCACTTCACCTCTGACCTGGCAATCCATTTCCTCTGTCAATAGGATCGATGGGTATTTGGAATTCAAAGATTTTAGTTCCCGCTCACCAGTGGGGCGTTCAATATATTGTTTGCACACCATCTCACCGCCATCCAATAAGAAAATGGCTATTCTCCCGGGATTCGGACATTCTTTTACTTGCTTTACAGCAACGTAACAACCATCGGGGATTTGGTGAGCCATGCTATCACCTTGAATATGAACAAGAAATGATGTGCCAGACGGGAAATTGCCCACAGCGTAAGCCGCCGGAGTGTCGCCATCAGCGGTTGTGTTACGACCAGCGGCCGAAGCGTAGACTGGAACTGCGCCTTCCATTTGATCAGCATCCAGCCTGATCACGTTGGTACGCGCCGGCATATCAGCAAGCGGAAGACATGGAGCCTTCTTGATTTTCTCCAGCAGATCGGCAAGCAGCCTTTGCACATCCTGAGGAAAGTCTTTCAATTTGCTCTGCGTAGCGAGATGATAGGCCAAGAGCGGTTTGCTTTCCAAAGAACCTCCTTCATTTCGCGCAATCTGCCTTTTGCGCTCTTCGTAACCTTGAAGCTTTCTCTGCACTGCATGCTCAAAATCACGTTCCCATACAGCATAATGATCGGTTATGGTGGTATCCGGGAAGTCTTCCGGTGTTCCTTGCAGCAAGGACAGCAAACTGCGGTTCAGCTTTATTGACGCTTTCAGCTTCTTGAGGTTATCTTGTTCCTTTTCATTCTGGCTCCGGCTTGCAACAAATCGTGCATAACATTCTTCGTTAGGCTTATCACCGTCAAATATGCAATAGCAAGGAATCCTGCAAGCAGAGAAGATCACTAGCAAAAGCTGAAGAAGCGTTTTTGACAACGCCCTGAGGATCACGACATTGTTTTCGTCAAGGTCATATCCCAATTGAGAAGTAAACCGGTAGTGCATAGCTCTCTGTAGCCCCCTCTACCAGGATAATTCTGTCCGCAAAAAAGCCTTCATTCTGCTCCCCTTGACATTTGTGTTCCAGTTCCTTGCGAATTGACGCTTCTGCTTTTGATCGACATACGTTCCGAAATGCCTCCTTGCGTTTCATATCGGCAAAAGAGCAGTTAAAAACAGAGGTATATCGCTGCTGCGCCTGTACCATCGTCACAGTATGGATATCATCGAAACGACTCACGGCAACAAATGCCGGATCATGGGTTGTGTAAAAAACTTGGCACCCATCCTTGCACAGAGCCAGAAAAGATTTATACAAACTGCGTTTGTACGTAGGATGCATGAATGCCTCAGGCTCATCTATAGCCAGAATAAACTGTTTTTGTTGCTTTCCGTTGAGCTGGGAAAATACTTTTAGCAAACGGAAAATAGCATCCCGCTGAATACCCTGACCCTTGCTTTGAACATCGCAGTCGTAGCCATCATCGATACGCAAAGAAGGTGCCGGATGAAATAAAGCTTTGTAGTCTGGTTCACCGAGTTCGATATGCATTTTGACCGATGAATCTGCCCCATCTGTCTTATGCAGAAGCTCATTGATATCGTTGCAACGTTTCTCCATACCGGCACAGCGATAAAGTGCGGCAACCTGTTTCTTCAGCTTCTCGGCCTGCGCGGTAGCAAGAAGCTGGTTGACATCGCCGAGAATCTGCTGGTAAATCTGCTGAAAGTAGGAATGCTTGTCCTGCGTCAGCTTTGAGGTCGTATAACTGACAGGAAGATAATAATAGGGAGGAAGCACTGAGAGAATTTCTTTCAAGGCTGTGCCCTTTATCTCTTGCATTTCAGCATTCCAGATACAAGGATATGCTCCCAAATGATCGCACCAATAGGATTTCAGCACATCATAATAGTTCTCATAACAGACTGTCTGCCCTTTTTGATGCGCATAGGTGAGCAGAGGTGCGCCACTGTCCGAGGCAAGAAATGCGTTCACTCTGCTGGCAATCAGCGCTCTATCGGGAAATGGATTCATCTCCGCCGTGCCCGTATACTGATTCTTTCCGCCAACATACATTTTGCCCTTCAAGTCATTTTCCTTGAATTCACGACGCAGCCAAAGCGTTTGATCCGGCGAAACGTATGGCATCAAAACCGGAAACAGGTTGGCAGAATCCACCTGAAATGTGACAGTAACGCTCATGGTTCGCTCTGTATCTCCATAATAGAAATCTTCCGGCACAGGAGAAGTTTGCCCGAAGAAAAGCTGAAGGGCCTGCAAAATATTGCTCTTTCCCGAACTGTTCTTCCCTACAAATGCCGCCATTTCGCCTACCTGAATCACATCGGCGTGGTCGTCAAACGATCGGAAATTTCTGATGATGATCGTCGTAAGTTTCATCTTTTGTTCCCTCACAAAGCCCGGCAAATCGCCGTTTCATTGCGCTTATCAAGCGTCTCACACCGCTTCCGCATTCCGGTTGATCTGCTCGATCACCTTGCGGATGCCCAGCCAAGACGCCGTATCGCTGCCGAAAAGCTCCACAATGTTTCCACGGTCTGTAAACGGTGTTTCCTGCAATACGGAAAAATCCTTCATGATGCCATTGTGAACAATGTATTCGATGATCTGATTGACGAAATAGATCTGCCGGTCGTCAAGATTCGTCCCGCTCAGATAAGCCGAAAAGGCCTCCTTGGCCGCGTTCATATCCATGCCGACGATTTCGCGGACAAACTCGCCCAGCGGCTTTTGGCCATATTCCGCCTCGTACTCTTGCCGGGTTCCCACCTCGCTCCAGAGGATGCGTTCAAGGGATTCAATGTCCATCGCATTGAGCGGAATGTTGTTTTTTAGCTTCGCAATGGCGATATGATCCTGATGCTGCCGGATATAATACTCCGCTTTGGCTTTGTAATTGCGGAGGTCGTCATTCTCCAGCTCGGATTCCTTCCATTCGATGGAGAGGATTTCATCATCGAAATTCGTATCATAGACCGCGCCGCCGGTGGAAACATATTTCATCAGGTCGCGCAGACTCTCGCGGATATGCTCAAACTCGTTGATCCCGGCATGATCCAGATAATCGGTGTGCAGGATCTTGTCGATCAGCTCGGCCTGCATCATGATCTCCGGGATGTTGGCCACCCCCGCAACGGATGAAACCTTCCTGATCAAGTCCTTGCGTGCCCGGCTGTACTTCTTGCCGGCCAGATAGGCCAGCTCAATGCCATACATCAGCGCGTCAAAGCGCAGCGCCTTCGCGTCGTCGTGATCCGGTACAATGAGCGGCACCAGCTCCTGCTCCATCATCAGCGTGTCCTCATAGGTGAGCGCCCGATAACTCTCTGCGTTGGCATACTTCTCCACAAACCGAAGATGCTGCCGCACGGCGAAATTCTCCCGGTTCAGCTCGCTTACCTTGCCCACCATATCCTCCACAAGCGATTGCCGGAAAGCCACCAGATCTTCGGTCTGATAGGCCAGATCCTGCAACTTATAGGCGATCTCCGCCTTGAGCTTAAAAATCGCTCCCTGCAGCGCCATCATATTGGCGGTGGGCTTGCCCTTGTTCATGCGGAAAAATTCAAAATTGCCGCAGAAATCAAAGATATAGAATTTATCCTTGTCCTTTCCGTCCATCAGCCCCGGGCACAGGCGCGTTCCGCGGCCGATCATCTGCCAGAACTTCGCCTTGCTCATCACCTTCTTGAAAAAGACGAGGTTCAGGACCTCCGGCACGTCAATGCCCGTGTCCAGCATATCCACGGAGATGGCGATCTGCGGCAGCTTGTCCGGATCGGAAAACTCGTCAATCGCGCTCTGCGCATAGGTCATGTAGTTGTCAATCACCTTGGCGTAGCCATTGAGATGCGGGTACTCCTTGCCGAACACCTCCAGAATTTTTTCTGCATGGGCGTGGTTTTTGGCAAAGATGATCGTCTTGCCGATCTTGTTGCCGTAGTCGATATGCAGGCCGTTGCTCATCAGCACATGCAGCACTTCGCGAATCGTGTCCGCGTTGAACACCCACTCGTTGAGCGCAGAGGAGGCGATGCTCTGCGGCAGCTCGCCGTTTTCATCCTCGAATGTCTTCTCATACGCCTCTTTGTCCGCATCGGAGAGTTCGTCGTAGACGATGCCCTGCTCAATGAACTTGAGCTTTGTCTCCACCGCCAGAAAGTCCACCAGATACCCATCCTCAACCGCCTGCGCAAGCTCGTAGCCATAGGTGGGCACGCCGCTTTCCAGCTCAAACACCTCGTAGGTGTTCTTGTCGATGTCGTCCTTGGGCGTCGCCGTCAGCCCCACAAGCGGCGCGTCGAAATAGGTGAAGATGTCCCTGTACTTGTTGTAAATGGAGCGGTGCGCCTCATCGCAGATGACCAGGTCAAAATGGCCGCAGGTGAACAGCTTGCCTTCCTCGTCGCGGGCGGCGTCGATGCAATTCATCATGGTTTGATAGGTGGAAAACACGCAGTGCGCCGTGACATTGTCCTTCTCCTCGCAGAGATTGGTCACGGAAAGATCGGGCAGCAGGTTGACAAAGCTGCGCTTGGCCTGCGTCACCAGCGAGTTGCGGTCCGCCAGAAACAGAATGTCCCTCACCCAGCCGTGCTCCAGCAGCACCTTGCACAGCGCGATCACCGTGCGCGTCTTGCCGGAGCCCGTCGCCATGACCAGCAGCGCCTTGCGGCGGTTGCGCTCGTCAAAGCTCGTGCAGACGGCCTTGATGGCACCCTCCTGATAATACCGCCCCGCGATATGCTGATCCACTTCGATGTTCATGAGGCTTTTGCGCATCTGCCGCAGGTTAAACGCCTTTTCCAGATCCCGCTTGGCGTAGATGGCGGCCACCCGGCGCTCCGGGTATTGCCCGTCCACCAGGCGGGTTTCAAAGCCGTTCGTCAGGAAGATGAACGGGCGGCGGCCCTGCTGCTTCTCGATGATATCGGCATATAGCTTCGCCTGCTGGCGGCCCTTCGCCGGGTCCACACAGGTGCGCTTGGCCTCGATGACGGCCAGCGCCTTGCCGTCGTCGCCATAGAGCACATAGTCCGCATAGCCGACCTCGCTCTTGTTGGGCATTCCGGGCAGCTCCACCTCGTCAAGCCAGTTCTTCCCCCGGGTCCAGCCCGCGTCGGTCAGCATCGCGTCGATATACAGCCTGCGCGTCTCGTATTCGGAGACGTCCACGGGCTTTGGCACAT
>OLVZ01003138.1_pt1 | contig 11179 bp, 9 predicted proteins | sample 1673341 | NCBI WGS metagenome assembly OLVZ01 (sample SAMEA3178944, study PRJEB25190) | human gut metagenome | biome: human gut; feature: human-associated habitat; material: faeces | place: Austria | collected 2013 | reverse complement strand
CTGCGCTGCTGGCCGGGTGCGGCGGTAGCGGCACAAGACATGCCACCGGACTGCGTGAATACAGTCTCCCCCGCATCGAGTGTCAACTCGACAGCAGGAACGGTCTGGCCCAAAATCTCGTATTTCATCTGATGCTCCCTTCTCGAGAACCGCCTTACGAACAGCCTAACAGACACTGTCAAAGGGTCATTGGGATGTTCGATAGGCGATCTTTTCTGTCCGTGGGCAGGTGTCAAAAACACAGATAGCCCACGTTTTCAGGAGATTGAGAAGTTATGAGGCAACACGTGCGCTTCAAAAGAACAAGTGGCTGCGCAGCTGGGTGGCGCGCTGGTGCATGCCGTAGAAAATCGACAACATAACGTCCAAAGCGCGCCAGTATACCCCAACGTTTTATGCCTCGGCGCCTTCTCCCGTCGGAAGAACGACAGAAGCCGAACGCTCCGAAGCAGTCACGTGATCTCGTCCCATCTCAGTCCACTCGGGCTCCTCGTCGGGCAAAGAACCCGCCTGCTTGGTAAAGAGCTCACGCAGGCAGCGATAAGCCACGATAACGCCCAAGACCATGAGGAGCACAGCGAACACCAGCTGCAGACCCTTAGTAGCTGCGACCGATATCAGGGCACCCGATGCATCGGGCATGTAACCGAAGAAACCATAGGCAGATACCGCGGCGTAGCAACCCCAAGCGCTCTGAACCAGCGAGGTGAACGTGCACACCAGCAGGAATGCCACCGGCACATACAACATCCAGCCACGACGACCCGTGCACTTGCAAAAGACTGCAAGCGTAATCATGCACATACCGCCCAGCAGCTGATTGCTCGCGCCAAACAACGGCCAAATGTTGGTATAGCCGCCAAAGGTGAGGGCCAAACCGGGAACCAACGTCACGGCAGTGGCAATCCAGGGATTGCCAAACACGCGCATGGCCCCACGTTTTTCGGCCGAAACGGCAAGTGCGTCATTGCTAGAAGCGAAAAACTCGGTGAGTGAGGTGCGTGCGATGCGCGCTACGGCATCAAGGGAGGTAAGTGCCAGCGCCGAGACGCACATGGTCATGAAGACCGTCGCAACAGTGGAATCCACGCCAAACGAGGTCATACCGCGTGCGATACCTGCCGAAAAAATCTGGAACGGTGTTCCCACAGCCGCGCCACCGGCGCCGGTCGTATTCATGGTCGAGAACATGATGCCTGCGATGATTACAGCCAGCACACCCACGAAAGATTCGACCACCATGGCACCGTATGCCACGGGCAACGCGTCAGACTCCTTCTCGACCTGCTTGGAAGACGTTCCCGAAGAGACCAAGCTGTGAAAACCGGAAAGGGCGCCACAGGCAACGGAAACAAACAACACGGGGAACAGATAGTTGCCTCGCTGCGCGAGCTGATCAAGCGTCGCCGCATCGACCACTGCAGGCGCGGTCATAACTGCCTGTCCATTCACTCCCAAAACCATGATGCCCACCACTGCGCAGACAATCATCAGAATCATCATGATGCTGGTGAGGTAGTCGCGAGGCTGCTTGAGGACCTGAATGGGCATCGCTGCGGCAAACACCAGGTAGACCATGACGACGGCAATCCACCCGTTCATGTCCAGATAGATGGGGAACTGCATACCTACCGCAAACATCGCAACCATGAGAACGACGGCAAACGCGAACTGACGCACACCGGCAAGGTTGAACTTGCGACACACAAATCCAAAGACGATGGCAACAAAGGTGAACAGCATCGAAATCGTACCCGCGCACCCCGCCGCATACGGAGCATCGAAATTCACAGCATTCGTTGCAGCGTCAACCGTGGTCTTAAAGGTTCCGGCGACCATCGAGGTGAATGCAGCAATCACGATGATGCAGAAGAGCCACGTAAACAGCAAAAACAGGCGACGTCCCGTACGGCCGATGTACTTCTCGATGAGCTGGGCGAGTGACTTGCCGTTGTTCTTCATCGAGGCGACCAGCGCACCAAAATCGTGCACAGCACCAAAGAATATGCCACCCACCATGACCCACAAAAGCACCGGCAGCCAACCGAACATCATGGCGACAATGGTTCCCGTAACGGGACCCGCTCCGCAGATCGAACTAAATTGATGCGAGAACGTGGTGAAACGCGATGCAGGTGAGAAATCCTTCCCGTCCTCCATGCGGCGTGCCGGCGTAAGGGCATCGGTGTCTACACCCCACGTTTTTGCCAGCCAACGGCCATAGACAAGGTAACCTGCGGCAAGCACCACCGCAGCCACCGCCATTACAACAACTCCGTTCATATTACTTCCTTTCCAAGAAATGTCATCGAAAACATCTGTCGCGTGTCGTCTTAAACGCTTTTTGCAAGCCCATTGCGAACTTGGAAAACACTTTCGAGATGCTGCCACACAACCAATACATGCACCCTATAGATACAAAAAGAGGGCCGTCGCATTTAACGACGGCCCTCTACCTCGCATCTGTATGTCGAGCCGCCCGTAATCCCACGGGCGACCAGCAGCCACCCGCGCTAGATAATCTCAATAATGGTTAGTAGCTCGTGACGGCTCATGCTCATGATCGACAACCTTTTCTTCTTAAGACGCACCGCTCAAAGCGGCGCGTCTGCCAACAGTTGTTGGTAGGATACACTCTATTTTGCTAAAGTCCATCCTCTTTGCTTCTCGTTACATTCATGTTTCGGATGTTTCATCTTGATAACGATGTAATTTGTCGCAAGACAAGGCATACATTCAAAACCTAGCAGATCTTATGCACCCAACCGTGAACATCCTCGACCGTTCCATCCTGGATACCTGTAAGCGTCTCACGCAGGCGAGTCATAACGGGACCCATGCACTCGTGCCCCTCTTCAAACGTCACGACGTCCTTATCATCGTGAATCTCACCCACCGGGGAAATCACCGCAGCGGTACCGCACAGACCGCACTCCACAAACGCACCCGAGGCAACCTCATCCCATGTAACGGGACGCTCCTCGACATCCACATCCAAATCGCGCGCAACCTGTACAAGCGAACGACGTGTGATGGAGGGCAAGATCGAATCGGTATGAGAAACGGGCACCACCAGCTTGCCGGAGCGATCGACAAACAGCACGTTGGCGCCACCGGTCTCCTCAACGTAGGTGCGCGACTGCGAATCCAGATAGAGATTCTCGGCAAAACCTGCAGCATGAGCATCCATACCTGATTTCAAGCTCATGGCGTAATTAAGACCCGCCTTGATATTGCCCGTTCCATGGGGCGCCGCGCGATCATAACGCGCAACGCACAGACGGATGGGCTTGGCTCCACCCTTGAAATAAGGACCCACGGGTGTGACCAGAATGCGGAACTGATACTCATCGGCCGGCTTGACACCGATAACATCGCCTGTAGCGATCATAAGGGGGCGCACGTACAACGTTGCACCCGACCCAAACGGCGGAACCCATGCTGCGTTAGCACGTACAACCTGTTCAACCGCATCGACAAAACGATCCTGCGGGTACGGCGGCATCACCAAGCGCTCAGCAGAATCGGCCATGCGACGCGCGTTCAAATCAGGACGAAAGCACACGATGTCGCCATCGCGCGTAGTATAAGCCTTGAGACCTTCGAAAACCTCTTGGCAGTAATGGAAAATGCCTGCGCATTCCGAGAGCGTGATCGTGTGATCCGCCGTAAGCTCGCCAGCGTCCCATGCACCGTTTTTCCAATTGGATACGAAGCTGTAATCGGTCTTGCGATAGTCGAAGTCCAAATTCGACCAATCAAGTTGCTTTTTCTTCGCACCCACGTTCTCTGTAATCATTGCTCAGCCTTCCTTTCAAACCGCTAAACGACAACGCATATCGCTGTTCTTCAAACCGCCCAAAGCGTCAAACAAACGATGCGTGGGATTGTACCTTTGTGCACTCTATCGAAATGGAGTGACCTATAGGTCATCAAAGTTTAACGGAAGAGGAAATGCGTCAATATAAGCCGTACAACAAAAAACGGGCCCCGCTCCTGCGGGACCCGTCATACATCAAAGATGTTGAAAGATTTAGAGGCTGTTCACGAGCTTCTGAACGCCGGACTTGCGGTTGGCAGCCTGGTTCTTGTGAATAACACCCTTGGCGACGGCCTTGTCGAGCTTGCGATAAGCGGTGGTGGCAGCAGCCTGAGCAGCAGCCTTGTCGCCAGCCTCAACGGCGGTCTTGACGTGCTTGATCACGGTCTTGAGCTCGGAGCGGATCGCCTTGTTGCGAACGCGAGCGATCTCATTGGTGCGGATGCGCTTCTTCTGGGACTTGATGTTTGCCATCGGGTTCGGTTCCTTTCGAATACTTCTTACGTACTATCCGGCCTCTGAGACACGGGTTGAGGTCATACGGTCGAGTATTGTACACACGCCCTCGCCCTCGTGCAAGCACATATCGCCCAATTGTGCAGGTTACGCAGCAGAATCCACAAGTTAGTTCATTTCGATGACCTACGGCACAGCGCTAGGGACACATGATTCCCGTCACCCACATGAGAAAAGCAAGCTCGCTGTCGCGAGACCCCTTCAAAGCGAGTTCCGTCTCAGCCGCCGAAGACAAGGCATCGAGCAGCTCTTCCATACGCCAACGGCGCGCCCATGCGAGGTGATTTTTCACCTGCCAGCCCTGCACGCCGAGCGTGGAGGCAAGTTGGCCTCCCTGTCCACGTGCGTCAAGCGCCTTCGCGATAATGAGCTCGCGAATACGCGTCACTAGCAACGACCACAGGCGCACCTCGCTCCTCTCGGGCTGTAATTTAAGCAGCTCAAGAGCCCTGTTCGTATCGCGCGCGGAAACTGCGTTCAAAAACTCCCACGGCTTGACCTGCGCGGTGCGCGCAACGTGGCGTTCTACATCGACAAGCGAGATTTCCGGACCCTCAATCATGGCTGCGAGCTTTTTCAGTTCGTTATCGAGCATGCGGGTATTCTCACCTGCACGGGCGACAAGCGCTTCCGCCGCGTTAATCGACATGCGCTTACCATGCGTTTGCGCCATCTTGACTACCTGCGGAGGCATCTCCCATGCTTTTTTAAGCCCGCAATCTATCACAGCTTTCGACCCGAGCTTGGCAATCGCCTTATACAGACGCGTGTTCTTCGCAAGCGATGTCGCAATGACGAGACACACCGTCGTTGAAGACGGATTCGCAAAGTACTCGACCAGAGGCTCGCTCACCGTCTTGGGCAATTTGTCGCAGTTTTCCAGGATAACAAGACGGAAATCCGCGCCCATGGGAAACGTATTGAGCGAAGCGATGACATCATCGATCTGCGGGTCTTTTGCCATATCGCGCACATCGATATTAAAGTCCGCCATACCGGTCTTCTCAAGGCGGGCGCGCATGCGCTCGATTGAACGCACGCGCTTCAGTTCATCCGCCCCAACAACAAGATATCCCGGCAAAAGTTGCTGTTCAGCCATAGCTTCACCTCCGCTCACTCATGTGCAGTATCTACACTCGGCTCATTCTACCCTCTCGCCATTCAACCGTCCTCCTTTCCCTCTTGGCTACTTCAAAATCTCTGAACGCTCCGTCGTGACGCGCGGGCCTGTTTCGCCTGGATAAATGACGATATCCCCAACATCTTTCGTGCATAAAAACAAAGCGCCTGCATCTTTGGCGAGCTGGACACACGCCCTGTCCGGATGTCCGTATGAGTTGTCTTCGCCGGCACTTGCAACGGCGATTTCAGGTTCCAGCACGTCCAGCAGCTCTCCGGTCAACGAAACCTTCGAGCCATGATGCCCCACTTTAAGCACATCAATATCGCCGACCTCATCCGCAAATACTGCCAGCTCTTCGCACTCGGCATCTCCCGTCAAAAGCATGTCGAGCGTCTTGCCTGCTCGTTCATATGAAACACCGAGACAAACTGAATCGCAGTTCTCCTCGCCATCAACGGGAACATCTGGCCACACCATGGTGCATGCAAAAGCGCCCACATGTACGCAGTCGCCCTCAGCAAGTTCAGCTTTCTCTATCGTCCGCTCTTCCAGCTCCTCGGGCATAGCGGCAAGCGCCCCTTCTGCCACGATGATGCGATCAACGGGAATCGAATCGAGTATGTCAGGCAAACCTCCCCAGTGATCGCGATCCCAATGCGTCACGACCACTGCGTCCAAATGCATCACATAATTGCGTGTAAGCGCAATAGCAGCCTGTTCATCGACACCTGCATCTACAAGCATGGTATGAGGCCCGTCTCGCAACAAAATGGCATCCGCTTGCCCAACATCCAAAACAACGACTGAAGGCGGTGCGAATAGCGACCAACGCACCGTGTTCCCAATCACCAACACCCCGAGAAACGAAAGAGCAATCATCATCGTAGAGCGAGGCATTTCTCTCCACATGGCATACGCCAGTACCGCAAACCCATATGCGATAGCCGGCAACCACCAGCTCGCCTCAAGCATCACCGATGCATACGGAATCCGAGAAAACAGATTCGCAAGGAAAATCGAGGTGCGAGCCAATACATCAGGAATCAACAGCATACAGGTGCCGAACGGCAACAACGCAATTGGAGCTGTCAACAATCCCACGACCAGTAAGGCGCTCATAACCGGGCCGACCACAACATTGGCCAGGGGGGCCACAACCGACATCTCCCCAAAGACCGGAACGGTCAATGGGAGCGTCGCCCATTGCGCAACCAGCGTGAGCGAGAGCGGTTCGGACATCACGCTCGGAATGCCCAGTTGTTCCAAAAGATGTGCAACATATTTGCCAAATACCAGCAGGAATAAAACGCTCAGCGCAGACAGTTGAAAGCCCAGATCGTAGACCGTGCCTGGATTGCAAACCATCAAGACGCATATCGCCCACGACAATCCGGACAACGGGTGAGCACGGCGTTTGAAAAGGGTCGTGGCCATACTCGCTGCGACCATCACCACCGAACGTATCGCAGAGGGGGCGCAACCGGTAAACAACACATACCACACCATCACGCCAAGCACCACAAAGCGCGTTAAGCCACTTCCCCACCGTGTCTTGCGCAAAGCCGCCTCGAGCAGCATCGAAATGAATGCCAGATGGCTTCCGGATACGGCAACGAGGTGAGAAAGACCGCAGCGTGCAAATGCCTCGTTCGCCTCAGTTTTGTTCAGCTCTGTCGTCCGTCCGCAAATCGTTCCTGCAAGTAACGCTCGCGCATCAGTCTGCCTGGGATCTATCGCGGTGAGGAGTAAGGAGCGTAGTCCGTCCACGCCGTGCAAAAAACTGCCGCCATCAGCGTTGATCACCCGCACTACCTGTAGATGGGCCACCTCTCCCTTCATGAATCGGCTTCGCGCCCATTCATCGTCGCCAAGCGGCTTCAGTCTGCCAACCACTCTGAGCTTAGAACCCGCCTCAAACGCTTCATCCGCCGTAAAACGAACCGATGCTCGATACCGTCCCGACACTCCGTCCAGCACGTCGGCAGTCGACGAAATCCCAAATTCTCCGATGCTTGGGTCACCTTTCACCACAAGCGTGCACGAGCCAATCGAGACGCCCCCAAGCGAGCGAGCGTGTCCCTGCCATCTCAACAACCAAACAGACGCCGTCACACAACCCACGAGCATACCTACGCCCACGCAGCAGAGAACCTTATAGGCCTCCTTCCAGCGAACTTGATTGCATAATCGCTCTGCAGCTCCCATTCGTTTTCTACACATCACTCCAAGAGCGAGAACAAGAAATCCCAGCACAACAAGCGCGCCGATCTGACCGACAGGAAGAATGCACGACATGGCGCGCCAACGCCACCCCTCATTCAGCACAAGTGCGGCAGACCCGCATAGTCCCAGGGCACCGAAGGCAGTCGGAGGCACATAGGGCCGCGGAGGTAATTCCAATTTCCCCGTACGCATACGCCATCACACGCAAATCGATGCTTTGAGCTTCTCAAACTTCTTTTCACCGATGCCGCTCACCCGCATCAAGTCCTCAGGGGATGCAAATGGACCATTCGCTTCGCGATCATCGACAATGGATTGCGCGGTCGAAGGCCCGATTCCCGGCAGCGTATCGAGCTCCTCCACAGTCGCCAGGTTAATATTCACCAGCGATGAACCGGATGTTACGCTTGATGCTCCTCCAGATGCACTACCCGATGCTCGTGTCGATATGTCCTCACCTTCGTGAGGAACGTACACCTGTTGTCCATCCACAAGCTTTGCCGCACGATTCACACTCGTCACATCAGCATCGCCCGCAAGACCGCCGGCCGCGTCAATCGCATCCTGAACGCGATTTCCCTCGTGTAATTGAACGACTGATGGACTTACTACGGCCCCCGCAACATCTACAACAATAATGTCACCCTCAGGGAGCGTGGTTTCTGTATTGCTCTCTTCATCTGATTCCTTCGCACCACGCTGTCCCTCAGACACGCTCTCGGCATCATCTGCCGTATCGTCACTTCGCAGGTTCACGCGCTCAATCTCAATACCGCCTGCATCCACTGCCTGCAACACGCCAAACAGAGCCGAACCAGCAAGTAACCCCACAACCAGTGTCAACGCCACCAAAAGCATAGGACGTTGCCGTAACGTTGTGATCAGCCGACGCTTTTTCTCTTCCCCTCGTTCCAGCTGTGCCATCCAACCACCTCCATCTCTATAGTGCCAAGATGGAATGTGCCGGCGGCAAACAAAAACAGAAAGTGGAATGCGACCTTACGAGTTGACCCCTCGTCATCTAAAATCGCAGGTAAACAGCTATAAATCTAAAACCCCCTTGGTCCATGCAAATCGCAAAGAATGCATAGATCAAGGGGGCGACTCTCAACGCAGGGCCGGAGTATTCGGATTACTTCTCGAGCAATTCCTCATCGTCAAACGTCTCGTCACTATGATTACGGACACGAGTCTCACGTGGCGCTAGCACTTCGTGACGCGCCTTCATCGCACGAGGACGATGGTACACCGGGGCATCGAAATCGACGTATTCGACCGAATCGACCAAATGCTCGATCATCGCCTCATGGTCGAACATCTCCCACGCCTCATGCACTGCATCGAGCTTGGCGTGCGTTTCGGGACGACGCGGCATAAACAGCGTACAGCAGTCGGGAGCAGTCTGGCACGAAATATCATACGTGCCGATCTCTTGGGCACGCGCGATAATCTCCTGCTTATCCGAACCGATAAGCGGACGGAAGACGGGAATATCCACGACCTCATTGACTGCCATGATGTTCTCAAGCGTCTGCGATGCCACCTGGCCAAGCGATTCGCCGGTCACGAGTGCCTTGGCGCCTTCGAGCTTTGCAATACGCTCCGCAACGGAGTACATCACGCGTCGATACATGATCACCCGCAGGTCAGAGGGGGTTTTGAGCGAAATCTCACGCTGACAGTCACCGAACGGCACCACGTACATGCGGCCAATCTGCACCGCGGGAGCCAGCTCGCGAATAATATCCTGGCAGAGATACTCGCTCGTATCCGCCGTCTGCGGGCGCCCGGAAAAATGCACGGGAACCGTCACCGCACCGCGGCGAGCCAACAGCCACGTTGCAACCGGAGAATCGATACCCGAGCTCAACAGCGTCACAACCTTGTCGGCAGACCCCTGCGGCAAGCCTCCCACACCGCGGATGCTCTTGGCGTACACGTAGACGCTTCCCTGCACCACGAGCACGTGCACCGTGGCATCGGGATCCTTCATCTTGACTTTTTTATCGGGGAACGCCAAACAGAGCGCCTCGCCCACCTGCTGGTTCAAATCCATGCTGGTAAGCTCGTAATCTGTATTGGAGCGGCGCGAGGCAGCTTTAAACGTTTCAAACGACCCAAACTCACGCAGAGCCTCGATGGCCGCCTTGCAGTACTCAGCCGGTTCACGATTGGTGTGAAATGCCAGAGAGCATCGGGCGACACCCGGAACCTTGGCAATCAGCGGCATAGCGGCTTCAGCCTCGCCACGCTCGGAAAACGTCACCAAAATATGACCGGAAATGCGCGTGATGGTCGCAACGGAAAAGGCGGCCAAAGCCGCCTTGAGTGAATCCATGAGCACGTGCTCGAACCGGGAGCGGTTCTTGCCCTTGAGCCCTATCTCATGATAATGAACCAGGCAAACACGACTGGCCACTTATTCCTCCGTGGGATCGATGTGGCTCAGAGCGTTCGCATAGCGCTCGTGATCGTAGGAAATCGTGCCATCCACAATCTCCTCCATCGCCATGGAAATGGTGTCCTTGCCGGAGAGCATCACGGTGATGTCATCGGTATCCTGGACGGTCAACACACGATTGTGCTGGCCACGCAGCATATTGTTGATATCGCAGGCGCGCTGGGAGGCAAGCGAAGCGAGAAGGAAGCGATTGTGATCGGTCTTCTCGAGCAAATCGTCGATAGCAGGCTTCACAACAGACATTAGCAAGCATTCCTTTCATGAGCGTTTAAGACGACGAGGAGCTCGTCGGTAGCACGGTCGAGATCGTCGTTGACCACGATGTCGTCGTAACGGTCGCGCAGCTGCATCTCGCTCTCAGCAGTATGCAGACGCAGCGCCAATGACTCTGGAGTCTCAGAGCCACGGCCGATGAGGCGCTCTCTCAAAACTTCGAGCGAGGGTGGCTCGATAAAAATGAGAACAGCCTCCGGGAAGCGCTCCTTAACGGCAAGCGCACCCTGAACGTCAATCTCAAGAATGAGGGATTGGCCCGTGGCCAGATTGCGATCGACCTCGCTGGCAAGCGTGCCGTAGCGGTGATCATGCACCTGCGCCCATTCAACGAAATCCCCCGCCTCGATGCGGGCGGAGAACTCATCGTCGGTCAAAAAATAATAGTTCACGCCGTCGATCTCGCCGGCGCGCGGCTCTCGCGTGGTAGCGGAAACCGTCAGACCCAGGTCGGTACGCACCGCGCGCACGCGCGCAACAAGCGTACCCTTCCCTGCGCCTGACGGCCCGGAAATCACAAAGAGCTTTGGCTCGGTGAGGCTCACTTACTTGGTAAGCTGCTCGAGGAGCTGCTCGCGCTGACGGACACCGAGGCCCTGAACGCGACGGGTGGCGGAGATACCCAGCTCGTCCATAATCTTTGCGGCCTTGGCCTTGCCATAGCCGGGGAGAGACTCGATGAGCGTGGAGACCTTCATGCGGGAAGCAATCGGATCGTCGGAGTTGAGAACAGACTCGAGGGAAACGGAACCCTTCTTGATCT
>OLVZ01003137.1_pt1 | contig 11180 bp, 8 predicted proteins | sample 1673341 | NCBI WGS metagenome assembly OLVZ01 (sample SAMEA3178944, study PRJEB25190) | human gut metagenome | biome: human gut; feature: human-associated habitat; material: faeces | place: Austria | collected 2013 | reverse complement strand
GATCATAATCATCCTTTTTTATCATTGACAACTTTGGCAAGGGCAATCCTTCGGTGTCATCCCCAACTTGGCCTTTTCGATCGGGCCGTCTTCACCGGGGGCGTAGAAGAACAGGTTCTTCGCACCCTCCTCCTTCCAATGATGGAGGATCGGGTCGATCAGCCGCCAGCTTGCCTCCAAAGCGTCGCTACGGGCATACAAAGTCGAATCGCCCAACATGGCATCGAGCAACAGGCGTTCATAGGCATCGGGCAGATAGTTCTTCGAAAGCGAATCATAGCGAAAATCCATACCCACCTGCTTCACCGTGAAACCGGCTCCCGGCATCTTCAGACCGAACTTCAGCGTGATGCTCTCGTCCGGCTGGATACGGATAATCAGTTTGTTGCAGGAACCTCCCGAGCATTGTCCGACGAAAAGCTGGTGAGGAGTAGACTTGAAGTTCACGACGATCTCCGAACTCTTTTCCGGTAATTTCTTCCCAGTAAAGATATAGAACGGGACATCGCTCCAGCGCCAGTTATCGATAAACATTTTCATAGCGACGTACGTCTCCGTAGTGGAGTCAGGCGCCACATTCTTCTCTTCCCGATAGCCGTCGTACTGGCCACGCACAATCAGGTTGTCCATATCATGCGTCTTATACGGACGCAAAGCGCGGAACACCTTCACGATCTCGTCGCGGATCGGCTCCGGGTCGAACACCGAAGGCGACTCCATCGCCGTAAATGCCATCAGTTGCATCAGATGGTTCTGGATCATGTCGCGCAAGGCTCCCGCCCCGTCATAATATTTCCCGCGATTCTCCACGCCAAGTGTTTCCGAGGCACTGATCTCGATCGAGTCGATGTAATTACGGTTCCACAACGGTTCGAATATGCCGTTGGAGAAACGAAGAACCAGGATGTTCTGCACCGTCTCTTTCCCCAGATAATGGTCGATACGGTAAATTTCCTTCTCATCGAAGATATGGATGAGATGCTTGTTCAGACGTTCGGCCGATTCGAGGCTCGTTCCGAAAGGCTTCTCCACGATCACGCGGCGCCAACCGTCCTCGCTTCCGGCAACATTCATCCCGTTTTCTTTCAGGCAGGTCGGGATCAACTCGTACATCACCGGCGGCGTGGCAAGATAATAGATGATCTTGTCCGGCAACTGCTGCTCTTGCCGTAACTGATGGATACGATCTTTCAGTTTATGGTATCCGGCGGAATTGGTCGAATCGAACGCAAGGTAAAAGACACGGCGGAGGAAACTGTCCAGTTCAACATCGTCCACCTCCTTGTTCTTCAGGGATTCCCGGATATGCACCTTTTCGAAAGCGCGGTACTCGTCATCCGTATATTCCGTACGGGCCGCCCCCAAGATGCAGAAACGTTCCGGCAATAAGCCCCGAACGTGCAATTCGTAGAGCGAAGGCAAGAGCTTCCGCCCCGTCAGGTCGCCGGAAGCTCCGAATATGACTAATAATTGATTACTTGCTGTTTTCATTTGCTTTTTTAATTTAATGATGTCAGAACTTTCCGAAAACCTCAAAAATCATTTTTTAAAGCAGCGGAACTCCCGAAAGCCTCAAAAATCATTTTTGAGGGTGGCAGAACTTTCCGAAAGCCTCAAAAAACATTTTTGAGGATGGCGGAACTCTACGAAAGCTTCAAAAACTATTTTTGAGGTTTTCGGAAAGTTCCAAAACAGTAGAATCAGACGCTATACGTGCCCGAAACCGTATTGCCTCCTTCCCCAGTCCAATTGGTGTGGAAGAAATGACCACGTTCGCGATCGGTACGTTCATAAGTATGAGCGCCGAAATAGTCGCGTTGAGCCTGAATCATATTCGCTGCCGAATACAGCGTGCGCAACCCATCAAAATAGTTTAGAGCTGAACTCATGGCAGGCAGGGCGACACCGCTCAGCGCACCTTCGGCGACAACCCGGCGCCAGGCAGGAAGAGCCTCCTGTATCTTAGTGTGGAAAAAGTCATCGAAGAGCAGGTTTTCCAAGTCCGGGTCCTTCCGGTATGCCTCCGTGATCTTTTGCAGGAAGACGGAACGGATGATACACCCCTTACGCCAGATGCGGGCAATCGTCCCGTAATCCAAATCCCAACCATAATGCTCGGAAGCGTGGCGAAGCAAGGAGAATCCCTGTGCATAGGAAATCAGCTTGGCTGCGTATAGTGCCTGACGGACGTCCTCAATTGAAAGTTGAAAGTTGAAAGTTGAAAGTTGAGCGTTGTCTGATAACTTTCCACTTTCAACTTTCAACTTTCCACTATAAAGGCTTGCCGCCTTTATTCGTTCGGGATACAAGGCCGAGAGCAAGCGGGCGTAAACCGCTTCGGTGATCAACGTCAGCGGATCATTCTCGTCCATCGCCGCGATCGCGCTCCATTTGCCGGTTCCCTTCTGTCCGGCGACATCCAATATCTTGTCGAGCAACGGTTTTCCGTCTTCGTCACGAAAACGCAGAATATTGGCGGTTATCTCGATCAGGAAACTATCCAATTCTCCTCCGTTCCATTCGTCAAAGACGACGGCCATCGCATCGTTGTCCAATCCTTTCCGGTTTTTCAACAGCGAATAGGCTTCGGAAATAAGCTGCATATCCCCATATTCGATGCCGTTGTGCACCATCTTCACAAAATGGCCGGCTCCCCCCGCTCCGATCCACTCGCAGCAAGGCGAACCATCGTCCAACTTGGCGGAAATTCCCTGCAAGATGTCTTTCACCAGCGGCCAAGCTTCCACCGAACCTCCGGGCATCACAGACGGGCCGTGCAAGGCTCCTTCCTCGCCTCCCGAAATTCCGGTTCCGACGAAATAGATCCCTTTCTTTTCCAACTCCTTCACACGACGTTCCGTGTCGTGGAAGTCAGAATTGCCTCCGTCGATAATTACATCGCCAGACGAAAGGAAAGGGAGCAATTGCGAGATCAGCTCGTCTACAGGACGCCCCGCTTTGACCATCATCATGATGATATGAGGACTTTTCACCGAGTCGACCAATTGTTCGATCGAATGCGTTCCGATAAAACGTTTGCTTTTGCCCCGGCCATTGATAAAACGGTCTACGACTCCCTCTTCGCCGGGTACGCTCCGGTTATATACGGCAACCGTGAAACCTTTGCTCTCCATATTGAGCGCCAGGTTCTCGCCCATCACGGCAAGCCCGATCAATCCTATATTTGCTTTCATATTTCAGTTGTTTTTATGTTGAATTCTATTTAAGGAACATTCTTTTTAACCTAATTGTTCCCAATGAGCATCTATTTATTGCTTTGTTTTCTCTCTGGAAATCCGTCATTTCTCATAAACTTTAGATACATTTGAACTCACAAACCATCTGAAGCATTATAAGACGGATAAAATGAATAAAGCAATAATAGCCATCGACTCTTTTAAAGGCTGCCTGACCTCGGAAGAAGCCGGAAGTGCAGTAATGGAAGGTATCAAAACGATCTTTCCCGATTGCGAGACCTTGCTGTTTCCGATCGCCGACGGAGGCGAAGGAATGTTAGACATACTCACCTCCGCAACAAAAGGGAAATACCGGACCCTGCCGGCACACGGTCCTTTGATGGAGCTCGTGCAGGGACGGTACGGTATTTCGGGCGACGGGCAAACAGCTCTGATCGAGATGGCAGCCGTCAGCGGCTTGCCTTTGGTTCCCGAAGACAAAAGGAATCCGATGCTGACGACTACTTACGGGACGGGAGAACTGATTCTCGACGCCCTCGAACAAGGTTGCCGCCATTTTATCGTGGGCATAGGCGGCAGTGCCACCAACGATGCAGGGTTAGGTATGCTGCAAGCCTTAGGGTTCCGTTTCCTGGACAAGCGGGGAAATCTGTTGGGGACAGGAGGCAGGATCATGTCGCAGGTAGCCTCCATCGATACATCTGCCGTACATCCGGCTTTAAAGGAGGCCCGCTTCACGATTGCCTGCGATGTACGCAATCCCTTCTGCGGGTCTGACGGGGCGGCTTACGTATTCGCTTCGCAAAAGGGAGCCGATGCCAAGATGGTCAAAGAACTGGATACCGGTATGCAGGCACTTTCACGGGTTATCCTGTCGACTACTGGCAAAGACATTTCGGATATCCCCGGAGCTGGGGCAGCCGGAGGAATGGGCGGAGGTTTCCTTGCGTTCCTGAATGCCGAGTTGAAACCGGGTATCCGCCTGATGCTCGACGTGCTGGACTTCGGTAAGAGAATAACGGGAGCCGACCTGATCTTTACCGGTGAAGGACGGGCTGATCGGCAAACAGTGATGGGGAAAGTGCCTTCCGGTATCTTGGAAGAGGCCCGGAAACAAAATATTCCCGTCATAGTACTTGCAGGAAGCATAGAAGATGCAGCTCAAATGAACCGGGCCGGCTTCCAGGGAATATTCTCGATCACACCCGGTCCAGTCACAATGGAGAAAGCGATGGAACCGGAATTTGCGAGAGAAAATATCCGCAGGCTGGTGACTCAGATTTGTTCGGTAATCCACCCGTTCGCCACGCGCTAAAACAAGAAAAATATGTACACGGAATATCAACCTTGCGGACTATTGTCGGCCTACATTGATAAATATTGGGTATTCAAAGGAAAAACCGAACTCGGCACGTACTTCAAAATATTGCCGGACGGTTGCTGCGACTTTATCTTTTCCATTGGAGACACTGCACAATGTGTCGGCACGAACCAGCCGGTCATGCAACCCTATCGTTGCTTCTTCGTCGGTCCGATGACTACTTTCTCGGAATTGGTCACGAACACGCCGAGCGTTCACATGCTGGGAGTCCGTTTCCATCCTTGCGGGTTAACCGCTTTCTGCAAACCGCCTCTCTCTGAATTTACGAACCAGAGGATAAGCTGCAACGACTTGACGCTTCTCTTTACAGACTCGTTTGCCGAATCATTATGTGAAGCACAGACTTTACAGCAGCAGATTTGCCTGATCGAACGGTTCCTTATCCACCGCCTGAAAGACAACTATGAGATTGATCCTCAGATCCCGTTCGCCGTGCAGCAGATTAATCGCTCGAAAGGGCGTCTCCCGATCCTGCAATTGATGGATGAAATCTGCATTTGCCAACGTCATTTCGAACGCAAATTCAAAGCATATACCGGCTATACTCCAAAAGAATACAGCCGGATCATGAAATTCAGAAACACCATCGACCTGCTGAAAAATTGCGTACCGGACAACCTGCTTACGATTGCCGTTGAAGCGGGCTATTACGACCTCTCCCACTTCAATAAGGAAATCCGGCAGTTATCCGGCAATACACCGGCTTCTTTCCTCTCGATCCCTATCCCCGAAGATGTCTTGCTGACTTACCTGGAATGAAAAAGTCGTTTTTTTACAATAGAGCAGGGCAGTTCCACCCCTACATTTGCACGTAACTAATAAAACATTGAAATATGAAACTTATGAAAGAAAAAGCAGAACAGTTATTGCAACGTTGCGAGGTTGTGGTTATTACTTCCGTCAACGAAGAAGGGTATCCCCGCCCTGTCCCCATGAGCAAAATCAAATCGGAAGGATATTCCGTGGTCTGGATGGCAACCGGCAACGACTCTCTGAAAACGAAAGATTTCCGTCTGAATCCCAAAGCAGGCTTATGCTATAGCGAAAATGGCAATAGCGTGGCATTAACCGGAGAGGTAGAGGTAATTACCGATGCTGAAATAAAAAAGGAACTCTGGCAGGAATGGTTTATCGCACACTTCCCGTTAGGACCGGCTGATCCGAATTATGTCCTGCTCAAATTCAAAGGACAAAAGGCTACGATCTGGATCGATGGGGTATTTATTCACGAATAGCCAGATTCAGATTAGAAATTCTTCTTCTCATCGATAATATATTCCGGACGTGCTTTGATCTCGTCAAACAAGATGCCGATATATTGCCCTAACACACCGACTGTCAGCAATTGGACGCCGCCAAAGAAAATAACGGAGGTCATGATGGAAGTCCAACCTGTTTCAGCATTGCTGAAGCCGTATATCTTGCCTAAGGTAAACCAGACGGCCAGCACGATGCCGACCAATACGGCGATAAAGCCCAAGCTTGTCGCCAGGCGCAACGGTTTCTTGGAGAAATAAAGCATAGCGGTGGTGGCAAACTTCCACATTTTGCTGAACGGGTATTTCGTTTCTCCGGCAATACGTGCCTCTCGTTCATAATAGAAAGGAACCTGCTTGAAGCCTACCCAGCTGATCAGTCCGCGAATATATTTTCCACGCTCCTGAAAACGGTCGAACTGATCCATCACCTTGCGGTCTATCAAGCGGAAATCGCCTGTATCTAACGGGAAATTCACATCACTCATGTAGTTCAGCATACGGTAAAAAGCCTTCGCCGTCACTTTCTTGAAAAGCCCTTCCCCTTCGCGGGACTTGCGGACGCAATAAACCACGTTCGCCTGCAATTCGAGAATGGATGGGATAAGTTCGGGAGGGTCCTGCATATCGGCATCCAGAATGACAGCCAAGTCGGCATCGCAATTGTTGATACCTGCCGTGACAGCCGGCTGATGTCCGAAGTTACGGGAGAAATGGATCACCTTCACCTGCGGATCGGAAGCCGCGATCTCGTCCAGCATCAGACGCGTCCGGTCTCTACTGCCGTCGTTGATATAGATAATTTCCGTTAAAACAGGGAGCTTATGCAACGCCTCCCGTGTACGCCGGTATGATTCGGCAATGACCAACTCCTCGTTATAACAAGGGACTATGACCGCAAGTTTCTTCATCTGCATTTAAGCTTTAAACGTATAAAACTTATTCATGATAAAATTAATCACCGTGTAAAAAGCCATTGCTATCAATTGGTTATAATATGGGTCGATCGACAGGTATGGATTCAGGACATACACTAAAAGCCCCAATTGCAACAGATAACACACTCCGAACACGACACCGAAACGGACGGCACTGCCGATCCATCCAGCCGAACTTCGGAATGTCCATTGCTTATTCCATATAAAACTATTCAATACGCCTGCTACATAACCGACCATATTCGAAACAACATCCGAACATCCGAACAACTTCATCATGATCCAGATGACAACGGCGGTTATCACCGTATTACTCACTCCCACTATACCATATTTAATGGCTTGCTTGACTGTTTCCTCCATTCTTTTTTATAATCTCTTCCACTTCCTCGGCCGACAACTCCTTCACATTCGTGATCGTGAAGACCTGCGAAAGAAAGTTTCCATACTGGTTACATTCGTTGATCACCTTGTCCAGCGCCTGCTTGATATCTGCCCGGACAGGGATCAGGAAAACCAGCTCCATACATTTTTCACCTATTGTCAACCGCTCGATTTCGCAACCCGCCTTTTCCAAGGAATAGGGGAATTCACGTTCAATCACTTTCTTCTGATACTCCAAGAACGGTTTCAGCTCATTCGCCAGGATCAGCACATAAAAACGCAACTTCTCCCCTTTTCCTCCCAAACCGGTAGAGATATAAATCTGCTTCTCGTCCGACAGTTCGGATTCCAGAGCGATACGGCTTTCCATCAAAGCCATATATGCCCAGTCTGCCACATCCGGATCCGGAGCCTGGGCATATTCTTCCAATATCCTGTATGCTTTTACCTGTCGTGAGGTAGCGAGTATAGACAATACATACTTCTTATGTTCCACAGTCGATTCGGGATCATCCAGACTATCCTCGAAAACCGAAAAATCCATTTTCGAGATATCCGGCTTATCCTGATCTTTCCTGATCTTTTCCGAGTATTTAAAATATTCCATCTGCCGTTCTACGGGTACACGCTGTTCTAATATATGGAAATGTCCGTCAATCTTACTAAAAGAGTCCCGGAACTTCTTGAAAATATCATTATCCTCTTTCATAAAGCCTGCTTTTTAGTTTTGTACATATCCAATAAACAAGAAACTAAGACAAATGTAAGGCTTTTTCGCGATAAATAACTTATAGCTGGGATAAAACGCACCAAAATTATTGCAACTTCCCCGGAACCGTTCTTGTTTTAGACTCCGACTCACGCCCCTGCATAAATAAGGAAGCCCAGGCCAATCACAAACAGGACGAACATTCCGGCATTCAGAAAATCCGAAGAACGTGGAGCTCTTCTGAATTCATGCCATATCAGAATCCCCCAAAGTGCGGATACAAGCGTCGCCCCCTGCCCCAAACCGTACGAAATGGCAGCTCCGGCCTTTTCAGAAGCGATCATACTAAAAGACTGCCCGATACACCAGATAACGCCTCCTAATATACCCACCAAGTGTGTCTTGGTATTCCCCTTGAAATAACCGGAGATAGAAACTGGCTCACCTTCCACCGGACGTTTCATAGCGATCGTATTAAACAGGAAATTACTAACAAACACGCCTAAAGAGAAGATAAACACAGCGGTATAAGGTGTCAGCTTGCCCAATGCGGGCTCTGCAAAATTATTCAGATCCATCGAAGCCGCAACAAAACGGTAGAAGAAAGCCATGATCACGCCTGCTGCGACAGAAATAAAAAGACCTTTTCCCGACACTTTTTTCGAACCGACCAATGCTTTCTTATAGGCCAGACCGTTCAGCAGGATAGCAACTGCGATCAGAGCTACGCCAATAAAGATATACAAAGGTTCTCCTTTAGCCGCTCCGAAATAATTGACTAATACGCCTAATACCAACGCCAGCCCGATTCCGACCGGAAAAGCTACCGACAGGCCGCAAATTGCAATAGCTGCCGATAATAGGATATTGGCTGCATTAAAAATAATGCCACCCAGGAAAGCGCTCCCTAACGATCTCATATCAGCTTGTGCCAAATTAAGCAGGAACCCCTGCCCCTCAGAGCCAAAGCTGCCCAACGTAAAAGCGGAAAAAACGGAAAAGAGCAACACTCCAATCACATAATCCCAATAAAAGAACTCATACCGCCAAGTCTTCGAGGCTAGCTTCTGTGTATTTCCCCACGATCCCCAACAAAGCATTGTGACAACACAAAATAGGATCGCCAACGAATAATCTTGTACTATAAACATAACTTCCTTACTTTGAAACAGGTTGATGCATCATATAATTTTCAATAAGAACCGCCATCTCCACCGCCGGCACTTTCTCGATCAGACGAAGGTCCTTACCTTTCCCATCCGGTGTCCAGCTATTGGCTCCTTCATCATTCACGACACGGAACGTTCCGCGCTCCACATTATAATAAGGTTCATACCCTTTGACTGCCACCAGCACAGCCGTAAGATCCCAACTCATCCGGCCATTTGGATCGCCTTCGGCAAAACAGAGCGAATAGGCATCTTTCACAGGACTGTCTTTCACATCCATCTGGACCAGCTTCTTCCCGGTAAAAATCATATTTCCGATTTCAAAACCACTAAATATGATTTCCGTAGGCCATCGCTCTGCCACCACACGGGATGCTGGGGTATCACAATAGACATTAAATTCCTTCCCTTCGGGAAACAAACCTGCCATCGAAACCACCCGTTTCACCTTCTTCGCGACTAAATCACAGCCGGAAAGCGGACTATATTCGTCACCACCGGAAAGCAATAGGTCCTTCAGGTTGGTGAAAAAACCGATCGTACAAACCACAACGCTGCTATCCGGCTGCGTACTCAAAATCCGGCGATAGACCTTCACCGCATCCGAAGCATCCGAGGTTTTTGCCGTTTTATGTGGATAACGCGCCGGAAGCTCTTCCGTCCATTTTGTCTTATGCCAGGTGGTCAGCGAAACGCCACCCTCACTTTTCGGGGCACCGACAGGAATGTCCGGTCGGTTGAAATAGGTGTTCAGCACTTCTATGCAGGGTACGACATGCTCGTCCTTATTAGACGAAACAACCGCTAAAATGTTCACTTGCCCACTATCAGCCAACGCGTGCATCAGAGCCATCGCACCGACATCATCATAATCCGGTCCCAGGTCCGTATCCAATATCAGGTTGACAGGCTGCACCGTCGTTTCTTCCGGAGCAGTTACAGCCGATTTTCCGGAACAGGCCGCCAGCAAAGCGGTCAAACAGGTTTGCTTGTAAAATATCCCTTCCCTCTTATTAGGTTGGCCGAATTGTATCTGAATTATGCGGAAGCTTTAAATGAATATGAAGGAGAAGCTAGCCATAGCAAAATAATTCCTTATTTAGATAAGATTAGAGAACGTGCTGGAATCCCTGCTCTGTTAAAGTCATGGTCAAAAGCCAGATATCCCAAAACAAGTTTTACAAAGGACGAAATGCGAGAAATCATACATAGAGAACGAATGATCGAATTGTCCTTTGAAGGGCATCGTATGTGGGATGTCAGACGGTGGAAGATAGCTCGCCAAGAATTTGATCAGGATGTAAAGGGTTGGGATGTTAGTGGTCAAAGCGTAGAAGAATTTTATAATGTTTCCGGAGATATGGCCCAACCTCAGATTGTTGCAGATAGAAATTTCCCCAATGAAAAGTATGCATTATGGCCAATATCCATTACAGAGATCCAAAAGAATAGAAATTTGGTACAAACAGACGGCTGGTAAATATGGATAAAAATAAAATTTCAATATTTTTCCATTATAGAGATTTATAAATCTGTCTATGAAATTAATCGGGATGTTTCTCCTTTTGGCATAAGTCAAAAATAGAAATATAGGGCTTCGTAAGAGGCTCTATATTTTTTTAGAAAATTCAATTATAATAGTGCAAGGATTAGATGTAAATTAAACTGTGTTTCAAAGTTAATATTTTATTCTTTGCTGACACAGATACAGTTTAATTTACGTCCTCTTTTATTGCACTTATTGAAATTGTGAATATATATACAGCTTTCTATCTGTCGGAAAACAAAGAGTTTACATCCTCTTCTGTATCTTCCATTTCAAACACCCTCTCGATATCTTTCAGTATTCTGGTATAATTGTCAGATATTTTCTTCTCCGCCCTAAACGCAACTACCAGAAGCGGTTCCTCCTCCAGTTTGAGCAGCCTGAACTTCTTCCTGAAATGCCCTTTGATATTGAAACGGTTTCCCATTCCGATAAATTCCCCCGGATCCAGTGAAGCGAAGTCCTTTGATTCATATATCTCTTCCTTCTGTGTACTGATGGTCACGCTGGAATTGCGGCCGCCACCGCTGCTGCCGGAGCTGGTAGACTTCTTCTCCTTCTCGTATTTCCCGAAAAAAAAAGGGTAATATTTCAATGCCT
>OLVZ01003135.1_pt1 | contig 11189 bp, 6 predicted proteins | sample 1673341 | NCBI WGS metagenome assembly OLVZ01 (sample SAMEA3178944, study PRJEB25190) | human gut metagenome | biome: human gut; feature: human-associated habitat; material: faeces | place: Austria | collected 2013 | reverse complement strand
TGGTTTCAACGAGAATTATGGTGCTCCTTATATCCTGATTGCTAACCTTTATGCAATGAGTCCTAACTGGAGCGACGAATCTGCTCTGAACAAGTGTACTTACTTTGCAGTGATCGATAAACTGCAACGTGCAAAACAAGTGGATCCGAGCGTAGCTGAAGAAGCTAACAAATTGATCGGTAGATATTCAGGTCATACTCCGCAAGCTAAAGACCTATTTATGTTAGGTTACAAGCAAGGCGACCGCATCACTATCGGCGGTTGGATAGGAGAGACTACAACGATTAGATAAATGTATGTTGCGAAAACGAAGAAACCGTTTATTGCATAAAAGCATGAGCATAACAATCACCTTCGGGGTGATTGTTATGCTTCTTTTATTATCTTCCTGTGGCGGAAAGAAGAAAGCTATGGGTGAGGCCATCACTGAACGTGATTCCCTTCCGATGATGACAACATTGGGAGTCACCACCCTTATCTCCGATTCCGGAGTGACACGCTACAGAGTGAATACGGAAGAATGGTCGGTGTACGACCGTAAGAAACCATCCTATTGGGCCTTTGAGAAAGGCGTATATCTGGAACAGTTCGACTCTATCTTTCATATAGAAGCCAGTATCAAAGCGGATACTGCCTACTATTATGACAAAGAAAGGCTTTGGAAGCTGATAGGGAACGTAGATATACAGAACCGGAAAGGAGAGCGTTTTAATACGGAACTGCTGTACTGGAACGAAGCTACCCAGAAGGTGTATTCTGACAAGTTTATACGTATTCAACAACCGGACAGAATTATTACAGGGCATGGATTCGACTCGAACCAGCAAATGACCATATATACCATCCATAATATCGAAGGCATTTTCTATGTGGATGAGGAAGCGGGTGGTCCGCCCCAACCGGAAACAAAAGCACTGCCGGATTCAGTGAAAAAAGATTCAGCGAAATAGGCGAAGTACTATCAATCGTACATCGTAAATCGTCTAATCGTAAATCAGAACTTATGAATATTTATATCTCTCTAATTATCACCATGGTCTTCTCCGCCTTCTTTTCAGGAATGGAGATCGCCTTTGTGTCGGTAGACAAACTGCGTTTTGAGATGGAACGTAAGGGGGGAATTACGTCCCGCATCCTCTCCATCTTCTTCAAGAACCCGAATGAATTTATCTCTACCATGTTGGTGGGGAATAACATCGCCCTGGTCATCTATGGTATCCTGATGGCACAGATTATCGGTGATAATTTGCTGGCAGGATTCATTGACAATCATTTTCTGATGGTGCTGGCGCAGACTATAATTTCTACCCTTATCATTCTGGTGACCGGAGAGTTTCTGCCGAAAACAATCTTCAAAATCAATCCTAATCTGGTATTGAATATTTTTGCCATTCCACTTATTGTTTGTTATGTCATTCTATATCCTATTTCCAAACTGGCTTCCGGTTTGTCCTGCTTATTTCTTCGTGTCTTTGGAATGAAGGTCAACAAGGATGCGTCCGATAGAGCGTTTGGGAAAGTAGACTTGGATTACTTCGTGCAAAGCAGTATTGATAATGCCGAGAATGAGGAAGAACTGGATACGGAAGTGAAAATCTTCCAGAACGCTTTGGATTTCTCGAACATAAAAATCCGTGACTGTATCGTTCCCCGTACTGAAGTGGTGGCCGTTGATCTGACAACTTCACTGGACGAGTTGAAAAGCCGCTTCATCGAATCCGGAATCTCCAAGATCATTGTGTATGATGGAAATATCGATAATGTAGTGGGTTATATCCATTCGTCAGAAATGTTTCGTGCTCCGAAAAACTGGCATGAGAATGTGAAGCAAGTGCCGATTGTACCCGAAACCATGTCCGCCCATAAATTGATGAAACTCTTCATGCAGCAAAAGAAAACGATTGCCGTAGTGGTGGATGAATTTGGCGGAACATCCGGCATCGTATCTCTGGAAGACCTCGTGGAAGAAATCTTTGGAGATATAGAGGATGAGCACGATAATACTTCCTACATCAGCAAGCAGATCGACGAACGCGAGTATGTGTTGTCCGCCCGCTTGGAGATAGAAAAAGTCAATGAGACGTTCGGACTTGATTTGCCCGAATCGGACGATTATCTGACGGTAGGAGGGCTGATTCTGAACCAATACCAGAGCTTCCCGAAGCTGCATGAAGTGGTGCGGGTAGGACGTTATCAATTCAAGATAATTAAGGTCACAGCGACAAAAATAGAACTCGTGCGATTAAAAGTCTTGGAATAATGACGATAATCAAGAAATTTTTAGCCAATAAATAGATGCATATTAGCATTTTTTGTATCTTCGTGCGCTAAAACGACAAAAGAAAGAAATAATAATAAACATAAATCGTATTAATCAAAATGGCAACATTACAAAACATTAGGTCGAAAGGACCTCTATTGGTGATTGTTATCGGCTTGGCGCTGTTTGCTTTCATTGCGGGTGACGCATGGAAGGTGATGCAGCCGCATCAGGCACATGACGTAGGTGAGGTGAACGGAGACGCTCTTTCCGCTCAAGAGTATCAGAATTTGGTAGAAGAATATACCGAAGTGGTGAAACTCATGCGTGGGGTGACCGCCTTGAATGACGAACAAACCAATCAGGTGCGCGATGAAGTATGGCGTTCCTACGTAAACAATAAACTGGTTGAAAAAGAAGCAAAAGCACTGGGACTGACTGTTTCTGCTGCTGAAATTCAGGACATCCTGAAAGCTGGCGTTCATCCTTTGTTGAGACAAACTCCTTTCCAGAATCCGCAAACAGGCAACTTCGACAAGGATATGTTGAACAAGTTCCTCGTGGAATATGCCAAGATGAGCGAGTCACAGATGCCGGCACAGTATGCTGAACAATACAACAATATGTATAAATACTGGTCGTTCATCCAGAAAACGTTGATTCAGAGCCGTCTGGCTGAAAAATACCAGGCATTGGTTTCTAAAGCTCTTCTTTCTAATCCGGTGGAAGCACAGGATGCTTTCGACGCAAGAGTAAACCAGTACAATGTGTTGATGGCTGGTATTCCTTACTCTTCTGTGGTAGATTCTACAATTGTAGTGAAAGAATCGGAACTGAAAGATTTGTATAACAAGAAGAAAGAACAATTCAAGCAATATCAGGAAACTCGTGACGTCAAATATATTGATGTACAGGTAACTGCAAGTGCTGAAGACAGAGCAGCTATCCAGAAAGAAGTAGACGAAGCTACTGCACAGTTGGCTACCACTACGGATGATTATACTTCTTTTATCCGTTCGGTTGGCTCGGAAGCTCCTTATGTAGACTTGTTCTATAACAAGACAGCTTTCCCGTCAGATGTAGTTGCACGTTTGGACTCTGCTTCTGTTGGTGCTATTTATGGTCCTTACTATAACGGAGCCGACAATACAATCAACTCTTTTAAAGTAGTTGCTAAGGCTGCTGCTGCCGACTCTGTGGAATTCCGTCAGATTCAGGTATACGCAGAAGATGCAGTGAAGACAAAGACATTGGCTGACAGTATCTATAACGCTATTAAAGGCGGTGCTAACTTTGCAGATGTTGCAAAGAAATATGGCCAGACTGGTGATGCTAACTGGATCACTTCTGCACAGTATGAAGGTGCACAGCTAGATGGTGACAACCTGAAATTCATCTCTGCTATCAACAATGCAGGTGTGAACGAACTGGTGAACTTGCCGATGGGACAAGCAAATGTAATCCTTCAGGTGACTAACAAGAAATCTGTGAAAGATAAATATAAAATAGCTGTTATCAAGCGTGAAGTAGAGTTCAGCAAAGAAACTTACAACCGTGCTTATAATGATTTCAGCCAGTTTATCGCTGCTAACCCTAGTGTAGAAAAGATGGTGGCTAACGCTGAAGAAGCTGGTTACAGATTGCTCGACAGAATGGATTTGAGCAGCTCAGAACATAACATCGGTGGCGTGAGAGGTACAAAAGAGGCTTTGAGATGGACATTTGATAAAGCGAAACCGGGTGATGTTTCCGGTTTGTATGAATGTGGCGAAAGCGACCATATGGTTGCAGTAGCTCTGGTTGGTGTTACTCCGGAAGGATATCGTCCGCTGAAAGCTGTACAGGATCAGTTGAGAGCTGAAATCGTGAAAGATAAGAAAGCTGAAAAGATCATGGCTGACATGAAAGCTGCCAATGCAACTTCATTCAACCAGTACAAAGATATGGCTAATGCAGTCAGCGACTCTTTGAAGATGGTTACTTTTGCAGCCCCTGCTTATGTATCAGCATTGCGCAGCAGCGAGCCGCTGGTAGGTGCTTATGCTTCTGTTGCTCCGGAAAATCAGTTGAGTGCTCCTATTAAAGGTAACGCCGGAGTATTTGTATTGCAAGTATACGGTAAAGACAAGTTGAACGAAACATTCGACGCAAAAGCTGAAGAAGCTACGCTGACTAACATGCACGCACGTTTTGCCAGCCGTCTGATGAACGACTTGTATCTGAAAGCAAACGTAAAAGATACACGCTTCCTGTTCTTCTAAAGAAGTAATAGGAATAGATATTCAGGCACGGATTACACGGATTTACACGGTTTTAACTTATGAGAGAACCGCGAAATCCGTGTAATCCGTGCCTTTTTTATTCTCATTTTCGTTTACGATCTTTGTTATCTGATAAATTTTCCATACCTTGCCAATCTTTAATTGGCTTTGTGAAATACTTCATTAACTAATATGAATCTATATTATGACCAAACAACTAGCCCAGTATTCAGTTCCCACTGAAAATTCACGTATCATTCGTGTATTCCTTTCGTCAACGTTCAGAGACATGGAGATGGAACGCTCTGCATTAGTCAAACTTTTTAAGGGCTTGCAAGTGAAGGCTGCCAGCCGTGGTGTTACCATTTCATTGGTCGACCTGCGTTGGGGCATCACAGAAGAAGATGCAAAAAGTGGCAAGGTGGTCGAAATCTGTTTGAAAGAAATAGTGCATTCCCGGCCTTTCTTCATTGGCATGGTAGGTGAACGCTATGGATGGTGTCCCAGTTATGAAGATATATCGCAGACTTTCAGTGATAGCCTGGAATATAGTTGGGTGGAAGATGATTTGAATAACCACTTGAGTGTGACAGAGATGGAAATGCAGTTTGGAGTACTGCGCAATCCCGATCCGTTGCATGCCTATTTTTATATCAAACAGTCTGCTACTGATCCCTCTTGTCCTAAAGAGGAGTTTCATAAGCTGCAGCATCTTAAAGAGTGTCTTTTGCAGCAGGATCGCTACCCTGTGCAAGAGTATGATTCGCCTGAGCAGCTATGCCAATTTGTAGAATCTGCTTTCACAGAACTGCTCGAACAAGAGTTTCCTAGTGTATTGACTGTGGAAGATAACCAGGCATTGCAAGAACAGTTAACCCGTAATGAACTCTTATTTAATTATCATCCAATACCTGAAGCGGATCAGGCTTTTTCCGATTTCTTAGCTGCGGATGAGCAACGGTGTCTGGTTGTAACGGGTGATCGTGGTCTTGGTAAGAGTGCTCTGCTGGCTCATTGGAGTGATTGGGTGAACAATGATACGCAGATGATTCCCATATATCATCGACTGGACAATACTACGCTGTCTTCTTATCCGGAGACTTTGGTGAGGGCATTAGCTGCCAAATGTCAGAATGCACTCAAATGTCAGACTTTAGGTGAAGAAGATTTGTTTACCGCTGAAGTTTCAAAGGAATCAGATTCAACTCAAGGTACAGCCAGATCGATTCTGGATATTGTGAGAGAATCAATGGTGTTTGGGAATAATGTATTGGACGGTTTTTCAGAAAACACACTTCGAAACATTAAAGAAATTGAGGAAGATTTGAATTCTATTCAAAAGTTCAGTCAGTTATGGGCTGCGCTGGGGAGATCAAAATATGCTATCATTTTATTGATTGATGATATCAGTTATCTAAATTCAACGGAAGTATCTCTGTTTTCTTTATTCGGATCTATACCGTCCAATGTGAAGGTCGTGTTAAGTTTTGCTGCATCATCTACTGCATATCTGCCTTTTGTCCGGAACGGGTACGTTCATTACCGGTTGAATGGCTTTTCGCAGACTGATGCAAAGTCGTTTTCAAAACAATATTTGTCTACTTATTCTAAAGCTCTGTCTGCACAGCAAGAAGATATTCTTAGCTCATGGGGGCTGGCTAAACAACCGCGCTGCTTAAATGTATTGCTCAATGAATTAGTTTCGTTTGGTCAATATGATACTCTTAGTGAATATATGAGTGGATATTGTCAGATAAACGAGATTGCCCAATTCTACGACAGTGTGCTCCGGCGTTTGTCGTCTGATTATGGTTTCGATAGGATTGGAAGAGCGCTTTTAATGCTTTCACTTACTTTAGAAGGATTTACCGAAGATGAGGTAAAGAGTATGACAGGTATTAATCAGCTGCTTTGGTCGCAGTTGAGAGTGGAAATGAGTAGTTGGCTCACCAACAAAGGGGGGCGATATTGCATTTGTGATACACAAATGATAGAGGCGATTGAACGGTGTTTTGCTCAAGATGACGTGTCTATAGACGAGTGTCGCAAGGAAATAATTGTTGCTCTTCTGGATGATAGCGATACTCTTTCGCATCCTTTGACTTTTGCTGATTATAACTATCGCATGAAGCAGTTTTGTTACCATGATTCTTATCGCTATCAAGTGGAAATTACTTATCAAAGTTATAAGATGCAACATTGGGACTTTTTAAGAGATTGGATTTGTGATGCGGAAACCTTCGAAATCCTGTATCGCACTAATTATTCTCTATTAGAAGATTGTTGGAAGGCGATAATGAACGATAACCCTTCGCTTACGCCTGCAGCCTATGCTGAATTGGACTTTGGTCAGATTGACTCTTTTTTGATTCCTGTCATTGCTAATGACATGGCTACTTTCTTAAGCAGCTCTTTCCATCTGACGAAGGCGGCAATGGAGGTGAGCGAGAAAAGTATGGAAGGAGAAGCGATACCGTTAATTGCCAAGTCGGTATTAAAGATGAATGAAGGATGCCGGTACGCCCGCAATGAAGAATACGAAACGGCATGCGACTGTTTCTTGAAAGCATTGGTGATGCAGGAAAGTATTGTACCAACTCCGGAATTGGAGATTGCCAATACCTGTCGGAATCTGGCTCTGGCATATTACTACAATGAGCAATACAATGAAGCTGCGATTTATTTGAATAGGGCGCTTAATTATCATGCGGCTTCTACTGACGAGAAGAGTCAGGCAGAAGTTATTGAACTTTCCGAATTTTTGGCTTATTGTGATTATTATAGGGATGAGGAAGAGAGTGCCGCCAAGAAATTCCGGAAAGTGGCTGAAATGCACGAATCTTTGAATGGCAGACTGTCGAGTGGAGTGGCTAAATGTTTGCGTATGCAGGGAAAATGTCTTTATTATATTAAGCGATATGATGAAGCGTGGAGTTTGGTGAATGAGGCGTTGGGTATTGCTATACAGATAGATAATAGGAAACAGATCGTGGCTTGTCACAAAGAGTTGTATCATTTGTGCAAAGAGTTTAAACGGGTGATGAAGGAGCGTGGAGATGAACAAAGTTCTACTTTATTTTTTCGTGAGTCTCTTCTGCATGAAAAGTTTTTCAGTGAAAAGCCGCGTCTGGCTGAATTAACTGTCCGTTACGAGGCATTGAGATGTGATATTATGCGACAATATTACGAGAATAAGGAGTATGGGAACGTAATTCGTATTGCAACGACTTTAGATATTCACGAGGATATTGATCCTGATGTTTCTAGTGAGGTCTGTTACTACGAAGCGCAAGCTTATGCAAAGATGGAAAATTATCCAATGGCGAAAGATGCTTTCTTAAAAGAGTTTGAACTACGGAAGAAGTACTTGGGATGGGAGGATGATCATACGATTCTGGCTTGTCAAAATCTAGGGGTTTTACACAGTTTTTGTAATGAACGGGAAGATGCGTTGTCCTGTTTTCGTGAGGCGTACGATCATGAAGTGAAAAGGAATGGTAGTGACTCGGAAATGGCGAAAAAGCTGCTTCAATATATAGATGTGGTTCGTTCATAACTTGGGGCTACTTCCCTTTTTTGTTAACTTTTGCATTCTCGCTATATAGAAATCGACTTTATTTCCTTACATTTGCAAATATAAACCATCAACAGAAAGAAGAATGTCTAAATATCCCCTTTTAGGAATGACTCTTGTAGAGCTTCAATCATTGACAAAAAGACTGGGTATGCCCGGCTTTGCTGCCAAACAGATTGCATCATGGCTTTACGAAAAGAAGGTAGCCTCGATTGATGAAATGACTAATTTGTCGTTGAAACACCGGGAGTTGCTCAAGCAGAACTATGAGGTGGGAGCAGTTGCTCCGGTAGATGAAATGCGCTCTGTAGATGGTACGGTGAAGTATCTTTATAAAGTTGGTGAGAATCATTTTGTTGAGTCGGTTTATATTCCGGATGACGACCGGGCAACGTTGTGTGTGTCTTCACAAGTAGGTTGCAAGATGAACTGTAAGTTCTGCATGACGGGTAAACAAGGCTATACCGCCAACCTGACCGCCAGTCAGATCATCAACCAGATTCATTCGTTGCCGGAACGCAACAAACTGACCAATGTCGTGATGATGGGAATGGGCGAACCGCTTGATAATTTGGATGAGGTGCTGAAAGCATTGGAACTACTGACCGCTACCTATGGCTATGCTTGGAGCCCGAAGCGTATCACACTTTCTACAGTCGGACTACGGAAAGGATTGCAGCGTTTTATCGAAGAAAACGATTGCCATCTCGCCATCAGTCTTCACTCTCCATTGACAGCTCAACGCTCCGAATTGATGCCGGCAGAAAGGGCATATTCGATCACCGAGATGGTGGAACTGTTAAAAAACTATGATTTTAGCAAACAACGTCGACTTTCATTTGAATATATTGTTTTTAAAGGGCTTAATGATTCGCAGGTCTATGCCAAAGAGCTACTGAAGCTTCTTCGCGGACTGGATTGCAGGGTGAATCTGATTCGTTTTCATGCCATACCGGGAGTAGACCTCGAAGGAGCGGACATGGAAACGATGACCCGTTTTCGTGATTATCTGACGTCACACGGGCTTTTCACCACCATCCGTTCTTCAAGAGGAGAAGATATTTTTGCAGCTTGTGGTATGTTGTCGACAGCGAAACAGGAAGAAAATAATGAGAGTTAATATATAAAACCGAACATCATGAAAAAGTACTTTTTTTATTTAAGCATCGCTTTGGTAGCCTTTGTCGTTGCTTCTTGTGGTCTGAAAGGAAATCACACCTCTAGTGGTCGTGCCTATGAGCTTCTGGTTGTAGTAGATCACGGTGTTTGGGATCGTGCTGCCGGAAGGGCTTTACATGATGCGCTCGATTCCGATATGCCCGGTTTGCCGCAGTCGGAACCTTCTTTCCGGATTATGTATACTTCACCGAAAGACTATGATTCTACATTGAAGCTGATACGTAACATTATTATTGTAGATATACAGGATATATATACGAAAGCATCTTTCAAATATGCGAAAGACGTATATGCCAATCCGCAAATGATATTGACTATCCAGGCTCCGAACGAAGAAGAGTTTGAAAAGTTTGTAGAAGAGAATAAAAAGACGATTGTCGACTTCTTTACCCGTGCGGAAATGAACCGTCAGATTACGTTATTGGAAGAAAAACACAGTAACTTTATCTCCAACAAAGTGGATAGCCTGTTCGGCTGCAATATCTGGTTGCCTTCCGAACTGACCAATTCTAAAACCGGTGAGAACTTTTTCTGGGCTTCTACCAACACAGGTACTGCCGACCGTAATTTTGTGATGTACTCTTATCCTTATACTGACAAGGATACATTTACGAAAGAATATTTTGTGCATAAGCGTGACTCTGTGATGCAAGCCAATATCCCCGGATTCAAAGAAGGCGTTTATATGTCGACTGACAGTTTGCTGACTGACGTTCGTCCCATCAATGTACAGAACAGCTACACGATGGAAGCACGCGGCTTGTGGCGTATGAAGGGTGATTTTATGGGTGGCCCATACGTTTCCCACACTCGCCTGGACGAGAAAAACCAACGAATTATTACAGCAGAAATATTTGTTTATTCACCTGATAAAATGAAACGTAACCTAGTGCGCCAAATGGAGGCATCTCTTTATACACTGAAACTTCCGAATGAGGTTCAGCAAAACCAGATCCCATTGGGAGGAGCAGCCAAGGAAGCGGAACAAACTAATAAATAAAAACATGGAAGATAATAAAATAAGAATCGGCATCACCCAGGGAGACATTAACGGGGTAGGCTATGAGGTGATTTTAAAGACATTCTCGGATCCTACCATGCTGGAATTATGTACTCCTATTATCTACGGTTCACCGAAAGTCGCTGCTTATCACCGCAAGGCTTTGGATGTGCAGACTAACTTCAGTATTATCAATACGGCTTCCGAAGCGGGATACAATCGCTTGAGCGTAGTGAACTGTACGGATGATGAAGTGAAAGTTGAGTTTTCCAAACCTGACCCCGAAGCCGGTAAGGCCGCATTGGGCGCTTTGGAACGGGCTATCGAAGACTATCGTGAGGGGCTGATTGACGTAATTGTGACAGCTCCGATTAACAAACATACAATCCAGTCGGAAGAATTTTCTTTCCCCGGACATACGGAGTATATCGAAGAACGTTTGGGCAACGGAAACAAATCGTTGATGATTCTGATGAAGAATGATTTTCGTGTGGCTCTAGTGACGACGCATATCCCTGTCAGAGAGATTGCGACTACGATTACGAAGGAACTGATTCAGGAAAAGCTGATGATCTTTCATCATTGCCTGAAGCAGGATTTCGGCATCGGTGCTCCGCGTATTGCGGTGTTGTCTCTCAATCCTCATGCCGGAGACGGCGGTTTGCTGGGTACGGAAGAACAGGAAGTGATTATCCCTGCCATGAAGGAAATGGAGGAAAAGGGGATTCTTTGTTACGGACCTTATGCTGCCGACGGCTTTATGGGATCGGGCAATTATACGCATTTCGACGGAATATTGGCGATGTACCACGACCAGGGGCTGGCTCCGTTCAAGGCGTTGGCTATGGATGACGGAGTAAACTATACGGCAGGACTGCCGGTAGGGCGTACTTCTCCGGCACATGGTACGGCTTA
>OLVZ01003133.1_pt1 | contig 11195 bp, 8 predicted proteins | sample 1673341 | NCBI WGS metagenome assembly OLVZ01 (sample SAMEA3178944, study PRJEB25190) | human gut metagenome | biome: human gut; feature: human-associated habitat; material: faeces | place: Austria | collected 2013 | reverse complement strand
TCGAATCGTTCGACCGCGACATGCCGATCCGCTTCCTGCCGATCAAGTGGGAGAAACTGCTGCTGAAGCTGGACGCCGCACGGCGGGCCGGGATGCAGAACGTCATCACGTTCGAATTCTCGCACTTCATGAGTCCCAATTCGGCCTATCCGCAGGCGGGACATCTTTACGATCGCTACTGCGATTATTTTAAAATCGACAACCCTTACCGGAAACGGTGAATGCTCCATGGAACAGCGCGCTGACATATCGTACATGCTCTTTCTTGCGGTCACGGCTGCCGTGGGCGGACTCCTGTTCGGATACGACACGGCCGTGATTTCGGGCACCGTCGAGCTGGTGACGGCCCGCTTCGGGCTGGACAGCCTGCAACAGGGGTGGTATGTGGGGTGTGCGCTGGCCGGCTCGATCGCCGGCGTACTCTGTGCGGGCGTGCTGAGCGACCGGCTGGGACGCCGGCGGACGATGCTCGTCTCGGCCGTGCTGTTCACGGTGTCGGCCGTGGGATGCGCCCTTTGCGCCGATTTCACGCAGCTGGTCGTCTACCGGATCGTGGGCGGGCTGGGCATCGGCGTCGTTTCGATCGTCTCGCCGCTTTACATCTCCGAGGTGTCGGCGGCGGGCAGACCCCGCAGTGGCGGCTTCTGCTGTCGAAAGGCATCCGGACGGCGTGCTGCTGGCGGCGTTCATGTGCTATGTTTTCTGCTGCGCCATCTCCGTCTGCGCCGTGGTATGGGTGCTTTTGTCGGAGATGTATCCGATTCGTGTGCGCGGCGTGGCGATGTCGATCGCGGGGTTCTCGCTTTGGACGGGGACCTATTTGGTCGGGCAGCTTACGCCGTGGATGCTCGCGAATTTGACGCCGGCGGGGACTTTTTTCCTCTTCGCTGCGATGTGCGTGCCTTATATGCTGCTGATATGGAAGGCGGTGCCGGAGATGTCGGGCCGCACGCTCGAAGAGATCGAACAATACTGGACAAGGTAACAATATAAATAAGATAAGATTATGGACTTCAAAAGATTAGCGGAACAGTACAAAACCGAATTGCTGGATGGTGTACTGCCTTTTTGGCTCGAAAAATCACAAGATAGGGAATTCGGCGGCTATTTTACGTGTCTCAATCGTGACGGCAGCGTCTACGATACCGACAAATTCATCTGGTTGCAGGGTCGTGAAGTGTGGATGTTCGCCATGCTCTATAACAAGGTGGAGCGTCGTCCCGAATGGCTCGAATGCGCCGTGCAGGGAGCCGAGTTCCTGCGCAAATACGGCCACGACGGCAACTACAACTGGTATTTTGCGCTGACGCGCGAAGGCCGCCCGTTGGTGCAGCCCTATAATATTTTCTCCTATACGTTCGCGGCGATGGCTTTTGCGCAGGTCGCCGTTGCGACGGGCAGCGACGAATACGCCCTGATCGCCAAGCGGACTTTCGACCGGATTCTGGAGAAACGCGCCAATCCCAAAGGCGAGTGGTGCAAGGCTTATCCCGGAACGCGTTCGCTCAAGAGTTTCGCTCTGCCGATGATCCTCTGCAACATGGCGCTGGAGATCGAGCCGATGATCGACAAGCAGTTGCTGGCCGACACGATCGGGGAGTGCCTGCACGAAGTGATGGAGGTGTTTTACCGGGAAGAGCTGGGGCTGATCGTCGAGAATGTCACGGAGGACGGACAGCTTTCCGATACGTTCGAGGGCCGTCAGATGAATCCCGGACATTCGCTCGAAGCGATGTGGTTCATTATGAACCTCGGCGTGCGTCTCGACGACCGTGCGCTGATCGACAAAGCGGTGAGAATCGCGCTCAATACCGCCGAATACGGCTGGGACAAGGAGTACGGCGGCATTTTCTATTTTCTGGACCGCAAGGGCGCGCCCCGCGTGGAGCTGGAATGGGATCAGAAGCTCTGGTGGGTGCATATCGAATCGGCGATCGCGATGATCAAGGGCTATCAGCTGACCGGATCGAAGGAGTGTCTGGAGTGGTTCGGGAAACTGCACGAATATACGTGGGCGCATTTCAAGGACACGGAGCATCCCGAATGGTTCGGTTACCTGAACCGCCGCGGCGAGGTGCTGCTGCCGCTCAAGGGCGGGAAGTGGAAGGGATGTTTCCATGTGCCGCGCGGACTGTTCCAGTGCTGGCAGATTCTCGAACAATGCAAATAGAACTAAAATACGGAACGATGAAAAGATATTTACTGACAATTCTGTTGTCGTTGTGGTGCGTCTGCGCATGGGCCGCGGGCAGCGTCACAGTCAGGGGGCGCGTCCTTTGCGGCGGCCGGGGCGTGGAAGGCGTCTGGGTCTCCGACGGCGAAGAGTTCGCGTGCACCGACAAAAGAGGAAATTACAGACTGCAGGCCGGTGCCGACAACCGCTTCGTCTTCGTTTGCGTGCCTGCGGGCTACGACGCTCCGGTGGAAAAGGGCGTGGTGCGCTATTTCCACCCGCTGCCTGCCGAGGGCAAATCCTGCGATTTCACGCTGCTCCGCCGTGCGGGCGACGACTCGCGGTACGGGTTCATCGCCATCGCCGATCCGCAGATATGGGCGCCGAAGGAGTTTGCGAAACTCGCGGCGGCGGCCGACGACATCGCCGCCACGGTCCGCAGTTACGGCGGTATGCCTTTCCACGGCATTTGCTGCGGCGACATCGTGTCGCACGACCATTCGCTTTACGGCCGGTACAACGAGGTGATGGAGCGTACGGGAATTACGTTCCGCAACGCGATGGGCAACCACGACATGGAGGTCTACGGACGCTCTTACGAAACCTCCTTCTCGAAGTTCGAGGAGATGTACGGCCCGGTCTACTATTCGTTCGACGTCGGACGCATCCACTACGTGGTGCTCGACGACAACTTCTTCATCGGGCGCGACTATTTTTACATCGGCTATCTCGAAGAGCGGCAGATGCGCTGGCTCGAAAAGGACCTTGCCCGCGTGCAGCCCGGTTCGACGGTGGTCGTCTGCCTGCATATCCCTTCGACCTGCGAGGAGCAGGACCGCAAGCAGTTCCGCTACGACCGTGCCGGATCGACGATGACCAACCACAGGGGGCTTTACGAAATTCTGAAACCCTACCGGGCGCATATCATTTCGGGCCATACCCATACGACCTTCAACCAGTCCATCGCCCCCGGTCTCTACGAGCATGTGACACCCGCCTTGAGCGGCGCATGGTGGCAGGGACCGCTCTGCACCGACGGCACGCCCGCCGGGTACGGCGTCTATGAGGTGAACGGCGACCGGATCGACTGGTATTACAAATCGACGGGTTATCCGGCGGATTACCAGATGAAAATTTACAGCGGTCGCGAATATCCCCAGTTCGAAGGGTACGCCGTGGCCAACGTCTGGGCCAGCGACCCGGCGTGGGAGGTCGAATTTACGATCGACGGCGTGCCGGTCGGTCCCGCCGAGCGGTTTCAGGCTTACGATCCCGCCGCGAAACAGCTCTATTCCGACACCAGTCAGATGGACCATAAATGGATTTACCCTTCGATTTCGGACCACTATTACCGCGTCGCGCTGCCCGAAGGGGCGAAGCGCGTCGAGGTATCGGTTACGGACCGCTTCGGGCGGATCAGCCGTGCCGCAGTCGATTTGAAATAAACGACCGAATATGAGATTTACCGGACTGAAATATTTGCAGCTGCTGGCGTGCTTGGGGCTGTTTGCATGCGGTTCCGCCGAGCGTTACGACGTGGTGATCGTCGGCGGGGGAGCGAGCGGAACGGCGGCCGGACTGCAAGCGGCCCGCATGGGGGCGCGAACCTTGATCGTCGAGGAGTTCGACTGGCTCGGCGGCATGCTCACCTCGGCGGGCGTGAGCGCCACCGACGGCAATTACCGCCTGCGCGGCGGCATCTGGGACGAGTTCCGGACGGAGCTGGCCCGGCATTACGGCTGCGATTCGGCCCTGATAACGGGGTGGGTCAGCAACGTGCTGTTCGAACCCTCGGTGGGCGACAGCATTTTCAAGCGGCTCGTCGCCAGGGAGCCGAATCTCACCGTGTGGTACCGTTCGGCGGCCGAGACGGCCGAGCGCGAAAAGGATGTATGGCGGCTGGGCGTCCGGCGGGACGGCCTGCTCCGGCAGGTCGAGGCCGACGTGCTCGTCGATGCGACGGAGCTGGGCGACGTCGCCCGGATGGCAGGCGTCCCTTATGATGTCGGCATGGATTCGTCGGCCGTCACGCACGAGGATATTGCCCCGGCCGAAGCCAACGGCATCGTGCAGGACCTGACTTATGTCGCCGTATTGAAGGATTATGGCCGCGACGTCACGATTCCGCGGCCCGACGGGTACGATCCGTCGCTTTTTGCCTGCTGCTGCGTGAACGATCTTTGCGTCGCTCCGAAGGAGCCGCATCGCATGTGGTCCCGCGAGATGATGATCACTTACGGAAAACTGCCCAACGGTAAATACATGATCAACTGGCCGATCGAGGGCAACGATTACTACGTGGACATGATCGACATGACGCCCGAAGAGCGGGCCGACGCCGTCCGCAGGGCCAAGAGTCATACGCTGTCATTCGTCTATTTCCTTCAGCATGAGCTGGGATTCAATACGTTGGGATTGGCCGACGACGAGTTCCCTACGGACGACCGGCTGCCGTTCATTCCCTATCACCGCGAGTCGCGGCGCATTCACGGTGCCGTGCGTTTTACGCTCAACGACATCACCGACCCCTACGCAGGAACGCTTTACCGTACGGCGGTCGGCGTGGGCGATTATCCGGTCGACCAGCATCATACCCGTTATTCGGGCTGGGACGATCTGCCCGACCTCTATTTCCATCCCATTCCCTCGTACGGTTTTCCGCTGGGCATCGTGATTCCCGCAGGATTTCCGGGGTTGCTCGTAGCCGAAAAATCGGTTTCGGTAACCAACCTCGTCAATGGCTCCACGCGCCTGCAACCCGTCGTGTTGCAGATCGGGCAGGCAACGGGAGCCTTGGCGGCGTTGGCCGCGGCGGCGGGCGTCGATCCGTCCGAAGTTGCGGTGCGCAGGGTGCAGGAGGCGGTACTCGATGCGGGCGGCTACCTGCTGCCGTACCTCGACCTGCCGGCCGGTGATCCGCGTTTCAAGGCGATGCAGCGGATCGGCGTGACCGGAATCCTCAAGGGGCGCGGAGCCAATGTCGGCTGGGAGAACCAGACTTGGTTCGACGCCGATCGGACGATCGCGGAATCCGAACTGCGCGAAGGACTGCGTGAAGTCTATCCGTCGGTACGCTCCTCCGTTCGGGAAACGCCGGTCGACGGGGCGCTCCTGACGGCGATGCTGACCGAAGCGCTCGGCAAGCCGGCCGGGGACATTGCGGCGCAGACGGAGCGCGCCGCCGCCGGACTGCTCTCCGGTTACGATCCGGCGCGTCCGCTCACGCGACTCGAATGCGCGCTGCTGATCGACGCGGTGGCCGATCCTTTCCATGCGGCCGAAGTCGATATTTACGGAAACTACAAACGAAAATAGCTTTTAATTTTCCATGAAAAAACTGCTGACTGTATGCCTGCTGGCCTTTGCCGCGGCAGGTGCGACCGGCTGTCGGAGTGCCGCCGAGGGGGTGAAACCCAAACTGATGTGGCTCGACTGTTCGGCCAACTGGGTGCGTTTCAGTTACCCCGATTCGATCCGTTATTATGTGAACAAGTGCCGGGAGGCCGGCATGACGGCGCTGGTGCTCGACGTCAAGGGCACTTCGAGCGAAGTGGTGTATCCCAGCGAATATGCGCCGCAAGTTCGTGAGTGGAAGGGATTTACCCGTCCCGATTTCGACTTTGTGGGAACTTTCGTCGATGCCGCGCACGATGCCGGACTGGAGATTTACGGTTCGTTCAACACCTTTGCCGAAGGCAACGGCGTATTCCGCCGCGGACTGATCTACGACGGGCATCCCGAATGGCAGGCCGTGAACTATGTCCCCGGCAGGGGACTGGTGCCCCAGCTGGAGATTCCGGAGAAGAAGGTGCTGTTCGCCAATCCCGCGCTTCCTGCCGTTCAGGATCACGAAATCGCCATTTTCAAGGAGGTGGCGCAGAAGTACGATTTCGACGGCCTGCTGCTCGACCGCGGCCGTTATGACAATATCCAGTCCGACTTTTCGGATTTCTCACGCAGAGAATTCGAGGCCTATATCGGGAAAAAACTGGATCGTTTTCCGGAGGATGTCTATGCGTGGGAGGAGGACGGCGACGGCGGCTGGAGACGTATCGACGGCCCTTATTTCAAACAGTGGATCGAGTGGCGCGCGTCGGTGATCTACAACTTCTTCAAACGCACCAAAGAGGAGCTGAAAGCCGTGAAGCCCGGTCTGAAATTCGGCGCTTATACGGGCGCGTGGTATCCGTCCTATTTCGAAGTGGGCGTCAATTGGGCCAGCAATACGTACGATCCTTCGCAGGACTTCGCATGGGCCACGCCCGAATATAAGAATTACGGATATGCCGAACTACTGGACATTTTCACCAACGGCAATTATTACTGGAACGTGACCGTCGACGAGTACCGCCGCAGCAACGGCCTGCATAAGAACGAGACCGACAGCGAGATGTCGAAAGGCGACCACCTCAGCGTTGAGGGCGGATGTCGCTATTCGCGCCGTCTGCTGGGCGGCAGGCCCTTCTTCGGCGGTATGTACGTCGAAGATTACAAACGCGATACGACCCGGTTCAAGCGGGCCGTGGAGATGAATCTCCGCGAATCGGACGGACTGATGGTGTTCGACATCGTGCATATCATCAACCGCGACTGGTGGGGACCGCTGCAGCGGGCCGTCAGCGCCTATGAAGCGGAGGCGAAGCAATGAACCGACGGCTGATTTTCGCGGTGCTGGCGCTGTTGTGCGCCGGCGCTGTTTCCGCCCAGGAGCGGACAGAGGCGCCCGCCGCGTCGTCCGAGGTGCGCTATGTCGGACGTACGCAGACAAACGGCGGCGACGTGAGTTTCGACTGGAGCGGAACCTGTTTCGAGTGTCGTTTTACGGGCGGCTCGCTGGCGATGCGCGTTTCGGATACGAAAAAGAATTACTACAATCTGACCGTCGACGGCCGCGACGCCGGTGTCGTTACAACGTTCGGGACGGATTCGGTCGTGGTGCTGGCCGAGAAGCTGGGGCGCGGCGAACATACCGTGCGGATGCAGAAACGCACCGAAGGCGAGCAGGGGCGCACGACGATCCATGCCTTCCTGCTTGACAGGGGACGGCGTCTGCTGCCTGCGGCGCCCGCGCCCGGACGGCATATCGAATTTATCGGCAATTCGCTGACCTGCGGTTACGGGACCGAGGGGCTTTCGAAAGACGAGCCGTTCAAACCTCAAACCGAGAACTGCAACAAGGCGTATGCCTGCATCATCGCCCGTTATTTCGGCGCCGACTATACGCTGATCGCCCATTCGGGACGCGGTGCGGCACGCAATTACGGCGATAAGAACACCACTTCGCAGAATACGATGGCCGACCGCATCGCCAATACGTTCGACGAGGCGGCGGAACCGGCGTGGGACTTCGCGGCGTCGCCGTACCGTCCCGATCTGGTCGTCATCAATCTGGGGTCGAACGACTTTTCGACCCTGCCGCATCCTTCGCGCGATGAGTTTGCGGCCGCCTATACCCGTATCCTGCAAACCCTGCGCGGCGCTTACGGCGACGAAATGCCGATCCTCTGCGTGGCGCCGCGCGTCAGCGAACCGGCCTTCACCTATATCCGCGACTTGTGTCAGTCCGGCGTCGTGCCGAACCTCCATTTCGCGGCTATCCTGCCCGGCTACTGCAACGACGGGAGCGAACTCGGATCGTCGGCCCATCCCAATTATGCGGGACATCGCAAGATGGCGATGCTGCTGATCCCCTACGTTTCGACGCTGACGGGGTGGGAGGCGGAGATCAAACCGATCGAATAGGCGTTTGGCCGTATCGCGGCTTTTTGCTGCTTTTGTCCTCGGTCAGGATCGTGAACTCCGGAATTTCACAATAACAAATTTATAGAAACAAAGGCGCAGAACGGGAGCAACAACCTCTGCGGCTGCAAAAAGTTGATCTGTCTTTATATCAATTCTAACCTAAACCTAAAAAGAACCGATGTCTGCAAATTCCCGAAAAGTGTCGCCGTTAGCATGGGTTCCCACGCTCTATTTTGCGATGGGACTCCCCTTCATTATCGTAAACATGGTGGCAACGCTGATGTTTCGAGGGCTGGGTATCGACGATGCCCGCATTACGCTTTGGACTTCGCTGATTATTTTGCCGTGGTCGCTCAAACCCTTTTGGAGTCCCCTGATGGAGATGTTCAGGACCAAGAAGTTCTGGGTCGTCACCACGCAGCTGGTTTCGGGGCTGGGACTTGCGCTGGTTGCCATGTCGCTTCCGTTTCCCAACTTTTTCCCTTACGTCATCGCCCTGATGACGGTTGTGGCTTTCAGCGGCGCGACACACGACATAGCCACCGACGGCGTCTATATCACCGAACTTTCCAAGGACTTGCAGGCTAAATTTATTGGTTGGCAGGGAGCCTTTTACAACATCGCCAAGGTCTTCGCCATGGGCGGATTGGTCTATCTGGCCGGTGCGCTTAAGGATCATGTCGGAATCGTGCAGGCGTGGATGGTCGTGATGGGCCTTTGCGGCGGCATTCTTTTTCTGCTGGGGCTGTACCACATCCGTATGTTGCCTTCAGGCGGCATCGCGACGGCCCATGCCGACAGTTTCGGCGGCGCCATGCGCGAAACGAAGCGCATCTTTCTGGAATTCTTCAAGAAGAAATATATCTGGATCTATTTCGCATTCATCCTTTTCTACCGCTTCGCCGAAGGTCTGGTCATCAAGATCGTACCGCTGTTCCTCAACGCTCCGCTCGATCAGCAGGGCATGGGCCTTACCGAACAGCAGATCGGACTCTATTACGGTACGTTCGGCGTGATCGCCTTCGTCGTGGGGTCCATTCTGGGCGGCTATTTCATTTCATGGCTCAAACTGCGGCGCGCCTTGTTCCCGCTGGTCTGCATCTTCAACGTTCCGTTCGTGGTCTACGCGCTGCTGGCGTGGTTCCAGCCTTCGAGTCCCGTGCTGATCTGCGCGGCCATCGTGTTCGAATATTTTAGTTACGGCTTCGGCTTCGTGGGACTCACGCTCTTCATCATGCAGCAGGTGGCGCCCGGACCGCACAAAATGGCCCACTACGCCTTCGGTTCGTCGCTGGCCAATCTGGGCGTGATGCTGCCGGGCATGGCGAGCGGCTGGCTCTGCGACCAGGTCGGCTACCACCGCTTCTTCCTCTGGGCCCTCATGGCCACCATCCCCATATTCCTCATCGCCTGGCGCATCCCCTTCGCCCATCCGGACACGGAGGAGGGAGCGGCCCAGGCCGTGGAAAAGGAACTGACCGACGAATAAATCACCGATAAACACCGTTAGACATGCTGAAAAATCTTATCATCACCCTCGCCGCCGCCCTCACCGCCGCGACGGCCGCCGCACAGGCCCCGGCCGACTGGGCCAACTTCGGACGTTTCGAAAAGGAGAACGCCGCGCTGGCGGAGCATCCGAAAGTCGTTCTGATGGGCAACTCGATCACCGAAGGGTGGATCGCCAAGCGTCCCGACTTCTTCGCCGAAAACGGCTACGCGAGCCGCGCGATCAGCGGACAGACCACTTCGCAGATGCTCGTGCGCTTCCGCGCCGACGTCGTGGAACTGCATCCGCAGGTCGCGGTGATCTGCGGCGGCACGAACGACCTGGCGCAAAACACGGGCTACATCTCGCTCGAGCACATTCTGGACAACATCCAGTCGATGGCCGAGCTGGCGCGCGCCAACGGCATCCGGCCCGTCCTCTGCTCGGTGCTCCCGGCCGGTGACTTCCCCTGGCGTCCGGGTTTGGAACCGGCGCAGAAGATCGTCCGGCTCAATGCGATGATCCGCGCCTACGCCGAACGGGAGGGCATCCCCTATGTGGATTACCATACGCCGATGGCGGCCGCGGACGGTTCGATGATCGCCGAATACACCTACGACGGCGTGCATCCCACCGAAGCGGGGTATCGGGTGATGGAGCGGATTCTGCCGCCCGTCGTCGAACGGGCGCTCTCCGACAAGTGACAGAACGGGGCTTCGGCCCCGTTTTTTTGGTCAGGTGCGCCAGAAGATTTTGCTCCGCGTGAAGGCCGCCGTGAAGAGCATCATCAACCGGGTGACGATCACCCCGCGCCCGACTCCCATCACACAGCCGCACTGACCCCACAGCCACGGGAGCGCCACGGCCCGGTCCGCGAAGACGAGCAGCGGCACGACGACGTAACCCGCCGCCGTGTAAGCGATCATGGGGTTCTGCCCGCAAAGGACGAGCAGACCGCCCCGCGAACGGCCCTTTCGGAGCAGGACCGACGTGACCAGCAGCACGTGCGAAGCCATTCCGGCCGTGATGAAAAAGTAGCTCACCGTGGCGGGGTCCTTCTTCACGCCCTCTTCGAGCGATTCGAACGCAAGACCCAGCAGGAGCCAGAAAAATCCGGTCGTGAACAGTCGATAAAGCAGGGATTCGATCCCAGTGCGGGGCTTGCGCAGCAACATCCACGCCGCCGTGCCCAGCGCGAGCGTCAGCACCAGATTGAGCGTCAGCGTACGGGTGAAAAGCCCCCACATATTGACCGCAAGGAGCAGCGCTGTGAGCCCTGCGGCGGCGATCTGTCCGGAAAGCGCCGGACGCTCCTCCTGCTGCCCGCGCGCCAGCCAGCGGGCGAACAGATCGCCGGCCACGCTTCCCGGCAACACGATGCAGAGGTATTGCAGAAACTCCGTGCGGAAGAGCCACGGCACAGGCGAGAAGTTCCACACCGCCTCGTTCCACGACCCCGGAACCGCCGCGCCCAGCTTCAGGGCGGCAATCAGGGCGACGATGCCCATCCGCAGCCAGAGGTTGCGGCGCGTCAGCCACCAGATCAGCGAACCCGCGACGACCACGTCGGCGAGAATCAGGATGTCCGACCGCACGACGCTCACCCCGACGCCCAGCCACCGGTACACGCCCATAAGGACCGCGAGGACCGCAATGCCGCCGGCGTTGAGCCACCCGTTCTGCCGCGGGATGAAGCCGGGAATCCGCACGAACATCGCGAAAAAGGCGCCCCAGACCGTCATCGTCACAAGGGCGCTCACGACGGGACGCTGCAACACGGCGTCGAGCGTC
>OLVZ01003129.1_pt1 | contig 11203 bp, 7 predicted proteins | sample 1673341 | NCBI WGS metagenome assembly OLVZ01 (sample SAMEA3178944, study PRJEB25190) | human gut metagenome | biome: human gut; feature: human-associated habitat; material: faeces | place: Austria | collected 2013 | reverse complement strand
GCAGCTTGCCGATTCGGCCGCAGCCTACAACGCCAATTTTCAAAATGCCCATTGGAATTCTCTCCTTTTATATAAGGTGATTCTATTATAAACCACTTGCGGGTGTGCTTCAAGGGTGCAGCGTATTTTTCAGCGCACCGCCCAATTTTGGGGCTTCTGTTTGGTGAAAAATAGCAAAGCGGAGCGCAAAAAAATCGTGCAAAATATCCGTGCATTGTGCTAAAATAGAAAATGCACAGGAAAATGCAACACATTGCACGTTGGTGTCTAAAATGCGGTGAAACGCTTGTGCGCTTTACTGCACTATGATAAAATATGAACGTATTGTGGCAAAAATGTGTCTTTTAGGGATAAAAGAGGATACATGGATGCCTGAAAAGGAGAATATCTTATGAAGGTAACTGCACAGTGGATCGCAGAGCAGTGCGGCGTATCGCGTGGAACAGTGGACCGAGTTGTAAACGGCCGACCGAATGTAGCGCCGGAAGTGCGGGAGCGCGTGCAGAAAATAATCAGCGAATACGGCTACAAAACGCCGTCGCAGCGGCAGGCCGCCCGTGCGGGACACGGCGCGTTCCGCATCGGCGTAATCCTGCCGAGCTGGGATGCGTTTTTCATCCGCCGGATGCGCGAGGGCATTCGCGTGGCTGTACACAACCGCGGATTAAATGATGTAAATGTGCTGGTGGAGGAGCTGAAAAACCGCTCGCACCGTGCGTATTTCGAGGCCATCGGACGCATGGAGGAGCGCGGCATTGACGGTCTCATTGTCACCGCGCCGGACACGGTAGCGATGAGTGAGGAAATCGACCGGCTGGTCGCAATCGGCATTCCGGTCGTTACCTGCGACTCGGATGTGCGGCAGAGCCGCCGCCTGTATCATATCGGACAGAACATGGTCAAATCCGGCCGGATTGCCGCCGGACTGCTTGCACCGTACGTTGAGGGACAGGATGTGCTCGTCGTTACCGGCAACCGTGAATTCACGGCGCACGGACTGCGTGTGCGCGGCTTCCTTGACCGCCTGCACGAGATTTTTGATGATAACGTAAACGTAAACGTCATCGAGAGTGTCGAGCAGTACGAGCTGACCTACGACGGCGTACTGCAGCAGGTGCGGCAGAACCCGCGTCTGCGCGGTATTTATATGGCAAACGAGTCCGTGCGCGGCTGTATGGACGCGCTCGAGCGCGCAAAGCCCAATCGGCGCATTCACGTTGTCTGTCACGATCTGACGCCGCATGCGCGCCAGTATTTGGAGGACGGACGGCTGGATTTCATCGTCGATCAGGATTTTTCGGCGCAGACGACGCGCGCGATCGAAGTGCTGGCGCATACACTGCGTACCGGAGAATCGCCGCGGCAGAGCATCGAATACATTCACACCAGCATTATCACAAGGGAATTGTTGTGAGAAAGGAGCCTATATGAAAGCAAACTGGAAGCGCACACTGCTGTCTCTGGTGCTGTGCGCCGGATTTGTATGGCCTGCAGGCGCGGTAAGCACCGGACAACCGGCAGCGTCGCAGACCGGGACGAGCACCGCGCAGAGCAAACCGGCGGCTTATACCGTCAAGAAAATGGGTCTGCTGGGCGTCAAGCGTACGGTGGAGAGTGACAATAACACGGTGAAAATGCTGAATAAAACGGCAGCTTCGCTGGACAGCAGCTCGTATATGTCGGGTTCAGCGTCCGGTGCGACCGGCGAGAGCGAGATAGCAATCTACGCTGCGCTGATTGAGGATATGAAAAAGGCCATGGACGGACTGGATAAGACCAGTGATCTTTATAAGACCTATGCGGCACAGTTAAAGGTATTAGAGGATTACCAGACCAGCCTGAACCAGAACGCCGTCAGCGGCATGCAGCAGGCAATGGCCATGCTGTCCCAGCTGGATGACGCGGCGTACACGCTGCGCAAGCAGGCGAAAAACGTCTCCGGTCAGTTGGCGCTCGGTGCACAGACCATGCTGATTACTATTAAAAATCTGGGCTGCACCAAGGAAAACCTGCAGGTAACGCTCACACAGCTGGACCGCAATCTGGCTGTGCTGAAAACGCAGAGAAAACGCGGCATGATTGGGCAGCTGCAGCTTGACACGGTGCAGAATCAGCGCGACAAGCTGGCGCAGTCCATCGACACACTGGAGACCACCCGCGAAAACCTTGGTTCGAGCGTTGCGCTGATGTGCGGTCTGGACGCGAACACCATCGTGATGCCGGCCGACTTTGAAACGCTGTACGAGGGCAATCTGGATAAGATGTCTTATAATAAGGATTTGGAGCAGGCGCAGAAGAACAGCTTCCTCATCTGGCAGAAGCAGGACGCTGTGCGCAGCGCGTACAACTCGTACGACAAGAACATCAGCGGTACCGCCGAGGCGGTCAAGTCCGCTGAGGACGCACTGTCGGCGGCCAAGGAGTCGGTAGTGGCTGCATTCGACAGCACCTACAAGACTGTCAAGGACTGCCGGACGACTCTGGCAGCCAAGCGAACCGCACAGTCACAGGCGGAGCTTGACCTGAAAACCGCGACCGTGAAGTACAGGAAGGGCATCATCTCTAAGCTGGCGTATCAGCAGGCGCAGGATGCCGTAACGACCGCAAAGCTGAATGTTGAAAGCGCGTATCTGTCGCTGTATACCGCATATAACCAGTACGAATGGGCCAAGGAAGGCGTACTTATCACCACCGCAGCCGCATAACAGAAGGGAGAAAACAATATGAAACGAACCATTGCAGCCGGTCTTTCTGCCGCTCTGCTGTGCGGTATGGTCGTACCGGCGTTTGCCGCCGATACCAAGACCGCGACGAACACCACCGGCACCACCCAGACCCAGCCGACGGCGCCGGTCAAGCTGACGTTTGACAAGCTGGAGGAGACCGTCCGCCAGAACAACGTCACCATCAAGGCGAACAACAACACCGTGCTCAGCGCGGAAAAGACCGATGTAAGTGACCAGTACATCGAAAGCTATTTCCAGCTTTCCGAGCAGATTTCGTCCTACCAGAAGCAGATTAAGGAGCTGCAGAAAACGCTGAACAGTCTGGATGCCAGCAAAAAGGAAAACGCCGGTCTGCGCAAGACGCTTGAGAGCCAGATTTCCATCCTGCAGCGCAATCTGGCAGCCGCTGAGGCTTCGTACAAGAACCTCGACGACGACGAGGACGACGCAGAGGAAGATCAGGAGAAAACGGTTGATCACACCCGCCGTCAGATGCAGAATGCAGCCGATGAGATCTGCCTGAGTGCGGAAAACACCTACATTTCTCTGCGCGGCATGAAGTATACGCTCAACCAGACAAACCGCAGCATTCAGCAGCTTGACCGCAACATTGCGACTGTGCAGAAGCAGGTAAAGCTGGGCATGACCGGTGTAAATACGCTCAAGAGCCTGCAGGCACAGCGTGAGAGCGCCGTTGCCAGCAAGGCATCGCTGACCACGCAGGTAGAGGCGCTGACCAACACGCTCGCTATCCAGTGCGGCTATACCACCGGTACACAGATCGAAACGAGCAATCTTCCGGTCGTAACCGCCGAGCAGGTCACCTCCATTGATTATAACAAGGATCTTGCCGAGGCGCTCAAGAACAGCTACGCGATCTACTCCAAGGAGTACGCAATGCAGACCGCGTCCGACGATTACGAGAACAATAAGACCAACACGCTGTATGCTTATCAGGCAGCCAAGATCGACCGCGACGCACAGAAGGAGAGCACGACCGCTTCCTTCCGCAAGCTGTATACCGACCTGCAGGAGAAGCAGACCGCACTTGCTGCGGCGGATGCCGATCTCGCACAGGCGAAAAAGACGTTTACGGTAAGCCAGGTGCAGTACACGCGCGGCATGATCTCCAAGATGGCGTACACGGATGCGCTTGATACCTTCACCACCGCACAGGAGACCGAGGTTGCAGCGCGTATTGATCTGCTGACCGCTTACAACACCTATCAGTGGGCAAAACGCGGTGTAATTACGGCAACAACTTGATAAGCTGACCGTTTTTGCGAATATAGCAGATATATATAATGAATTGGAGGACCCCGATGAGCAATAGCAAACGAATCCTTGCGGCGCTGCTGGCCGGTGCGATGGTACTGTGTGCAGGCTGCGGCAAGGAAGAGGAAACCGAGGAGGAAAGTTCAAACAGCACTGCGGTTGAGGTAACCGATGTTACCTCGGGTGCGATGAGCTCGGAGTACACGCTGAATGGCAAGATTGCCGCCGTCAATGAGGTGCAGGTGTTCCCACTGCTGGCAGGTCAGGTGCAGACGCTGAACGTCAGCGAAGGCGACACCGTATCCAAGGGTCAGACCCTGTTTACGGTGGATACCTCGACGGTTACCTCGACGATGAGCTCGCTGCAGCAATCCTACAGCGCCACAAAGACCGCGACCGACCGTGCGATTGAATCGGCAAAGGTCGGTGTGGAGCAGGCGGAACTGGCGGTCAGCAACACGGAAGCACTGCTCGAAGCCGGTGCGGCTGCCGAGCAGGATCTGACCAAGGCCAAGCAGGCACTGACGCAGGCGCAGGCGGGTGTCGCGCAGGCTGAGGCCCAGCAGTCCGCGTCTCTGGCGCAGATTCAGGCATCTATGGACCAGATCAACAAGCAGGCAAGCCTTGGCACGGTAACCGCTCCGTGCTCGGGTACGGTTACGGCTGTAAACGTAGACCGCGGCGGCATGGCATCCTCGGCGCAGCCGAGCGTGGTCATTGCCGAGAACGGTGCGGTTGAGGTGCAGGTTTCTGTCGCTGAGGACGTATTCACCGGCATCAAGGTCGGCGATACCGCAAGCGTCACGGTTTCCGCTGTCTCCAAGGAGTCGATGAACGGTACGGTCAGCACGCTGCCGGCGGCTGCCAATGCACAGACCAATCTGTATGACGTTTCGGTTTCTCTGCCGTCCGGCACCAAGCCGCCGATCGGCGCGTTTGCTACCGTCACCTTCTATACCGACCGCCGCGCAAGCACGATTTCCGTGCCGACCGAGTCCATCCTGACCGGCAACAACAACGAGCAGTATGTGTTCACCGTAAATGCGGACGGAACTGCCGCAACCCGCGTTACCGTCACTACCGGACTGGTTACCAAGGATTCGACCGAGATCGTTTCCGGCCTCAAGGCGGGCGACCGGGTTGTTACCAAGGGTCAGTCCTATCTGTCGGACGGTGCAGCCGTGCATGTCGTTACCTCGGACGCCGCAGACGGCGGGGAGGGCTAAGCGCGCATGAAATTCGCACAAACCTTTATCAAACACCATGTAATGACCATCCTGCTGTACATACTGGTCGTTGTGTTTGGTTTTTACAGCTTCCAGAACCTGCCGCTGGCGCTCATGCCGTCCATGGAGGTTCCGGCAGCGGTTGTTTACGCTACTTACCCGGGGGCCGGTCCGGAGGATATCGAGCAGCAGGTAACCAAAAAACTCGAGGGTGCGGTAGCGGGTCTGTCCGGTCTGGATACGCTCCAGTCCACCTCGTCCGAGAATATGGCTATGCTGGTCATCCGGTTTACGAATGATACCGATATGGATCAGGCAATGACCGACCTGCGCGACAAGGTTGCACAGGTAAAGAGCCAGCTGCCGGATGACGCATCCGACCCGACCGTTATGTCGATTGATATTGACTCCATGCCGGTCGTTTCGGTGGCGCTGCGTGGCAACGATCTGGCCTCTCTGCAGTCCATCGCCGAGGACGAGATTCAGCCGGCGCTTGAGCGTCTGGACGGCGTAGCGTCTGTTGATATTTCGGGCGGCTACGAGCAGGAGATCGCAGTCCACACGGACGCCTCCCGCCTGAAGGGTTATAACCTGACCATTTCGTCCATCGGTCAGCAGCTCGGCGCGGACAACATCGCCATTCCGGGCGGCGATCTGGATAACGGTTCGCAGACGCTGGCTGTCCGCACGGACGGCGAGTATTCGTCCATTGATGATGTTAAGAACGCTCTGATCTCGCTTCCGGCAGGCGGCACGGTCCGTCTGAGCCAGATTGCGGATGTTTCCATGCAGCCGAAGGATCAGGACGCCATCTCCAAGGTTGACGGTGAGGAATGTATCATCCTGTCGGTCAACAAGCAGTCTGGCTCGAACACCGTGCAGATTGCCGAGCTGGCCAAGGCTGAGTTTGACTCTCTGCTTAAGAGCAACGATTCCCTGCAGTGGAATATCGTTATGGATCAGTCCGACTATATCAACATGACGGTTGATAACGCTATTCAGAACATCTGGATGGGCGTGCTGTTTGCCGCGATCGTGCTGTTCCTTTTCCTGCGCGACTTCGGCGCGACCATGGCTGTTACCATCGCAATGCCGTGCTGTATCCTGTTTACGTTCCTGATTATGAACGTGCTGGGCATTACGCTGAACATGATGTCGCTCGGCGGTATCACGCTCGGCGTAGGTATGATCGTGGATAACTCCATCGTTGTTCTGGAGAACATCTTTACCTATCGAGCGGACGGCTACGACCGTCTGGAGGCCTGCACCAAGGGTACCGGCGAGGTCATCGGTGCAGTTATCGCCTCCACGCTGACCACGGTTGCCGTATTCCTGCCGATCGCACTCTCCGGCGGCATGGCCGGCATGATGTTCAAGGAATTCTGTATCACCATCGTAGCGCTGCTGCTCAGCTCGCTGATCATTTCCATCACGCTCGTGCCGCTGCTGTGCTATTTCCTGCTCGGCGGCACCAAGCAGCAGAGCATCAAGCCGCAGGGCTCGGGCGCAACGCCGATCACCGAAAAGCCGCTGTCGCGTGCATACCGCAGTTCGCTGAATTTCCTGATCACCCACCGCTGGGCAGGCGTCGCGCTGACCGTTGTCATCTGTATTGTCAGCGTGCTCAGCGTCAGCCAGGCGGGCATGGAGCTCATCCCGGAGATGGATGAGGGTGAGGTGAGTGTTACGGTTTCCATGCCGAACGGTTCGACTATGGAGGACACTGCCGCCATCGAGGACCGCATTGCGGCCATCGCAGTTGATACCATCCCGGAGCTGGAGCAGATCTACTACTCGACCGGTTCTTCGACCTCGATCATGTCCTCGTCCTCGGGCGCAAGCGTTACCATTTCGCTGGTAGATCTCGATCAGCGTGACCGCTCGTCAGCAGATATCGCCAAGCAGCTGCGCCATGACCTGCAGGATATTGCAGGCTGTGAATTGACGGTTTCGACCAGCAGCACCATGTCGATGTCCACGGATTCGGACATCAGCGTTGAGCTGACCGGCGATGACTACGACCAGCTGGCTGAGACGGCAGACGATCTGGCAAACCAGATCAGCGCCCTGCCGGATGCTATCAACGTGGAATCCTCGGCAGGCGAGCAGACCCCGCGTGTTGCCGTTAAGATCAACCGCGAGAATGCGTCTCGCTTCGGTCTGAATGCGGCCACCATTGGCGGTCTGGTTCGTGGTGAGCTGACCGGCTCGACTGCAACCACGCTCCGCATGAACGGTGAGGAATACGACGTTACCGTTGCCGGCGACGAGGATGTAGCAACCAGTCTGGACGCACTGCGCTCCATGCAGATTCCGACCATGACCGGCGGCACCGTACCGCTGTCCATGGTGGCGGATGTTTACACCGAGCTCAGCCCGCAGTCCATCGTGCGCAAGAACCAAAAGGAGACCGTAACCATCACCGGTGAAAGCGAATCCGGTGACAGCAATGCCATTAAGGCAGCCGTTGACGACATTGTTGCCAAGTACGAGCTGCCGGACGGCGTAGAGGTCGGCGAAGGCGATACCGCTGCTTCACAGATCGAGGAGACCACCGGTACGCTGATGCTGGCCCTTGCGGTGGCAATCGTGCTGGTATATTTCATTCTGGCAACGCAGTTCAACTCGTTCTCGCTGCCGATTGCAATCATGCTGATCCTGCCAATTGGTCTGCTTGGCTCGATGATCATGCTGTGGCCGACCGGAAATCATGTTTCCATGGTCGCACTGCTCGGTGTTATCATTCTGGCCGGTACAGTCGTCAACTCGTCCATCGTGCTGATCGACTATACCCTGCAGCGCCGTCAGCGCGGTGAGGATAAGAATACGGCTATCCTGAACGCATGTCCGCGCCGTGTCCGTCCGGTGCTGATGACCGCTATGACCACTATCCTCGGCCTTGTGCCGATGGTATGCTCCAGCGGCGAAGGCTCCGAGATGATGAAGCCGATGGGTGTTGTTATGATGACCGGTATGGTTATCTCCACCATCGCAACGCTGTTTATCACCCCGGTTTACTATTCGCTGACCGACAGCGTCGCTTCCCGCCTTTCCGGCCTGTTTAAGAAAATCAAGCTGCCCAAGTTTAACTTCCATAAGAAAAATCCGCAGCAGTAAGCAAAAAGGGAACCGATTTCGGTTCCCTTTTTGAATTGAGAATAGATAATGGAGAATGAATGGCGGGTAAAATGGGTACCGCAGTTGTCCAATGTCTGTACAATCTACCCGCAGGGGAGCACAGTGTGCTCCCGCACCCATTTAACGATGACTTGGGCGAACGCTGTTCGCCCCTACGGGGTATACGAGTGCAAATGAATTTACAAACGACGTATTGATTCAACCGCCGCGATAATTTTCCATTCTTCATTCTCAATTTTCAATTCCGATATTCCCTTGCATATCGCACAAGTGAAGTCTATAATATTTGTATAAATTGCAGATAGGAGCGAACAATATGGCTTCGGATAAAACAAATGTAATGCGTGTGCTCGAGCAGCACAAGATCGCCTATAAGCCGCACGAATACCCGCACGGCAAGGACGCCGTAGACGGCGTTTCGGTTGCGGAGCTGCTCGGTCAGAACCCTGATCAGGTATTCAAGACGCTGGTTGCACGAGGCAAATCGGGCGGCTTTCATGTATTCGTTATTCCGGTCGCAAAGGAGCTTGACCTGAAAAAAGCAGCCAAGGCGGCAGGCGAAAAGTCGGTCGAGATGGTGCATGTCAAGGAACTGTTGGGCCTTACCGGCTATGTACGCGGCGGCTGTTCGCCGGTCGGCATGAAAAAGGCGTTCCCGACCGTGTTTGACGAGAGCGTGAACAATGTCCCGACCGTGATGGTCTCTGCGGGCAAGATTGGCTTCCAGATCGAATGTGCACCGGCGGATCTCATCAAGCTGACACGCGCCGCGACCGCGCATATCACGACGGATTAAAGCAATACTGCATGATTAAACAAGAGCGATTTGTGAGTGGATTTTGTGCACTGACGAGGCGCGGCTTTGCGGTAATACTTGATGTATTACCGTAGAATCAGCGGCAGCGCGACCGGAGCCTGCACAAGGAACCGTTATAAAGTCAGGATACAAAATTTCCGCAAAGCGCCGTAGTCTTAATTGTGCAGTGCTGCCTTACGTCTGCGGCTTCAGCAGCCCTGCCGCATCCGGAAACAGCGCGAACACGTTCTGCACGCCGCAGCCCGCCAGCTGCGCCAGCTTGGCTGCCAGCGTGGAATCATCGTCGTACAGGACAAAGTGTGCCTGTCCGTCTGCATCCATGTAGGTGAAGTATTTCGCGCACAGCTCGCGCGAAAAGAACGGCTGCGCGCCGGTCTGCGCGAGCAGCGCGGCTCTTGCTGCGGCACTGAGTGAAATGCCGTTCGGCGTGGGTGACGGCAGGGTGAAATCCTGCGAAACCGGCTGCAGAAACGCGGCAATCCGCGCAGCGCTGTAAATGCCCTGCAGGGAGGAAATGTACTCGGTCAGACTGCCGCCCGAAATCGCGGTGGAGACCGTGAGTATCGCGTGCGACAGCGTGCGTCCGCACTCGAGCGGCACATACAGCGGAATATCCGCATCGTACAGTGCTTCGTCGAATGCGGCCAGCAGGCGGCGGTTCAGCGGCGTGTCGTGCTCAAAATCCGCGAATACGCCGGGCGCTTCCGTGCGCCGCGCCTCGAAAACCAGATCGGCGGCAATGCGCTCGGCGCTGCAGAAGTTGATAGCCTGCGGCGGGTCGGTCACGCCGAGCAGGCAGTGTCGCTGCACCGCGGACACCTTGAGCCGCTGCAGCGCCCCGGACTGCGAAATGCCAAGGCAAAGCTGCAAAACCGGCATGCCGAGCGAAGCGGCTTTCGTCGTGTCGCGTCCGGTGCATACCAGAATAAGGTTTTTCGTGTAGACCATCATGGATCGACTCCTTTGCGATAAAATTATCTTTTCTGGACTTTTTGAATAAATTCCATTACACTATATGTAGCATTACGCTAAATTAGAATACGGGTATTAACAGGAGTGTATGAATGAGCAAACTGATTCCCGATTATGTATTTGATTCGATTTACGATATTACGCCGGAGGTGCTGACTGCCCACGGCGTACGCGGCGTGCTGGTCGATCTGGATGGCACAATGGCATCCCACAAGGCTGCTCTGCCGCCCGATACGCTGCACACCTTTGTCGATCGGCTGAAGGATGCCGGCATCGCTGTGCTGGTGTTCTCCAACAACCATCCCGAGCGGGTAGGAAAGTTCTGCGAGCCGCTCGGTGTGGGTTATATCAGCCATGCCGGAAAGCCGTTTTCGCGCGGCTTCCGCAAGGCGGCAAATCGGCTTGGCCTGTCCATGCGCGAGATTGCCGTTATCGGCGACCAGATTTTCACCGACGTGTTCGGCGGCAACCGCGCAGGCGCGCTGACCTGCTACGTCGAAACGCTCGACCGCCGGTTTTTCTGGATCAATGTGCGCTATCAGCTTGAGCGCGGCTTTATCGCGCGCGGACGGCGCAGAATGGAGGCGAGAGCACATCATGGCTGAGCCGAAATTCGGTCCTGCGGGCAACTCGGAGTCGTTTGCCGCCGCAGGCTTCAAGAAGAGCGAGGATGCGCCTGCATGGCTCGCACAGATGGGATTGACCGCGTTTGAGTATCAGTGCGGACGCGGCGTGCGCTGCGGCGAGGAGACCGCCCTCAAAATCGGTGCGGCAGCCAAGCAGCACGGCATTCAGATGAGCATTCATGCGCCGTATTTCATCAATCTCTCGTCCGAGGAGAGCGAGCGCATGGAGAAAAATGTCGGTTATGTGCTGGAGACCGCGCGGCTGGCTGTGCCGCTTGGCGCAACGCGTATGGTCGTGCACTGCGGCGGTCAGGGCAAGCTGACCCGTGACCGCGCCATGCGCAACTCGCACGAAAACGTAAAAAACATCCATCGCACTGGATGAGGCTCTGACCGATCAGGAGCAGATCATCAGCCGTCTGG
>OLVZ01003120.1_pt1 | contig 11233 bp, 8 predicted proteins | sample 1673341 | NCBI WGS metagenome assembly OLVZ01 (sample SAMEA3178944, study PRJEB25190) | human gut metagenome | biome: human gut; feature: human-associated habitat; material: faeces | place: Austria | collected 2013 | reverse complement strand
CGATTCAGGGCACGAGCAAGCTGCAGCGCCTGCAGTATGAGGCGATGGGCGTCAACCGCATCGACATTTACGGATACGGTGCGAAAAACCGCGACTGGCAGGAGTTTGAGGACTATATGACGAATGATCTGTCCGACAAAATCGCTGCATGGTCGCCGCAGAGCCAGTATTACGACTGGCAGAACAGCGGCATCCAGTACCGGGCCAAAAGGCTGGATAACAACGACAGCAACAGCGGCTACACCTATATGTACTTCGGCAACGAGCATTACGGCGAGGTGACAAGTCATGCGATTTCCGCCGGACGGGATATTTCCGCTGCGGACTGCCGCACGCGCGCCCGCGTCTGCGTGATCGGAGAAACACTGCGCAAGTATTTCTTCGGGGCGATGAGTCCGATCGGGCAGAAGCTGCAGATCGGCGGCAAGGGCTTTGAGGTCATCGGCGTGTATGCCGGCAAGTATGACGGCAAGCTGAATACAGACGATCAGATGATTGTGATGCCGTACACGCTGCAGAGCACGATGATGAGTGTATACGGCATGGCAGACCGCCAGTATATCGTGAAGGCGGCGGAAAAGGACGTGATTGCCGAGCTGACAGACGAGCTTCTGCCGGGCTTTATGCAAGGCCGCTGCGAGGCGGGAAACGGATACTTTTCTGCTTCGTCGGACAGCCAGTGGCAGGAGCAGAGCGAGTCCTCCAACAACATGCTTGCGCTGCTCGGCGGCGGTGTTGCCGGAATCTCGCTGCTCGTCGGCGGTATCGGCATTATGAATATCATGCTGGTGTCTGTTACCGAGCGCACCCGCGAGATCGGTATCCGTATGGCAATCGGCGCCCGCAAGCGGGATATTATCGGGCAGTTTCTGGTAGAAGCCTCGGTGGTCTCGTGCTGCGGCGGTGTGATCGGCATTGTGCTCGGCTGCTTTCTTTCGGCGGTGCTGGGCAATCTGCTGCTCGCAAAAACGCAGAACAGCTACATGCCGACCGTGGAGCAGTTCACCGTACTGCCCTCTGCGGGACTGGTCATCGGCGCATTTCTGTTTTCTGCGCTGCTGGGTATCATCTTCGGACTGTATCCCGCCAATAAAGCCTCGAACCTGCAGCCGGTAGATGCGCTGCGGACGCAGTAAAAGGAAAGGACAGGTAGGAAAATGAAAAAAAGATTTGTCAGCCTGTGTCTGGCAGGCTTGATCATGGTTGCATCGGCTTCGGCGGTGTTTACCGATATTTCAGACAGCAGGGTATCGCAGACGGCCGCCGTTCTGGATGCACTGGGTATCATGCAGGGCGTAGGCGGCAGCAGCTTCGCGCCGGGTAAGGCGCTGACGCGGGCGCAGTTCTGCAAGCTGGCGGTTACCGCCATGGGTGTGACGGATGTGAGTCCGTATGCCAGCTACACGATTTTTCCGGATGTTAAGCATTCGCACTGGGCAGCGCCGTATATCAACGCGGCAGTACGCCATCCGGAGCTGAAGGAAAAGTCCATCATCCGCGGCTATGCGGACGGCAGCTTCGGCCCGGATAAGATTGTCAGCTACGGCGAGGTCTGCACCATGCTGCTGCGTATGCTGGGCTATAAAGAGGAGGATGTCGGTCCGTTCTGGCCTGCAGACTATATCGCGCAGGCACAGGCCATCGGTCTGACGGACGGCGTCACGATTACGGATGCGCGTGCCGCAGTCAAGCGCGGAGACGCGGCGGTGCTTCTGCTGAACGCTCTGAATACGGATAAAAAGGGAGAAGAGGGCAGCACACTGCTTGACAAGGTCGCGTCCTCGACGGTCAAGGACTGCATTCTGCTTGAGACCGGAAAAACACACAGCGGCCTTGCTGCAGATGCGGCATTGTTCTATGAGGACGGTGTTGTGGATGCGGAATCTCCCCGTAAGACCGCCGGTACGCTGGACAGCAGCATGATCGGCGTGTACGGCACAATCGTTATCGGCAAGGGCAGCAGCAAGGTTGCGGTCGGTGTGATTCCGAACGGCAACAAGACTGAAACTTATGAGGTTGTCAATGCGGCAGCAGATCGTATCGTTACCACGAACGGAACACTGCGTCCGGACCGCAAGACTAAGTTGTATATCAGCCGCGACCATGTCATGAATGAGTACGAAAATGCATGGGCGAACCTGCAGTCCGGCGACACGCTGACCCTGTACTACAACGAGTACGGCGTGCTGCAGCTGATGGCAGTCCTGCCGAAAACGACAGCAGGTGCCGCGCACTCGTTTGTTTACGGTCTGGCGACCTCGCGCCGGATTCCGGCGGAGTATACGATCATCAAAAACGGTGCGAAGATCGACGCGAGCAAGCTGAAAAAGTACGATGTTGTGACGCTCGATGCCGCAAACCGTCAGGCGATCGTTTCGGATACCAGGCTGAGCGGAAAATATCAGACCGACTCGACAACGTACAGCCATCCCTCTCAGGTGGAGATTCTGAGACAGAAATTCTCGGTTTCCTCCGAGGCGGCGGCAACGTTCAAGGATATGAAGCTGAACGATTACATCACGCTGCTGTTTGACGCGGACGGCAATGTTGCGGCTGCGTACCCGAAAAAGGATGTCAGCGCGGAGATGCAGGGCATTGTAACCAAGATTGACGCGGAAAAGGCCACGGTCACGCTGACAAACGGTCTGACACTGCGGGATATTTCAATCGCCAAGGACGTAAAAACCGATGTGATGGGGCGTCTTGTTACGGTCAGCCAGTCCGGTGAGGGGGCAGACCTGATTCGCCGCACGCTCTCCGGAAAGACCGCCGGAAACTGGTCTGTTGCGGAGGGCAAACTGGGCAGTAACGCTGTTTCCTCCAAGGTGCGCGTGTATGAGGAGGTGCTCTCCGGCGCACCGCTGAACGCGATCAACGTCAGCGATATTGACCTGACCTCGGTTCCGGCTTCGCAGATTAAGTATACCGTGCAGGATAATGCAGGTACGGTGACGAATATTGTTCTGGGCGATGTGACCGGAGAAAGCTGGATTTATGGTATTGGCTATGGCAAGCGGGATAAGACGGATGAGGAAGATGGCAATTCTCCGGAATATGTTGTGCTCCGCCATTGGGACGGAGCCAAACAGGAGGAAAGCACATTCCGTGTACTCACGCTGCCGCGCGGTCTGGGCGGTGTACCGATTGCAGTCCCCAGAGGGTACTCAACCGATGAAAGCATCGTCAATACCTCGCTGGATACGCTCAAGCTGACATTGATTGACACGGTAAAGCCGTCGGCATTTGACGGTTCCTCCGGTGTCCGCACCAAGGACGGCTATTACGAGCTGGCAGAGAACATCGGCGTTTACGTCTCGGAGCAGAACCGGTTTGTTTCGCTGCAGACGGCGAAATCCAACTACACGAGCTTCCGCGTATACGCCAATAAAACAGCGGAAAACGGCGGAAAAATCCGTGTGATCGTCGCTTCGTGATTTGCTGTGTGCTGCGGTTATAGTTTTCTGTTAAATAATTGAAATTGCAAAAACGGATGCTTCTCTGTACCTGGAGAGGCATCCGTTTTGTTTCAGCTTGGATTTTAATGCAGTTTTCAGGATTTTGAAAACGCCAAATAAATTGCAAAAAAGCCGCTCTTTCCAACGAAAGAACGGCTTTATCTGGTCCGAGTGACAGGACTTGAACCTGCGGCCTCTTGACCCCCAGTCAAGCACGCTACCAGCTGCGCTACACCCGGATTTGCAACGGTCTATCAAACCTTGCCTAAATAGGATACCAAATCCGGAGGGAAAAGTCAAGTGTTTTGTGAAAATTCCTGAAGGAAATTTGCGTCATGCCGCTTGTTTTGAGCGCCGCCGCACCGTCAACCCCAGCGAAACCGCATACACGCTGAGAGAACCCATCGCAAACACGGCCATTACCATCAAGACGAGCAATCCGTCAGCAGCAGAGAGCGCCCCGGATTCCTGAATCTCCACATCGCACAGGGGCGCGATGTACAGTGGCAGACCCAGCCAATCCGCGAGCAAATGCGCTGCCAGAACCGTACCCAGCCACAGCAGCGAATCTTTGACCGGACGAAACGCAGGCGTGCGTGTCACGCAACGCGAGAGCAGAAAACCGATCAGCACAGCGATCACAATCGCTGCAAACACGCTCTCCGTGCAGAAACATCCGCTCATACACTAAGCGCACGCGACATAATACGCTTTCCTCATCCGAACACCTCATTTCTCTCGGTACAAAAAGAAGCCCGCAGAAGCGGACTCCTTTTCTCATTTGATTACTGAACTTCCGCTGCCTCAACCTCACGCTTTTCCTCCGCGATATGATGCTTATTCGCGTAGCCGGTCAGAATAAGCGTCAGCGCGCCGTCACCGGTGACGTTGCAGGCGGTGCCGAAGCTGTCCTGCAGGGCAAAGATGGTCAGCATAAGCGCGGTGCCGGTGCCGTCAAACAGCAGGATGCCGGTGATCAGACCGAGCGAAGCCATAACCGTACCGCCCGGCACGCCGGGTGCGCCGATGGCAAAAATGCCGAGCAGCACGCAGAACAGGATCATGGTTCCGACAGACGGAATCTTGCCGTACAGAATCTGCGAGACTGTCATGACGAAGAAAACCTCGGTCAGCACCGAGCCGCACAGATGGATGTTGGCGAACAGCGGGATACCGAAATCGACCATGTCTTTACGCAGTACAGATGATTTCTTTGCGCAGCGCAGAGCAACTGCCAGTGTCGCAGCGGAGGACATCGTGCCGACTGCGGTGATGTACGCCGGACCGTAGTGCTTCACTACTTCGATCGGGTTCTTGCCCGAGTACGCGCCCGCAACTCCATAGAGCAGCGCCATCCAGATATAATGACCGATCATAACGATGATGATGACCTTGATGAACACCGGAAACTGCTTGGTGATCGTGCCCTCATACGCCAGACCGCAGAAGGTGGACGCGATAAAGAACGGCAGAATCGGGATGATGATCTTGGTGACGATGGCGAGGACAATGTTCTGCACCTCGTCAAGCAGGGACTCCATCATCTTGGATTTGGTCCAGGTGATAGCCAGACCGACCATCAGCGACAGAGCCAGTGCGCTCATCACGTTCATGATCGCCGGAATCTCCAGCTGGAACAGTACCTCGGGCAGCTCGCGCAGACCGTCAACCTGCGATACGATCGACAGGTGCGGAATGAGTGCGTAACCGGCTGCCGTGCTCATCAGCGCTGCGCCGACCGACGACACATACGCGATAATGAGCGCAATGCCCAGCATTCTGGATGCGTTGTGGCCCAGCTTGGTGATGGACGGCGCAATAAAGCCGATAACGATCAGCGGCACACAGAACGTGATGATCTGACCGAGCACCTGCTTGATCGTTACGACCACGTTCATCACGGCCTCGTTCGCCACCAGACCGAGCACGATGCCCACCGCAACGCCAAGCAGCAGCTTGAACGGCAGGCTGTTTAGAATTTTTTTCATACCTACATACTCCCTTTGTTTGCGTTGCATCTGGATGACATCGGCGGATTTCCCCTCAGCCTGTCACGCTGCCGCCAAGTTGCCATGTGGACACAATGATATACCTATATGATACAATTTACAGCGCGTTTCGTCAAGGCAAATACGGGAAATGGCTGCGCCAAATAAAAACAGAGCGGTTTTTTTCTGCAATTTATGGTATACTTAAGGCAATACAGAAACACCAACAAGGGAGGTACAACTATGTCACAAACCTTAACCATAACGGCGGAGCAGGTGCTTGCGTCGGCAGAGCGCATCCGAGAGGATATTGTCCGCGACCGGCGGACGCTGCACGCTGCACCCGAGGTCGGCACCGACCTGCCGAACACCGTAGCCTGCGTCAAAAAACGCCTGCTTGAGATGGGCTATCAGCCGCGCGAGCTGGCAGGCGGCGTCGTCGCGGAGATAACCGGCACCGAGACCGGCCGCTGTCTGCTCCTGCGCGCCGACATGGACGCGCTGCGTGTGACCGAGCAGACCGGACTGGATTTTGCATCCGCGAACGGCTGCATGCACGCCTGCGGCCACGACATGCACGCGGCGATGCTGCTCGGTGCGGCAAAGCTGCTGCGCGAGTACCAAGGTGAGCTGAACGGCACGGTCAAGCTGGTGTTTCAGCCGGACGAGGAAGGCTTTACCGGCGCGAAGGCCATGCTCTCGGCGGGCGTGCTGAAAGACCCGGCACCGCAGGCAGGCTTTGCGCTGCACGTCAATTCGGGCACGCCGTCCGGACTGGTTCTGTGCGGACGCGGCACGTTTATGGCGGGCTGCACGCTGTTCCGCATTACGGTAAACGGCGTTGGATGCCACGGCGCAATGCCGGAAAAGGGCGTGGACCCGCTCAATATCGCAAGCCACATTTACCTGTCGCTGCAGGAGATCATCAGCCGCGAGATCGGCGCAAAAACGCCTGCTGTCGTGACCATCGGCCACATGACCGGCGGTGAGGCGCCCAATATCATCCCGCAGACCGCGGTGCTCGAGGGCACCATCCGCAGCTTTGACCGCGACCTGTCCGCGCAGATCTTCACCCGCATCGGGGAAATCGCCCGGTGCACTGCACAGGCGTTCCGCGGCACAGCCGTCACGGAAGAGATCGCGTCCGCGCCGCCGCTCAGGAATGACGCTGCGCTGACCAATCGTATGGCAGACCTTGCCGGGGCGCTGTTCGGTGAAAAGCTGGTCTATCGGCTGGACGAGGGCGGCATGGGCTCGGAGGATTTCGCGTCCTACACCTATGATTTACCGTGCGCATACCTGCTCATCGGTGCAGGCACCAAACAGGAAAATCCTGCGTTCGGTGAGCCGATGCACAACGAAAGGGTCGTGTTCAACGAGGATATCCTGCCGCGCGGCGCAGCACTGCACACATGGTGCGCGCTGAACTGGCTGGCAGACAAGGGTAACGCATGAAAACCGAACAACTCTTCATCGAAAACACACCGGCGGTGCTGTACGGCGAGCCGTCGGACACGCTGTGGCTGTTCGTTCACGGACAATTCGGCTGTAAGGAAGAAGCCCTGCCGTTTGCCGAAATCGTGTCTCCGGACGCACAGGTTTTGTCCATCGACCTGCCGAATCACGGCACACGCCAAAACCGGGATGAGGAATTTGCACCATGGACAGCCGCCCCTGAACTCACCCGCGTGATGGCTTACGCAAGAGCACACTGGCGCGCGACAAACGTGCGCGCGACCAGTATCGGGGCGTATTTTGCGCGGCTGGCGTTTGCCGCACCGGAAAAAGCGTTGTTCGTGTCGCCCATCGTGGATATGGAGCGCTTGATCTGCGACAGAATATGCGCGGCAGGCATTACCGAGAAAATCCTGCGCGAGCGCGGCATGTATCCCGCAAGGGAAGGGGATATGCTCTCGTGGGACTACCTTTGCTGGGTGCGTGCGCATCCGGCAAAGGACTGGTACTGCCCGCAGTACATTCTCTACGGCGAAAATGACAGCATGACCGACTTGGCGACTATCCGCACTTACACGGCACAATCCGGTGCGGAGCTGATCATCGTGCCGCAAGGCGAGCACTGGTTCCACACACCGGAGCAGCTGGCCGTTATGGCCGACTGGGAACGCAAACATAAATAAGGAGCACAATATGATTCAGGAAATCTGCAAAGACGAGAAATTTTTAGCGCAGAAGGCCGAGCAGGCTACGCCGGACGATATCCAAACCGCAACCGACCTGCTGGAAACGCTCGAAGCGCACAAGGACGGCTGTGTCGGCATGGCGGCGAACATGATCGGCGTGAACAAGCGCATCATCGCGTTCGATAACGAGGGAACGTACATGGTGATGTTCAACCCGCAAATTGTCAAGCAGTCCGGCGGCTATGAAGCCGAGGAGGGCTGTCTGTCGCTGACCGGCACGCGTAAAACGCGCCGCTGGCAATCCATCAAGGTGCAGTACCAGAACGAAAAGTTCCAGACGAGACTGAAAACCTTCACTGGCTGGACCGCACAGATTATCCAGCACGAAATCGACCATTGCGAGGGTATTATCATCTGAGAAATAAGCAAAACGTAAACCAACGCATACAAAAAGGCACACCAAACGGTGTGCCTTTTTTCTGCCGTTCGCGCAAGCGCAGGCAGCGGCGTACCGCAGTACGCCGATTCAATTCCCTGAAAAAGTCCGGATCTGCCGGACTTTTTCTCCACTGCCCGTGCCGCAGCGGCACGGCCTCGTCCGTTGTGCGGACGAGAGGGGGATATCCCACAAAGTTTCTACGGAACTTTGTGGGTATCTAAGGGGGACAGCGTCCCCCTTAGAAGAAGGTTTAGCCCGGCGGCCAGGTCATATCCCGTCCGGAAAGAACGTGGAAATGCAGATGGAACACGCTCTGACCCGCCTGTTCTCCGATGTTGGAGACCACGCGGAAGCTGTCCATGCCGCGCTCCTTGGCAATCTTCGCAATGACCTCAAAGCAGTGCGCCACAACCGCGCTGTTGGACGCATCAACGGCGGCCACAGACTTGATGTGCTGCTTGGGGATCACGAGAAAATGCGTGGGAGCCTGCGGGTCAATGTCGTTGAAGGCGTAGCAGAGGTCGTCCTCGTACACCTTGCTCGACGGGATATCGCCCGCGATGATTTTACAGAACAGACAATCTTCCATGGAATGATCGCTCCTTTCTGAATGGGTGTGCCGCGGGAGGATTTCCCGCGGTTTTGCCCTGATTTACGGTTTACAGCATTGCGTCAACGATGTTGTTGACAGCTTCGAGTGCTTCCTCCAGCTTTGCCGGATTCTTGCCGCCTGCGGTTGCGCTGTCCGGACGACCGCCGCCGCCGCCGCCAACGATCTTGGCAACTTCCTTGATGATCTTGCCGGCGTGTGCGCCCTTCTTGACGGCCTCAGCGCCGCAGACACAAAGCAGGCTTACCTTGTCGCCGTTGACTGCGGAGAGAACAGCAACCATGTTGTCCTTTTTGCCCTTGATGTCATCGCCCATGGTGCGCAGCATGTCAGCAGATGCGTCATCCAGCTTGGTGGCAACCACTTCTACACCCTTGATGTTGCGGGATACGTTGAACAGGTCAACCATCTGCATTGCAGCGACCTTTGCGCCCATCTTCTCGAGCTTCTTGTTGAGAGCACGCATATCGTTTACCTGCTGCTCAATCTTGGCAGACAGCTCGTTCGGATTGGTCTTGAGTGCAGCAGCGGCCTCGTTGAGAACAGCCTGACGGTCGTTCATCAGCTTGAGGACAGCCTTGCCGGTAACGGCCTCGATACGACGCACGCCTGCGGCAACAGAAGCCTCACCAATGATCTTGAGCGAACCGGCCTTCGCGGTGTTGTCCAGATGGGTACCGCCGCAAAGCTCGATGGAGTCGCCGGCCTGTACCACGCGGACGGTCTGGCCGTACTTCTCGCCGAACAGTGCCATAGCGCCCTTCTTCTTGGCATCGTCGATGCTCATTTCCTCGGTGATAACCGGGCTGCCAGCCAGAATCGCATCGTTAACCATATCCTCGACCTTAGCCAGCTCCTCAGCGGTCAGCGCTGCAAAGTGGGTGAAGTCGAAGCGGATATGATCGTTTGCGGTGTAGGAGCCTGCCTGCTCAACATGGTCGCCGAGCACGGTGCGGAGCGCCTTCTGGAGCAGGTGGGTGGAGGTGTGTGCACGGCAGATAGCCTGACGGTAAGCCGCATCAACAGAAGCCGTAACCTCGTCCTCAACGGACAGCTCGCCATCGGTGACAACGCCGATGTGCATATACTTGCCGTCCTTGGTCTTCTGAACATCGGAAACGGCCATAGCGCCGTTCTTGCCGGTGATAACGCCGTGGTCGCCGATCTGGCCGCCCATCTCTGCGTAGAACGGGGTGCGGTCGAGTACAACGGTGATCTTCTCACCCTTGGCAGCTGCGCCGGAAACCTCGCCCTCGTTTACGATAGCCAGAATCTTTGCGGACTCCTCGAGGGTGGTGTAGCCATCAAATGCGGTCTTGATGGACTTGTCCAGACCCAGATCCTCACTCTGCCAGCCGAGGTCGCCCATCTTCTTGCGGTCCTCACGGGCACGCTCGCGCTGCTCGTTCATCAGGCGGTCGAACTCCTCGCGGCTGGTGGTCATGCCCTGCTCCTCGAGTACCTCAAGGGTCAGGTCGATCGGGAAGCCGTAGGTGTCGTATAGCTGGAATGCGTCCGCAGCGGACAGCTCCTTGCCGTCGGAAGCGGCAATCTTGTCATTCAGGATAGCCAGACCGCTGTCGATGGTCTTGTTGAAGCTGGCTTCCTCGTTCTCGATAACCTTGTGGATATATTTCTGCTTCTCAACCAGCTCCGGATATGCGCCGCCGGACTCGTTGATAACGGTGGAAGCAACGTCGGACATAAACGGCTTGTCAATGCCGAGCAGCTTGCCGTGACGAACGGCGCGGCGCAGCAGGCGGCGCAGAACGTAGCCGCGGCCCTCGTTGGACGGGATAACGCCGTCGCAGATCATCATAACGGTGGAGCGGATGTGGTCGGTGATAACGCGCAGGGAAACATCGGTCTTGTCGCTCTCGCCGTAGTGCTTGCCGGCGATCTCGGAAACCTTGTTGGTGATGTTGCGCACGGTGTCAACGTCGAACAGAGAGCCAACGCCCTGTACCACGCACGCCAGACGCTCCAGACCCATGCCGGTGTCGATGTTCTTCTGCTTCAGCTCAGAGTAGTTGCCGTGACCGTCGAAAGACTTGGTGGAGAGACCACGGAAGTCACGGATACGAGGGATAGCAATGGACACGAGGCGATCGAAGAACTCCCACATACGGTCGTTACGCAGGGTAACCTTTGCACCGATCGGCATTCCCTCACGCAGGTGGAAGGAGGCAATCGACTTGCGTGCACGGGCAATCATGGGCTGCTGTCCGGTAATCATACGCAGGTCAGCAACGGCGGCATCAATAGCCTTGGAATCGGTCGCAGCCTCGCCGACGCCCATGTTAACAACAATCTTTTCCATTTTAGGAATCAGGTTAACATTCTTATAGCCGAACTGCTCCTGGAGGGCAGGGCGAACAGTTTCCTGATAAAGAACCTTAAGACGAGGGGCTTCAGACATCACTTTCTCCTTACGGGGTTTTAAGTGCCGGATTGCCAACCCGACACCTCCCAGACCTATTCCGGGAGCCAAATATTAAATAATAGGGACCCCGCCCTGGTTTGTCCAGAACGGAGTCCCGTCTTCATGGGTTATCTAAAGATCTCGCTTTAGAACTCAGTACCGCACTTCTTGCAGATGC
>OLVZ01003115.1_pt1 | contig 11238 bp, 9 predicted proteins | sample 1673341 | NCBI WGS metagenome assembly OLVZ01 (sample SAMEA3178944, study PRJEB25190) | human gut metagenome | biome: human gut; feature: human-associated habitat; material: faeces | place: Austria | collected 2013 | reverse complement strand
CTGCCTGTCCGGGGGAGCTCCCATCCTCCGGCAGCGTGATATGGGAGGAGCGGCGCAGACTGTTGCTGAACATCAGGATCAGAACCATCACCACCAGGACAATAAAGCCCGCGGTGATCCGGTTCAGCTTCCGTTTCTCCATCTCCGCCCTCCTCTCTCAGGGTGCCGTCCGCGGCAGGTCAGACGCCGAATTCTGCCGGCCGATCCCGCCGCAGGCCGAACTTCCACTCGATGGCATCGGCAATCCGGCGGCAGGCATGGCCGTCACCGTAAGGATTCACCGCGTGGGCCATGGCGTCGAGGCCAGTGGCGCCGGTCATGTCCTTGGGCAGGGTCACGGTCATCTCGGGGTCAAGCAGGGCGTAATCGGGGACAAGCTTCTCGCGGTCGCGCGTGGAGATCTTGCGCTGGTTCTCGACGTCGTGCATGACGGCAGTGAACGTGACCTCGGAGCCGGTGCCGGACGTGGTGGGGATCAGGATGCAGGGCAGGGAAGGATTCGGAACCAGGTTGATGCCGAAGTACTTGTCGATGGGGCCTTCGTTGGAAAGCAGCACGGAAGCGGCCTTCGTGGTGTCGAGGGCGGAACCGCCGCCGAAACCGATGATCACGTCAGCGCCGAAAGCCTTGGCTTCGTCGGTGCAGTGCTGGATGGAATCCATGCTGGGTTCCAGCTGGGCTTCAGCGTACAGCTTCCATTCGATGCCGCCGGCGGTCAGGGCTTCTTCGAGGGGCTTCTGGACGCCGATCTTGGCCAGACCGGGGTCGGTCACGATGAACGCTTTGGAACCTTTGAGGTTCTTCACTTCGTTAGCGGCTTCTTTAATAGCGCCGAGGCCATGCACGATCTTCTTGACGGTGTAATGCACAAAAGCCATTGTCGTATCCTCGCGTTGTTGAAGTCTTCATATGCCGAAGCAGGACAAAGCGCTGCCTTGCCCTGCCGACGATTTTCGGAATCAAAGTCCCGATGCCTCCGGATGAAGGCATCGGGCTTTTCAATTCTTACAGACCGAACTTCTGTTCGACGGTGGTGAACGCCTTGTCGATACCGGCGACGATTTCGTCGATGTCGGCTTCAGTGGCGATCAGGGCCGGGCAGAGGGTCAGGGTGTTGTTGAATTCGCGGAAGGAGCGAGAGGTCTTGCCGATGAGCACGCCAGCCTGCTTGGCGGCGCCGACCATCGCGTTGGCGACGGCTTCAGCAATGGGTTCCTTCGTGGCGCGATCCTTCACGATTTCGATACCGGCGAACAGGCCCTTGCCGCGAACGTCGCCGATGATGGGATGCTTCGCCATCAGGCCCTTGAGGCCTTCGAGGAGGCGGTCGCCCATCTTCGTGCAGTTTTCGAGCAGGTTTTCACGTTCGATGATTTCGATGTTGGCCAGAGCCGCGGCGGGACCGGAGGTGCAGCCGCCGAAGGTGGAGATGTCGCGGAAGTAGGCGTCGGTATCGGCCGGGTCGTTGACGAAGTCCTGGAAGACCTTTTCGGTCGTCACGGTGCAGGAGATGGGAGCGTAGCCGGAAGCGACGCCCTTAGCCATCGTGACTATGTCGGGCTGGACGTTGAAGTGCTGGTAGCCGAACCACTTGCCGGTACGGCCAAGGCCGCAAACGACTTCGTCGATGATCAGGAGCAGTTCGTACTTGTCGCAGATCTCGCGGATGGTTTCATAGTAGCCAGCCGGGGGAACGAGGATGCCGCCGCCAGCGGTCATCGGTTCCACGATCACGGCGCCGAGTTCGTCCGGACCCACGGTCAGGATGACTTCTTCAAGCTGCTTGGCCATCTTCACACCGAGGTCGGCGCAATCGCCGAACTTGGAGCGGTAGACGTCGCAGTCGGGGAATTCATAGAAACCGGGAGCGAAGGGACCGTACTGAACTTTACGTTCGAACTGGCCGCAAGCGCTCAGGGTGCCGATGGTGGTGCCGTGGTAGTCACGAGCGCGATACAGGATGCCGGTCTTCTTGCCGCCGTGCTTCAGCTGGCCGATCTGACGGACGATCTTGAAAGCCTTTTCGTTGGCTTCGGAACCGGAGTTGGAGAGATACACGCGGCTCATGCCGGGCATCTTGGAGATCAGCTTTTCAGAGAACTTGATGGTGGGGACGTTGCCGATGCCGTTGGCGAAGTAGCACATTTCCATCATCTGCTTGGCGACGGCGTCGACGATTTCCTTGCGGCCGTAGCCGACGTTGACGGTCCACACGCCGCCGGACACGGCGTCAAGATAGGTCTTGCCGTCGATGTCGGTGATGCGCATCCCTTCGCCCTTCACATAAATGGCGGGCTCGAAATTCTTGTGCTGGGTCAGGTGGTGCCAAACGTACTTTTTGTCCAGAGCGACCAATTCAGCTTTATCGTAAGTCATGGTGCATTCCTCATGAAATAATGATGTTATTGTCACAGGAAGGTTAAAGGCGAAAACCAATTGGCGCACATGGGCCGCTTCCTACCCTTACCCTTGACTTTGACCGGAAAACTGGCCAGTCTCATGCGGACATGAGACTGGTCCAGTCATGAATCACGTCTTACTTCAGGATGTCGCAGGTGCAGTGCAGTTCGTAACCGAGAGCATCGGAAACGCCCTTGAAGTACACTTTGCCGTCGTAGGTGTTGATGCCGCGGGCCAGAGCCTTGTCGTCCTGGCAAGCCTTCTTCCAGCCCTTGTTGGCCAGGTCGACCATGTAAGGCATGGTGGCGTTGGTCAGGGTGAAGGTAGAGGTACGGGCCACGGCGCCGGGCATGTTGCCCACGGAGTAGCAGACCACTTCGCCGCCGTTGACGGGATACTTGAAGGTCGGCTTGTCGTGATAGGTAGCGCCGTGCTTGGCGGTGGGTTCGATGCAGCCGCCCTGGTCGATGGCGACGTCAACGATGGCGGAACCGGGCTTCATGGTCTTCACCATGGCTTCGGTGACCAGTTTCGGGGTCAGAGCGCCGGGGATGAGGACGGAACCCACGAGGAGGTCGGCGTCCTTGGTGGCGGCGGCGATGTTGAAGGCGTTGGAGGCCAGGGTCTGGATGCGGCCGCCGAAGAGGTCGTCGATCTGGCGCAGGCGGAAGAGGTTGCTGTCAAGGATGGTCACGCGAGCGCCCATGCCCATGGCAACCTTGGCGGCGGAAAGACCCACGGTACCGGCGCCGAGGATAACGACGTGAGCGGCCTGCACGCCAGCGGTGCCGCCCATCAGGAGGCCCATGCCGCCTTCGATCTTGGTCAGCATCTGAGCGCCCACCTGGGTGGCCATGCGGCCGGCGACTTCAGACATGGGAGCGAGCAGGGGCAGGAAGCCGTTGTCGAACTGCACGGTTTCGTAAGCGATGCCGATGACCTTCTTTTCGAGAAGAGCCTTGGTCAGGGCCGGTTCCGGAGCGAGGTGCAGGTAGGTGTAGAGGATCAGGCCTTCATGGAAGAGGTCGTATTCAGGAGCCAGGGGTTCCTTCACTTTCACGACCATGTCGCAGTCCCAGCATTCCTTGGCGGTAGCAACCATCTGAGCGCCGGCGGCGACATACTCTTCGTCGGTGATCATGCTGCCGAGGCCAGCGCCCTTCTGCACGAGGACGGTGTGACCGGCTTCTTTAAGAGCATGAACGCCAGCGGGAGTGATGCCGACACGGAATTCCTGAACTTTGATTTCGGTGGGGATACCTACACGCATTTGAGTGCCTCCGAGAGCAGTATGTTGAAGTACGTTTTGAAATTCAGGGTGGGGTTGTACTCCATGCCTTCTTTATAGCAACTAGCGTTCCATTTTTCCCAAAGTTCATAACATGAGATTTTTGTTATAGTTTTTTAGAATGTCCTTTTCAGGTCTTTTCGGGTTCAATGCAGTCTCGAATCATTTGCCGCCGAATCACAGGAATGTCCGAGTCAATTTTGCATTACGATGCATAGTTGCATTAGAGAGGTCCTTTCATGACGTCATACCCCGCCTTTTGCGATCACATTCTTCATCAAAATGAGCTCGTCGCCGCCGGAATATGCCACGGGGATACATGGAATTTAATTTTTATAAACAACATGTTAGGAGAAATACTCAAACTTTCTCCCGGACGGATGGACGACGAGCCTTTTTTGCCCCGCCTGACACGATGCGGATTTGATGAAGTGGAAGAAAGCCTGAGCGAACCCCACGGAGGCGAGCTGATCGCCCACCACAAAGAGGGTTCCATGTACATTATCCGCTGGAAAAGCGTTTCCATTGACGATTCCGCGGGCGGGGAACAAGTTCGTCTTATCACAATGTCGAAAATCCCGGTCGATCAGATCAACCGGGTGGCCGAACTGCCCTGGCAGGAGCTGACGGTCCTGCTCGACTCCATCCACGACGGGATCTGGGTCATCGACTCCGACGGCATCACCCTGCGCGTCAACAAGGCGATGGAACGCATCGCCGGGCTGCGCGCCGAGGAAGTCGTCGGCAAGCACGTGACCGAACCCATGCACAAGGGGCGCTTCGAAACCTGCGTCACCCTGCGCGCGCTCATCGAAAAACGCTCGGTCACCATGTTCGACGACTATTCCAACGGCAAGCGCTGCCTGAACACCAGCACGCCCATTTTTGACGAAAAGGGCAATGTATGGCGGGTCATCGCCTCCATCCGCGACATGACCGAACTGGAGACGCTCCAGCGCAAGCTCACCGATCTGGAGATGGAAACCCTCGCCTACAAAGCGCGCCTGGAGAACCTCGAAACCGAAATGGACGCCGGGTTCGTCGGACACAGCGCCCCCATGCGCCGCCTGCGCAAGGAAGCCTCCAAGGCCGCCCGCACCGAAGCCATCACCCTCATCCTCGGCGAAACCGGAACCGGAAAGACGCTGACGGCCAAGGCCATCCACGACATGGGCCAGCGCAGCGCCGAACCGTTCATCGCGGTAAACTGCGGGGCCATCCCCATGTCGCTTATGGAATCCGAATTGTTCGGCTACGAAAAAGGCGCCTTCACCGGCGCGGCCAAGAGCGGCAAGCCCGGCATGTTTGAGCTGGCCCACAAGGGGACCCTCCTCCTCGACGAAATCGGCGAGCTCCCCCTCCCCATGCAGGCCAAGCTGCTGCAAGTGCTCGACGGGCACCCCTTCCACAGGGTTGGGGGGACCAAGCCCATCACCGTGGACGTGCGGGTCATCGCCGCCACCAACAAGCCGCTGGCCGACATGGCTGCTTCCGGGCAGTTCCGCGAAGACCTCTTCTACCGCCTCCGGGTGCTGACCGTGGAAATCCCTCCCCTGCGGGAACGGCCGGACGACATTCCGGTCCTCGCCATGCATTTTTTGCAGGAGATCATCAAAAAAAGCGGACTGCAAAAAAATTTCGATCCGCAAGTGCTGAACTGCTTCCTGACCTACCGCTGGCCGGGCAACGTCCGCGAGCTGCGCGCCCTTGTGCAGTCGCTGGCGACCATGAGCGAAGAAGAGACCATCACCATGCAGGATCTCCCTCAATATATGCAGGCCCAGTCGCCTCTCCCGCAGGGCAGCGTCTCCTTCCGCCAGCCCATGCGCGAGGCCGTCGCCGAACTGGAGCGCAACATGATCATGACCGCGCTCACTGAAACCGGCAGCACCTACAAGGCCGCCCGGCGGCTCAAAGTCAGCCAGTCCACCATCGTCAGGAAAGCGCAACGGTACAAGATCGGCCTCGTGGAAATCGCCCACAAATAATTTTTTCAAGTGTATCCACAAGCTGATAGGAGGAAAATCAGGCTGCCGGGCTTACCGAAGAGGCCAGGTTGACACCTTCGAGCCTCGTGCGCTAAAGCCCAAAATAAGGTGTGGGGTTGCACGCAGTCACGGGACTCTAGATGGAAAGAGAGAGGATTCTATGCTCAAAAGCCTGCTTGCCGCCGTGGTGACGCTTGCCCTTCTCACCTGCCCCTTCCCCGCCCGCGCTTATGAGAAAACCATCCTGAAAGTGGGCATGGGCGATCCCATCGATTCCGAGATGGGGGCCATCGGCACCCGGTTCAAGGAAGTCGTGGAAGCCCGGTCCGAAGGCAAGGTGGAAGTCCAGCTCTTCCCCTCCGGCCAGCTCGGCGACGAAACGGAAATGATCCAGAACGTGCGCGCCGGGAATCTCGACATCGCCGTTGTGGGCATCGCCAATACGGTCCCGTTCGTGAAGAAACTCGGCATCCTCACCATGCCCTACCTTTTTGACGACATGTACGACGTCGTCCGGGCCACCACCGGCCCCGCCCACGACCTGCTCAACGGGTACGCCATTCGGGAAGGTGGCTTCCGCATCCTCGGCTGGACCTATACCGACTACCGCTACATTTCCAATTCCCGCAAGCCCATCAAAAACCTGAACGACATCAAGGGGCTCAAGTTCCGCGTCCCGCAAAGCGCCATCCTGCTCGCCTGTTATAAGGCATGGGGGGCGAATCCGGTGCCGATCTCGTGGGCGGAAACCTTCACCGCGCTCCAGCAGGGCCTGGTCGACGGGCAGTGCTACGGCTACATCACCTTCCTCGCCTGTAAATTCAACGAAGTGCAGAAATACATCACCGAAGTGCACTACACCTACCAGCTCCAGCCCATGATCCTGAGCCAGCGGGCCTTCAGGAAAATGTCCCCTGAGATGCAGACGCTCATCACCGACGCCGGGCGCGACGCGCAGGAATACTGCCTCGCCTTCCAGCTTGTCGAAGGCGTGAGGGCGAGGCAGAGGCTCATCGAGTCCGGCGTGCAGATCGACCAGCTCGAGGACGAGGCCGACTGGAGGAGTGCCGCCATTTCGCAGGTCTGGCCCGAAATGGAGACGTTCGTGGGCGGCAGGGCCGCCATCAACGCCTTCCTCTCCGCCATCGGGAAAAAACCTTGGAAGTAGGCTTTCCGCACAGGGGGAAGGCGGCTTCATAAGGTTGTCTATTCCCGCGTGCTACCCTACACTGGCGACGCGCCGCGCTGGCGCTCTCCGGAGGGGGACTTCATGCTCAAGAAGGTTCTTCTAGCGATTTTGGACAACTTTGAAGGATACGTCAGCCAGGTTTTGCTTGCGTTCTTCGTGCTGATCCTGCTCTTGCAGATTTTCCTGCGCCAGTTCGGGCACCCCCTGTATTGGACGGAAGAACTCGCGCGGTATTCCTTTGTCTGGTTCGTCTTTTTCGGGGCTTCCTACGCGGCCCGCCTCGCCGCGCACAACCGGGTCACCATCCAGTTCCGCCCCTTCCCCAAATGGGTGGGCGACGCCTGTATGCTCCTCAGCGACGGCGTGTGGCTGTTCTTCAACATCGTCATGGTCGTGGAAAGCCTCACCGTGATCCGCGAACTCCGGGAATTCCCCTACGCCACGCCCGCCCTCGACTGGCAGCTCTCCTATATCTATTTCATCTTCCCCATCGCCTTTACGCTCATGTCCGCCCGCATCATTCAAGTCAACGTGATGAAATTCGTCCTGAAAAAAGAGCTCACCGCGCCCGACAGGATTGAAACCGAGGAAACCCGGAAAGCCTTCATGGACGGAGGGAAGCCATGAGCCCGGCGGGAGTCCTCTTTGCCACCTTTGCGGTGCTGATGCTGCTCGGGTCCCCCATTACCGTGGCGCTCGGCGTGGCGGCCATGGCCGCCCTCTACACGGTGGACCAGAACCTCGTCACGCTGGTGCAGATCGCCTTCACCTCGGTCAATTCCTTTCCCATCATGGCCTTGCCCGCCTTCATGCTCGTCGGGGCGCTCATGGAATGCGCGGGCATTTCGCGGCGGCTTGTCGCCATCGCGGAAAACATCGTCGGCCCCATCCCCGGCGGGCTCGCCGTCTCCACCGCATTGGCCTGCGTGTTTTTCGGGGCGATTTCCGGTTCCGGCCCCGCGACGACCGCCGCCGTGGGGATGCTTATGATCCCGGCCATGATCCGGCGGGGATTCAGCAAGGGCTATGCGGCTGCGGCCGCGGCGACCGCCGGGGGCGTGGGCATCATCATCCCCCCGAGCATCCCGATGGTCGTCTATGCGGTGTCGGGGCAGCAATCCATCACCAAAATGTTCCTCGCCGGGGTAATGCCCGGCATCATGATTGCTGTGGGGCTCGCCGCCATGCACCTCTTCCTCTGCCGGAACATGCCCGTGGCGGAAGATCTCCAAAGCGGCTCGGGGGACTCGCTGCTCAAGGCCCTCAAGGACGGGCTTTGGTCGCTCATGGCTCCGGTCGTCATCCTCGGCGGCATCTACGGGGGGTTCTTCACGCCGACCGAGGCCGCCGTGGTCGCCATCTTCTACTCCATCTTCGTCGGGCTGTTCATCCACCGCGAGCTGACGTTCGGGGGGATCCGGCACTCGCTCCAGATCACCTCATGGATGACCGGGCGCGTGCTGATCATCATGTTCACGGCCTACGCGTTCGAGCGGCTGCTCGTCCAGTACCGGATACCCGACATGATTGTGGAGCACATCCTCGGCTTCACCTCGGACGTCGCCGTCATCTGGATGTTCGTCATCGCCCTGCTGCTCTTTCTGGGGATGTTCATGGAGACGCTGGCGATCATCCTGCTGGCGACTCCCGTACTCCTGCCGGTCATGACCGCCTTCGGCGTGGACCCCATCCACTTCGGCGTGGTGCTGGTCTGCTGCTGCGGGGTCGGGTTCTCCACGCCGCCCCTCGGCGAAAACATCTTCATCGCCTCGGGCATCGCCGACACCACGCTTGAGGACATCTCCTACAACGCCCTGCCCTTCGTCTTCGTGACCGTGGGCGTCATCATCCTCTGCGTCTTCGTCCCGGACATCGTGCTGTTCCTTCCGCGCATGATGTATTGAGCCACACGGATACGGAAACGGGCACTCTGCCCCCTCAATCCAAACGGAGAAGCCGCGCCGCTTTCAGCCAGACATCGCCCCGCAGAAAGCCCGAGGCTTCCGAATGCAAGCGTTCCGTTTCCACACGGAGCCTTTCCCACAAAAAAATCCCGAAGCCTTCGCTCCGGGATTTTTCTTCACGCTATGCAACACAAGAAATTTGCCCTGTCCCACTCTATCTGGCAACAGGGCCAAAAGCATTAAGAAGCAAGGAAATGGGCGCGGCCCGCGTAGCGGTTTGGGGAAGGAGCGCAGGGATATTCTTTATATCCGGAGTGTTCCCCCACATTCTTCACATCAGAAGGTCGCTTCCTGCCCGGTGGCTTGGGCCAGCTCGCGGAAAAGGCGCAGGCTCTCTTCGGCCTCGGTCTTCTCCATCTTGTGCATGGCGAATCCGGCATGGATAATGATATAGTCCCCTATTTCCACTTCCTCGGGCAGCAAAATGCCGGAAACGGTCAGGCAGGTCGGCCCGTTGCCCACGGTGGCCTTCAACATGCCGTCATCAGACTTTTCAATGACTTTCGCAGGGATGGCAAGACACATAATGAGTCCTTTCGCTGATTTTCGGCCCCGCGGGAACGGAGGGTTTCACAAAACGGATGCCGTGCGGGGAAAATGATAGTATCCATCCTCAAGCGCCCAGGCAAGCCCGAACCTCTGATTTCGCATGAGATATCCCTGAAAAGGGCCATAGCGTATTATTGACATCCTTACCATTCGGCTTTATGGGTAAAGGCATGAATACGCTAAAGCCCATCAAAGACGCAACGACCAGCTTCTCCCGCTCCGTGCTGGGGACGCTGCTTTTTGCTTTCGGGCTTTTCCTGTGTTCCTCCTTTTCCGCGCAAGCGCACATAGACAACGATGTCAGCAGGCAGTTCGAAGCCCTCCTTGAAGCGGCCCCTTCGGCGGACGTCTTCAAGGCTCAGCACTCCGAACTGGAAGGCAATGACATCGGCCCGCAGCTCCAGCGCTTCGATGCCGTTGACGAAGATTCGGCGCTTGTCGAAGCGTCCAGCGGTTGGCGGCAGCTTGACGCGGCGCTTGCCCGTTCCGAAAGGAACCTCTTCGCCAGCATTTCCGAAACGCTCAACGGCAACATAAGCCAAACGACGGCCCGGACGCCCAAGAGCGTCACCGACAAGCCCCTGCCGCACTCGTCGGGGTATGCCGCCGCGTTGGCCTCAGCGCCTGTCCTGCCGCAGATTTCCGTCACCCCGGTGGCGCTGCCCATCGGTACGCCCCTTTGCTTCCTTCCCGCCGAACGCGGGCTCGTCTCCTACCCCACGCCTCCTCCATACGGTTGCTAGAGCTTCCGCTTTTCCGTCCTTCGCTTTCTGCGTGACAGAAAAGCCCTGACTCGCGCAGCCGGTCTTCTGCACTCCTCACACGTCTCCCGCGCAGAATACCCGGAACGCCCGAATCAGTGTGCGTCCTGTCGGCGGCTCCGCCGTTCCCGACAGCATTCTGCTCCTGCAACCGTGTGAGAGGCTTTCATGAAACTCTCGTTCCGATATGCGATTGCCGCCATTGTCATGGCCGGCGCGCTTTTCCTCCTGTCTCCGACGCTTATGCCGGAAGACATCAACCTGCCGGGCGCGTCCCGCATCAGTCTGGGCCTCGATCTCAAAGGCGGCGTTCAGCTCACGCTGGGCGTGGATACGGAAAAAGCCGTTCAGTCCGCACTCATCAACAGCGGGCAAGTGCTTCGCCAGAAGGCCCGTGAGGCAGGGATCACCGTCCTTGGCCCCCGCCAGATGCCCGGCGGCGTGCAGGAACTCATCATCGCCCGCGCCAACCAGGTCGATGCGTTCCTTGCCCTTGCCAAGAAGGACGCCCCTCAAGTCGTGCCCGGAACGCCCCGTACCGGGTCCGACGGCGCGGTCCACCTGCCCTACTCGTTCACGCCGGCCTTCGTTAAGCAGACGCAGGATCTGGCCGTGGATCAGGTGCTGCGTACCATCTCCAGCCGCATCGACCAGTTCGGCGTGGCGGAACCGGATATCCGCAAGCAGCAGGGCGACCGTATCCTCATCCAGCTTCCCGGCCTGACCAACGTCAACCGTGCCGTCCAGCTCGTCGAGAAGTCCGCCGATCTGTCCTTCCACCTCGTCCGCGACGACATTTCCCAAGGCTATCTGCCTCCCGGCGTCGCCTTCTATCCCATGACGGGCAAGCACGGCGAAGCGACCAACGCCAAACTGGCGCTCGACAGCACCCCGCTCCTGAGCGGCAAGGAAGTGGCCGACGCCCGCCCCGGATTCGACAATAAAAACACCTCGATGGTCAGCCTGTCGTTCACCCCTCGCGGTGCGGCCCTGTTTGAAATGGCCACCGGTGAACATGTCGGCAAGCGCCTCGCCATCGTGTTGGACGGGACCATCCACAGCGCTCCGGTGATTCAGGAAAAGATCGCGGGCGGCACGG
>OLVZ01003112.1_pt1 | contig 11244 bp, 9 predicted proteins | sample 1673341 | NCBI WGS metagenome assembly OLVZ01 (sample SAMEA3178944, study PRJEB25190) | human gut metagenome | biome: human gut; feature: human-associated habitat; material: faeces | place: Austria | collected 2013 | reverse complement strand
AGTAATGTAAGTATATACATTCCGTCTGTCATATTGGTTGCCAGTTCCATCATATCCGAGAAAGATGAATCTCCGTTTAAGAACAGTCGCTGCAGTTGGTCAAACATTTCCATATCTGACAGGAACAGGTACATTTCATATATTGCAGGAATCAAACCTGCAATAAAACTTCCGATCAGGAATACCAGAATAAACCGCCATATTTCCTTGCCAAACGAATAAATCTTTCCTTCTTCACCTGCACGTTTTGCAATCTCAGGCTTTACTAATCTCATATTCATATGAAACACCCCCTGTCTGCCACCTTAATCTCTGTCTTAATCTTCTCCTTCAATATCCATGTTCATGATCTGACGTTTTCTAGCAAGTTCATCATTTGCCAGATATTCATCGTATGTTGTCTGCTTATCGATCAGGCCTGTATTTGTAAGTTCGATAATACGGTTTGCTGTTGTCTGTACGAACTGATGATCCTGTGATGAGAACAGAATAACACCAGGGAACTTGATCAGTCCATTGTTCAGCGCTGTAATAGACTCCATATCCAGATGGTTTGTAGGCTCATCTAAGATCAGGCAATTTGGAGCCATGATCATTAACTTGGATAACATACAACGAACCTTTTCTCCACCGGACAGAACCTTTACCTTCTTAACACCATCGTCACCGGCAAATAACATTCTTCCAAGGAAGCCTCGTACATAAGTTGCATCCTTTTCTTCCGAATACTGTGTCAGCCAGTCTACGATGCTGTAATCGTTGTCGAATTCACTTCCGCTGTCGAGTGGGAAGTAAGCCTGAGTTGTAGTGATTCCCCATTTATAAGTACCTTCGTCCGGTTCCATCTCTCCTGCAAGGATCTGGAAGAGCGTTGTCTTGGCAAGCTCATTGCTTCCGACGAATGCAACCTTGTCATCGTGGTTCAGAGTAAAGGAAATGTTATCCAGAACCTTTTCGCCGTCAATTGTTTTGCTTAATCCTTCTACCGTCAGTACTTCGTTACCAATCTCGCGGTTCGGACGGAAGTCGATGTAAGGATATTTACGGCTGGATGGCTGGATGTCATCAAGCTGAATCTTCTCCAGGGCACGTTTTCTGGAAGTAGCCTGTTTAGACTTTGAAGCATTGGCACTGAAACGTGAGATGAATTCCTGTAACTCTTTGATCTTTTCTTCTTTTTTCTTATTGGCTTCTTTCATCTGACGGATCAGAAGCTGGCTTGACTCATACCAGAAGTCATAGTTACCGGCATAGAGCTTGATCTTACCATAATCGATATCGGCGATCTGTGTGCAGACCTTATTCAGGAAGTAACGGTCATGGGATACAACGATGACGGTATTGTCAAAGTTAATCAAGAATTCTTCCAGCCATGCGATCGCATCGAGGTCTAAGTGGTTAGTAGGCTCGTCGAGGAGCAGAATGTCCGGATTACCGAACAGTGCCTGTGCAAGCAGGACCTTAACCTTCTCCGGACCATTTAAGTTCTTCATCATTTCATAATGCATTTCAACCGGAATTCCAAGACCATTTAATAATGTGGCAGCATCAGATTCCGCTTCCCATCCGTTCATGGCTGCGAATTCACCTTCCAGTTCGCTGGCTTTCATACCGTCTTCATCGGTGAAATCTTCTTTTGCATAGATGGCTTCTTTTTCTTTCATGATCTCATACAGTCTTGCATTTCCCATCATAACGGTATCCAGAACCGGATATTCGTCGTATTTGAAATGATCCTGCTGCAGGAAAGAAAGACGTTCACCCGGTGTGATGATGACCTCTCCGTTCGTCGGCTCAAGCTGTCCGGACAGAATCTTAAGAAATGTAGATTTACCCGCACCGTTTGCTCCGATCAGACCGTAGCAGTTTCCTTCTGTAAATTTAATATTAACATCTTCGAACAGGGCTTTTTTACCAACCCGTAATGTTACATTACTTGTACTAATCATATTGGTTTGTATTCTCCTTGTCGTTTGAATCTTCGTTGATAGTGACTGCGCCCGGATTTGCAGACGCTGACTAGCATATAGTACCAGAGATAAAGGAAAATAGCAAGGGAAGTTCCTCTTTTCCTTCTATGAAAAAGGGTATATAATGATAGCAGTATCATGCGCAGAGCTGTCGGTGGCAGGTTCTGTAGATAAACGATAAAAATGCGCAGACAAATTTACGAAGATTATAAAGCTAAAGAGAGACTTATGGTAAAAGCAACATTAGTACTGGAAGGCGGGGCAAACCGCGGAGTATTTACATCTGGAGTTCTTGATTATCTGATGGAAAAGGACATGTATATGTCCAATGTGATCGGCGTATCGGCAGGTGCGTGTAATGCGGTTGATTATGTGTCGAAACAGGCTGGGCGGAGCCGGGAATGTGTGATCCATCGTGAGAAAGAATACGATTATGTATATGGTTTAAAGAAGACCCTGAAAGAAAAAGCCCTGATGGATATGGATATGCTGTTCGATAAATTTCCGAACGAAATTTATCCATTTGATTTTGAGACTTATTTTGCATCTGAGATGGAATGTGAGCTGGTGGTTACGAACTGTATCACGGGAGATGCAGAATATCTGTCGGAAGATAAAGATCCGGAACGTCTGATGAAGATCTGCCGTGCATCGAGCAGTATGCCGCTTGCGGCACCGATTGCAAATGTAGACGGAATCCCGTATATGGACGGCGGCCTTGCTGATTCCATTCCAATCGAATATGCACTGGAAAAAGGAAATGACAAGATTGTTGTAGTATTGACGAGAAATCCGGGCTACCGCAAGAAGAGAGCGGTAAAAGCAATGGAACAGCTTTATAAAAGAGCTTATAAGAAATATCCGAATCTGGTACGTACGATCATGACAAGAAATGCTGTATACAACAAGCAGATGAAACTGATCGAAAAGCTGGAAGAAGAAGGAAAGATATTCGTGATCCGTCCGCTGATCCCGACTGTGTCCCGTATGGAAAAGGATTATGACAAGCTGCAGCATTTCTATATGCATGGAAACAGACTGATGAAGAAAGAATATCAGGGACTGCTGGAGTATCTGAACGAATAAATATAAAAGCAGATTATAATGTTTATGGAAATAAACAGAGTAAGAAAAATAAAAACAGGATGAGACAGAGAATGGAACCAAGAACATTACTAGATTTTATGGGCGTGGCAGAACGCCTGAAATGTAATATGCGCCATTCCAGAACGGCAGAGAACAGACGGGAAAGTGTAGCAGAACATACCTACCGTCTGTGCGTGTTTGCATGGCTGGTAAAAGAAGAATTCCCGGATTGTGATATGGACAAGGTGATGAGGATGAGCCTGTTCCATGATCTGGGAGAAGCAGTGACCGGAGATATTCCGGCATTTGTGAAGACAGATTCTGACCGGGAAGTAGAAGAAAGTGCAATCAGTAATGTGACAGTGATGCTCCCGGAAAGGGAACGAAAAGAACTGGATGCGCTGTTTGATGAACTGGAAAAAGCAGAGACGATGGAAGCGAAAATCGTACATGCACTGGATAAGATGGAAGCATTGATCCAACATAATGAGGCAGATATTGCAACGTGGCTTCCACTAGAATATGATCTTCAGATGACTTATGGAGAAAAAGAATGTAAGGCGGATCCATATCTTGCGAAGCTGCGTGAAGTGATCCGACAGATATCGGCAGATAAGATTGCCTCAGAGGGAGAAGAAAGGGGACAGTCTTACTATATAAGAAAAGGTGTGGAGAATATGCATCTGGAAGAAGTGGCAGCACTTCTGCACAGAACGGACTGGGCAAAAGACAGAACGGAAGAGCTGATCAGAAAAAGTATGGAGAATGCCTGTCCGTATGGATTATTTCTGAGTGACTGCATCAGTGAAGGCGGAAAAGACAGGCAGATCGGATTTGCGAGAGTTCTGACAGATGGTGTGACGACATTTTACCTGATGGATCTGGTCATAGAAGAAGCGTATCGCGGGCAGGGGTTTGGAACAATCATGATGAATCAGATTATGAAGGAAAACGGGCATCTGTATGGTATGCTTCATACACAAACTGCAAAAGCATTTTATGAAAGATATGGGTTCCGGGAAATAGGAAATACAAAGAAAACAGAAGAAATATATATGGAAAAACCGTGTGGCTAAAAATAGCTACACGGTTTTTTGTTCAAAAGGAAAAGGCTAAAGTATTCAGGATTTTCTGATATCTATAGATCTTCCAGGTTAATATCGCGGGGTGTTTCCATATGTTTCAATGTAATCTCATAGATGTGGAAAGTATCGCCATTCTTCATACAATCCAAAATTGCCATATGTTCTTCGTAAGTCTGTTCCATACGGCCTTTATGTGCAAGGGAGAGTTCAGCCAGCCGTTTCATGCGGTACATGAACATGGCGAATACATTTGAAAACTGTTCATTTTCCAGATAATCTATGATTTTTGTGTGAAACTGAAAATCATATTCGGAAAATTCTTTGATAGAATGTGTAGTTTCCATAATATCGTTCATGCACTCCATGATCCAGTCTAGCTCTTTAAAAAGCTTTTTCGCTTTGCGAGTAGAAGAAGCTTTACTGATCTGAACGGTGCAGTATGTTTCCAGTGCAGAACGTACCTGAAATGTTTCATTTACATCCTTCCGGTTCATCTGATGCAGCATAAATCCTTTGCTGGGAATAATATCAATATAACCTTCCTGTGCAAGTCTGTGCACGGCATCTCTTAGCGGGGTGCGCGAAATTCCAAGTTCTTTTGATAATTTTGTCTCGGAATAGACTTCCTGATAGGAAAAATGATTCTCCATGATCAATTTCTGGAGATAATTATAAGCTTGTTCATTGAGTGGTGTCATAGTAACTCCTTATATTTCACGATAATTATTTATTTAACAAAATTCATGCGTTTTTCGCTATAAATATCATACAATACGGGCTGAAATCGGTCAAGTGAAAAGGAAAACAAGGGTGAAAAAAGTTGTCTATAATGTTAAGAAAATAACGAAAGAAAAGCGATGTATATGTTAAAAATAGACAAAAATAGAGACGGAAAACTGGTGAAATAAGAGAAAGAAAAATAACGTCTTGACCGGTATACCGGTATGTAGTAAAGTGTAGTCAGAAACAAAAAAGAACGACACATTTCACTGATCCGAACGGAAATGAACAAGTGTAAACTATGTTGTGAAAGTAAACGATCATGTGGAGTGAAAAAGAGAAAGGATGTATGAAAATGAAAGTAGGATTTATTGGACTTGGTATCATGGGAAGACCGATGGCAAAGAACTTATTGAATGCAGGTGTAGAGCTGCTGGTATCTGATTTAAATAAAGAAGCAGTTGCAGATGTTGTAGCAGCAGGAGCAAAAGAAGCAACATACGCAGAGATTGGTGAGCAGTGTGGAAGAATTATCATCATGGTTCCAAGCGGAGCAATTTCCAAATCTATCTTATTTGATGAAGACGGTGTTGCATCTACCATCAAAGAAGGAACCGTTGTATGTGATATGAGTTCTGTAACACCGGTAGAATCAAAGGAATGCTACGAAGGACTGAAAGATAAAGGTGTAGGATTCGTAGATGCACCGGTATCCGGAGGAGAGCCTGGAGCTGTTGCAGGAACACTTGCAATCATGGCCGGAGGAGATCAGGAAGACTTCGATGTAATGAAAGAGTATTTTGACATTCTTGGATCTTCTGCGTTACTGATCGGTGGAAGCGGAAGCGGAAGTGTTACAAAGCTTGCAAACCAGGTAATCGTTAATAACACAATTGCAGTGGTATCTGAAGCATTTGTACTTGCTACAAAAGCAGGAGCAGATCCGGAAAAAGTATATCATGCGATCCGCGGAGGACTTGCAGGAAGCGCAGTACTTGATGCCAAGATCCCGATGATCATCGAGCGTAACTTCAAACCAGGCGGACCGATCAGAATCAACCATAAAGATATCAAGAACGTAGTAAATACAGCACATTCGATCGATGTACCGATTCCATATACAGCACAGCTTTATGAAATCCTTCAGACACTGAAGATCCACGGACATATGAATGATGATCATGGCGGAATTGTTCAGTATTTCGAAAAACTTGCTGACGTAGAAGTAAAAAAGACGGAAGAGTAAAGGAGAATGGACATGGCATTGAATGCAGAAGTATTAACTTCATATAAGAAGATTGACGAAGCTTATATCGATGAACTGTTAAAGAAAGAAATTGAAAAGAATAATAAAAAGATCGTTGTCTTAGACGATGACCCGACAGGAGTTCAGACGGTACATGACATTTCCGTATACACAAACTGGGAAAAAGATACAATCCGTCAGGGATTTGATGAGGAGAATAACTTATTCTATGTCTTGACCAACTCCAGAGGATTTACAGCGGAACAGACAACCAAGGCACACAATGAGATCGCTGCAGTGGTTGACGAAGTCGCAAAAGAGACCGGAAAAGAATACATATTCATCAGCAGAAGTGATTCTACTCTTCGTGGACATTATCCACTGGAGACAGAGCTTCTGAAGAAGAACTATGAAGCCAATACAGGAAAGACGATCGACGGTGAGATCCTCTGCCCGTTCTTCAAAGAAGGCGGAAGATATACGATTGATAATGTACATTATGTAAAATACGGTGAAGAGTTGATTCCTGCGAATGAGACAGAGTTTGCCAAAGATAAGACATTTGGCTACAGTGCAGCGACAATGCCGGAGTATGTAGAAGAGAAGACAAAAGGGGCATACAAAGCTTCCGATGTTACCTGCATTTCACTGGAAGATATCCACGATATGAACATCGACAAGATCGAAGAAGCGCTGATGGAAGTGAAAGACTTCAATAAGATCATTGTAAATGCTGTGGATTATGCAGATGTAAAAGTATTCTGTGTGGCATTGTACAGAGCAATGGCAAAGGGAAAAGTATTCATGTTCCGTACGGCGGCAGCCATCGTAAAGGTTATGGGCGGAGTAACCGATCAGCCGCTTCTTAGCAGAGAGCAGATGGTGGTAAAAGAGACAGAAAACGGAGGAATCATCGTTGTAGGTTCTCATACAGATAAGACTACAAAACAGGTGGAAGAACTGAAGAAACTGACAGACATTGAATTCATCGAACTGGATGCAACACTTGTAAAAGATGACGAAGCATTTGAAAAAGAAGTAAAGAGATGTCTGGATCTGGAAGAGACTTGCATTAAAGCCGGAAAGACAGTCTGCTGTTATACAACAAGAGCACTGATTACTGCTGATACAGGTGATAAAGAGGATGAGTTAAGATTATCTGTAAAGATCTCCGATGCAGTACAGTCACTGGTTGGAAGTTTAAGTGTAACACCAAGCTTTGTAATCGCAAAAGGCGGAATTACATCCAGTGATGTAGGAACAAAAGCTCTGGCGGTAAAGAAAGCGAATGTTCTTGGTCAGATCAAGCCTGGAATCCCGGTATGGCAGACAGGAGAAGAAAGTAAATTTCCTCTGACACCATACGTTATCTTCCCTGGAAACGTAGGTGAGATCACAACATTAAGAGAAGCTGTGGAAGTGCTGACAGCAAAATAAATAACAAAACATGTCAAAAACAGACAAGACGAAATAGGCAAAACGCAACCGATCATTATCCTGCCGCTTCTGATCGCGACAGCAATGAGATTCATTCAGGGATCAGGAACTGTAGCAATGACGACAGCAGCAAGTATCACAGCACCGATCATCGCAGCATCAGGCGTAAGCCCGATCCTTGGAGCAGTGGCATGCTACGTAGGATCTTTATTCTTCGGATACTTCAACGACAGTTATTTCTGGGTAGTAAACAGAACCTTAGGTGTCAGCGAGGCGAAAGATCAGTTAACGATCTGGTCTGTAACATCAACGGTAGCATGGGCTGTCGGTGTAGTTGAAGTGTTGATACTTAATATATTTATGTAAAGAATATCAGGAATTCTTGTATACTTTGATATACAAAAATGAGCTGGCCGGAAAGTGTGGAATGAGTAGTGCCCCATAATTTCCGACCGGCTTTTTTATATCAAAGTATGTAAGGAAATGTATTGTTGGCTAGCTAAATAAAAATAAACAAAAATAAACATGATATATTGTGAAAACAAACAAAAAGATTGATAAAAAATAGATTATATTGACATAAATAAACATTAGAGATAAAATAAAACATAAACGAACAGTATAAAACGTTTGAAAATGTGAAAAAAGGAGAATGATTATGCCGCAGTGTGTTGTAATCGCAGATGACCTGACAGGGGCCAATGCAACAGGAGTATTACTGAAAAAGATGAATTATAAAGCATACACAGTTATGAACACAGAACGGATCGAACTGTCTACTTTGTCGGACTGTGACTGTGTATTATACCCGACAGACAGCAGAGGAGTAGATGCAAAAATCGCATATAACAGGGTATACAATGTCTGCAATCTGCTTAAGGATGACGATGTCAAAGTATATGCCAACCGGATTGACAGTACACTTCGCGGAAATCTCGGAAGTGAGACCGATGCGATGCTGGACAGCCTGGGAGAGGATTATATAGCAATTGTGGCACCGTGTTTTCCGGCTTCGGGAAGAATTATCTGTGGCGGATATATGCTGGTGGACGGACTGCCGTTACATAAGACGAATATTGCAGTTGATCCGAAGACACCGGTGAAGATATCAGAAGTAGGAGAACTTTTTAAGCAGCAGAGTAAATATCAGGTATCTACGATCTATATGAAAGATCTGATGCATGGAAAGCATTATCTTGCTGATCTGATGAAAAAATGTGTGGAGGAAGGAAGCCGGATCATCACTTTAGACTGTATTACACAGGAAGATCTGGACTTGATCGCCGATGCAGTGATCACCAGCGGATTAAAAGTGATTGCTGTAGATCCGGGAGTATTTACCGCAACGTTATCCAGAAAGCTGATCACGCCGAATAAGAAAAAACAGAAGACCAAGATCCTTGCAGTGGTAGGAAGCGTGAATGCCAATACCACGGCCCAGATGGAAGAATTGTGGCTTTCACAGAGAACGCATAATGAATTCGTTCATACAAGAGAACTTCTGGAAGGTGAAAAACGCAGAGAACTGGAGATCAGAAGGGTGGTCAATTCCATTCTGGGTGAATGCGACAGGAATAATATATCAACCGTAACCGGAGACGGAATCTATCCGGAGAACAGAATTGATTTTACACCGTATATGGAGCGATATCAGTGTTCACTGGATGAAGTGACAGAAATGATCAATAGTGGATTCGCGGAGATCACGTATCGTATCTTCAAGGCAGAAGATACATTCAAAGGACTGTATACAAGTGGCGGGGATATCACAGTTGCTGTCTGTAAAAAGTTCGATACCGCAGGCTTAAGTCTGTTGGATGAAGTACTTCCACTTGCAGCTTACGGACAATTCTTAAAAGGAGAGTTTGAAGGTGTACATATCATTACCAAGGGTGGAAGTCAGGGAAATAAAGATGCGATCAATAAGTGTATTACTTATTTGAAAGAAAAATTATATATCTAAGAAAGGGTGAGAGAAATGAAGAAACCAGTTATTGCAATTCCAATCGGAGATCCTGCGGGAGTAGGACCGGAGATTGTAGCAAAATCCATTGCATCCGATGAGGTGTTCCAGATTGCGGTGTGTGTCATCGTCGGAGATCGGAAGATCGTAGAAAAAGCAATCGAGATCACAGGAGAGAATTTGAAGATCAATGAGATCAAAGAGCCGGAAGAGGCAGTTGATGAAAAAGGAGTCCTGAACCTGATCAATCTTGACAACGTGGATATGGATACATTTGCCTATGGAAAAGTCAGCGCTATGTGCGGAAAAGCAGCGTATGAATACATTGCAAAGAGTATTGAACTGGCAAATGCGGGAAAGGTCGATGCAGTGGCTACTACTCCGATCAACAAAGAATCCCTTCATGCGGCAGAAGTTCCGTATATCGGGCATACAGAGATCTTTGGAGCACTGACACATACAGAAGATCCGTTGACAATGTTCGAGACGAATGGAATGAGAGTATTCTTCCTGACACGTCATGTATCGTTAAGGCAGATGCTGGATATGATCAAAAAAGACAGGATCATTGATTATGTAAAACGCTGTACTAAGGCATTGGAAAGACTCGGTGTGAAAGAAGGAACTATGGCAATTGCAGGGTTAAATCCACACAGCGGAGAACATGGACTCTTTGGCTGGGAAGAAGTCGAAGAGATCATGCCGGCAATCGAAGAACTGAAAGCGGAAGGTTATGATGTGGCAGGTCCGATCGGGGCGGATTCAGTATTCCATCAGGCAGCGCAAGGAAAATATACCAGTGTATTATCGCTGTATCACGATCAGGGACATATCGCAACCAAGACACTGGACTTCGAAAAGACGATCGCAATCACAAATGGTATGCCGATCCTTCGTACATCGGTAGATCACGGAACTGCATTTGACATCGCAGGAAAAGGAATCGTAAGTGCGGTCAGCATGATCGAAGCAATCAGACTTGCAGCAAAATATGCACCGAATTTCACGGGAAAACATGAAAAATAAAATTAAGAAATAAAACGAAAAGGAATTGCGGCAGGTAAATAACTGCCGTAATAAAAAGAGAGAACATAGGAGGTCTGCATTATGGTAAACGGACTTAGTGGGGAAAGGATGTTGATTGGTCTGGCGGTAGGTATCGCAGTCCTGATATTCCTTGTATTAAAGACAAAAATCCAGGCATTTCTTGCCTTGATCATCAGTACAGTTGTAGTTGGCGTGATTGGCGGCATGCCACTTACAAACATTACAATCGAAGTAGACGGTGTTGAGAAGACATTTGGTATTGTAAATTCGATCACTTCCGGGTTTGGCGGAACCTTAGGAAGTATCGGAATCATTATCGGATTTGGTGTTATGATGGGCCAGATCTTTGAAGTAACAGGTGCAGCCAAGAGAATGGCACATACATTCTTAAAACTGTTCGGTAAGAAGAGAGAAGAGGAAGCTCTTGCACTGACAGGATTCCTGGTATCTATCCCGATCTTCTGTGATTCCGGATTCGTTGTACTGGCACCGATCGCAAAGGCAATCTCCAAAGCAACGAAGAAATCCGTGATCGGACTTGGAACAGCCCTGGCAGCAGGACTTGTAATCACCCATTCCTTAGTACCACCGACACCGGGACCGTTAGGTGTCTGCGGAATCTTCGGAGTAGACGTAGGAAAATTCATATTACTGACACTGGTACTTGCACTTCCGATGGCAATTGCATGT
>OLVZ01003109.1_pt1 | contig 11253 bp, 8 predicted proteins | sample 1673341 | NCBI WGS metagenome assembly OLVZ01 (sample SAMEA3178944, study PRJEB25190) | human gut metagenome | biome: human gut; feature: human-associated habitat; material: faeces | place: Austria | collected 2013 | reverse complement strand
GTACAGGCGATGGCAGACAACGTGGAGGAGGTACTCGGAAAGGCCGGCGTACATCCAAAACAGATCGAAGGCTATCAGACTGCAAACTGGATTCTGATGGATTACGGCGATGTTGTCATCCACATCTTCGATGAGGAGAACCGCCTGTTCTACGATTTGGAGAGAATCTGGAGAGACGGTAAAGTCGTAGAAAAAGAAGAGATTATGTAAGTTAGGTGGAAAAAGGCGCAGAAAATCCGGAACCGTGCAGAGAAAGGCGGACGGGTTCTCTGCGCCTTTCTGGTGTTTGGAACGCATATGATAAAGAAAAAGGGGAATATCACACGATGAAAAAAATAGAAAGCGGATCGCTTGCTGTGATGCTCGATGAAGAGACGCTGGGACTTAGGATCGAAAAAGACGGCGTTGTCTGGAATACGGATCCGAAAAAGACACCGGAACTGATTTTTGCAGAGGGAACATACCGTTTCCTGGATGCAGAGGAGATTTCCCATGAGGTCTATTCCTTCGGCGTCGGATGCGGCATCCGGAGCCGTTATGCGGGATTTGCGGGAACACCGTATGCCTTCGAGACGATTATCTGGATCGAAGCTGTGGATGAAACACTCTGGATGGAGTGGATTCCGCTCTGCGAGGAGGGACTGCATCCGGTAAAGGTGCTGTGGCCGACGGCAATGGAGTTTACAAACGGGCGCGATGACTGGTATACACTCCTTACCGAGGGACAGGGACTTCTGATTCCGAATACCTGGAAGACGGAACTTGGAAAGCTTTCGTTTGACGGCAGATTTGAGACCTCCGGCGGCTATATGCCGTGGTTCGGCCAGGTGAAGGAAAGATGCGGCTATACAGCGATCTGTACAACACCGTGGAACGCTGGTTATCAGGCAGAGCACCCGGCAGGCGGCCCATATACCAGCGTGGGGGCATGGCTGGAGCCGAGCCTTGGAACAATGAATTACCGCCGCGTATTCCGTTATACGTTTTTAAATGACTGCGATTATAACGACCTCTGCAAAACGTACCGCCAGTATGTACGGGAACAGGGCCATCTGCGCACTTTGAAAGAAAAGGCAGTACAGAATCCGTCCATTCACGATCTTGTGGGAACGTGTTTTGTTCATACGGGAATCAAGACGGTTGTGCAGCCGGAGTCCGGCTTTTTCGATCCGCAGAATCCGGAGAAAAATAACCGCGTAGTGCCGTTTTCCGTGCGCGAACAGCAGATCCGCGAAATTCATGATCTCGGCGTAGAGAAAGTCTATCTTCATCTGGACGGCTGGGCAGAACCGGGGTATGACAACCAGCATCCGGACTACACACCGGCATGCCAAGCGGCCGGCGGATGGGAAGGCATGAAATCGCTTGTCGATACGATGCATGATTTCGGCTACAAATTCGGTATTCACGACCAGTACCGCGATTATTACCATGCAGCGCCGAGCTACGATGAAAATTATGCCTGCCGCCTTCCGGACGGAACGATACCGGGACACAGTTACTGGGCGGGCGGACCGCAGAGCTATCTCTGTGCAACGCAGGCACCGTTCTATGTAAAACGGAATTTTGCCGAACTGAAGAAAAACGGAATCCGGCTTGACGGTGCATACCTCGATGTGTTTACGTGCAACGAGGGCGACGAGTGCGCAAATCCGGAGCATGTGATGACGAGAAGAGACTGCTATACGTACCGCGGAAACTGCTTCGCCTGGCTGCTCTCACAGGGGATTCTCTCAAGTTCCGAGGAGGTCAGCGACTGGGCGGTTCCGTATCTGGTATTCTGCCATTATGCGCCGTACGACTTTATGCTGCGCCCGGCAGAGACACCGAAAAAAGGAATCCCGGTGCCGCTCTTTAATCTTGTGTATCATGACTGCGTAATTGAGCCGTGGATGATGGACCGTGTTTCAAAAGACGAGGACTATATGCTGTATGCGCTTCTTGCAGGCGGTGCACCGTATCTTGTACGGGACGGCGCATATCCGAATACAGATGGTGCATTTGACGGGGAGAAAATCAGTCTGGAAGAGATGACAGAAAGATGCCGCGTTGTAACGGAGCTGCATGAAAAAACGGCACTCCTGGAACTGGTACGCCACGAGTGTATGACGGCGGACGGAAGCGTACAGAAGAGTGAATTTTCCGATGGAACATATGTTATTTGTGACTTTGCAGAGCAGATATATGAAATCGGATACGGGGCATAAAAGAAAAGCGCCACATGTAGATTTTGTTCTTATAAAAATACAAGATTTTGTGGTTTTCCTTGTATTTTTTCAAGTGCATATCTTGCGCGGAAAGCAGAGATTTGTTATATTATGCATGCGGAGGTGTTCATGCCCGGTGCAAAGAAGATGCCGGAGCGTGACGAAACAAAATAACACCAGAAAGGAACAAATCAAATGAGAGAATTTGAACAGTGGGATGGCTTTACCGGAAGACTCTGGAAAGAAGGCATCGACGTACGTGACTTTATTCAGAACAACTATACTCCATATGACGGAGATGAGAAATTCCTGGAGGGACCAACAGAGGCTACAGACCGTCTGTGGGGCAAATTACAGGAACTCCAGAAAGAAGAGCGTGCAAAAGGCGGCGTTCTGGATATGGAGACAGACGTTGTAAGCGGAATCACAGCTTACGGCGCAGCATATATCGATGACAGCATGAAAGATCTGGAGCAGGTAGTTGGTCTTCAGACAGACAAACCGCTGAAACGTGCATTTATGCCGTATGGTGGAATTAAAATGGCTGAGCAGTCCTGCGAGACTTACGGCTACAAACCAAGCGAGAAGCTTCATGAAATTTTCACTAAATATCACAAAACACATAACCAGGGTGTATTCGACATCTACACACCAGAGATGCTGAAAGCCCGTCATAATAAAATCCTGACCGGTCTGCCGGATACCTATGGCCGTGGCCGTATCGTAGGCGACTATCGTCGTGTTGCTCTGTACGGTATTGATTACCTGATCGAGCGCAAAAAAGCAGACTTCGCTGCAACAAATCGTCAGGGAATGCGTCGTGGTGACTTCCAGTTAAGAGAAGAGATCGCTGACCAGGTCAGAGCACTGCAGGATATGAAAGTTATGGCACAGTCCTATGGCTATGACATTTCCGAGCCGGCTAAGAACGCAAGAGAAGCTGTTCAGTGGCTGTACTTCGGATACCTTGCAGCTATCAAAACTCAGAACGGTGCTGCAATGAGCGTTGGCCGTGTATCTACTTTCCTTGATATCTACATCGAAAGAGATATTGAAAAAGGAATCCTGACTGAGAAAGAAGCTCAGGAGCTGATCGATCATCTGGTAATGAAATTCCGTATGGTTAAATTCGCAAGAATTCCGTCTTACAATCAGCTGTTCTCCGGTGACCCGGTATGGGCTACTCTGGAAGTTGCCGGTATGGGAATCGACGGACGTTCTATCGTTACAAAGAACGATTTCCGTTTCCTGCATACACTGGAAAACATGGGACCGTCCCCAGAGCCGAACCTTACTGTTCTGTACTCTGAGAATCTTCCGGAAGCTTTCAAGAAATATGCAGCTCATATTTCTGTACAGACAAGCTCTATCCAGTATGAGAACGATGATGTAATGCGTCCGGTATGGGGCGATGATTACTCCATCTGCTGCTGTGTATCTGCTACCGAGACCGGTAAGGAGATCCAGTTCTTCGGCGCTCGTGCAAACCTTGCAAAATGCCTTCTGTACGCTATCAACGGCGGTAAAGACGAGAAGACAAAACAGCAGGTTGCTCCGGAATATCAGCCGATCACTGCTGAGTATCTGGACTATGATGAGGTTATGAAGAAATACGACGTTATGATGGACTGGCTGGCTCATCTGTACGTTGGAACTCTGAACATGATCCACTACATGCATGACAAATACTACTATGAAGCAGCAGAGATGGCTCTGATCGATACAAAGGTTGAGCGTTCTTTCGCAACAGGTATCGCAGGATTCTCTCATGTAGTAGACTCCCTGTCCGCTATCAAATATGCAAAAGTTAAAGCTATCCGCGATGAAGACGGCATTACAACAGATTTCCAGGTTGAGGGTGACTTCCCACGTTATGGTAATGATGATGACAGAGCAGACGAGATTGCAACAACTCTTCTGTCTACATTCCTTGAGAAACTGAAACACATCCATACTTACCGTGATTCCAAGCCAACCACATCTATCCTTACTATTACTTCCAACGTTGTTTATGGTAAGGCTACAGGATCTCTTCCGGATGGAAGAAAAGCAGGTGAACCTCTTGCTCCTGGTGCAAACCCATCTTACGGTGCAGAGCAGAACGGCCTTCTTGCTTCCCTGAACTCTGTTGCCAAGCTTGACTATGAAGATGCTCTTGACGGTATCTCCAATACTCAGACAATCAATCCTGATGCTCTGGGACACAGTGATGACGAGCGTTCAGAGAATCTGGTACATGTACTTGACGGATACTTTGATCAGGGTGCTCATCACCTCAATGTAAACGTATTTGGTAAAGAGAAACTGATCGACGCTATGGAACATCCGGAAAAAGAAGAGTATGCAAACTTCACAATCCGTGTATCCGGATATGCTGTTAAGTTCATCGACCTTACAAGAGAGCAGCAGTTAGACGTTATTGCCAGAACCTGCCACGACAGAATGTAATTAATGGATGATGATATAATGGATAATAAACAGATAAAAGGCTATGTTCATTCTTTAGAAAGCTTCGGGTCCGTTGACGGACCCGGAGTAAGATATGTGATTTTTTTAAGCGGCTGTGCCATGAGATGTCAGTTCTGTCATAATCCGGATACCTGGAAGATGAAGCAGGGAGAGCTTTATACGGCAGATGAGCTTCTTAAGAAAGCTTTACGTTATAAGGGCTACTGGGGCAGCAAAGGCGGTATCACTGTAAGCGGTGGTGAGCCATTGCTTCAGATGGATTTTCTTACAGAATTTTTTAAGAAGGCAAAGGCAGAGGGTGTGCATACGAATCTTGATACCAGTGGAAATCCCTTCACTGATCAGGAACCATGGCATTCCGGGTTGCTGGAGCTTATGAAGTATACAGATCTTGTAATGCTTGATATCAAGCAGATTGACGAGCAGGAGCATATTAAGCTTACCGGTCATTCCAATAAGAATATTCTTGCGATGGCGCGGGAACTTTCTGATATGAAAAAACCTGTATGGATCCGTCATGTGCTTGTGCCGGGCGGAAGTGATAAGGATGAATATCTGCACCGGTTAGCTGATTTTATCCATACTCTTTCCAATGTGGAGAGAGTGGAGGTGCTCCCTTATCATACGCTTGGTAAGTTTAAATGGGAGAATCTGGGGCTTTCTTATCCACTGGAGGGGGTTAATCCTCCGACGCAGGAAAGGATTGATAATGCCCGGAAGATTCTTGGAGCTATCTGAGTAAAAATATATAGCTGTCATATCCTCTTTTTGGGGGTATGGCAGCTTTGTTTTTGGTTTAAAAAGGGGACGCGAAGCAGGCGTATAGTTGTACCGGATACGGTTTCGGCATCTAAGAGATTCTAAGCCCTCGAAAATCCGCTAAAAGCATGAGACGAAAAGTCCGGAATTACTCGCTGTCGCTCAGACAAGGGACTTTTCGTCTCATAACGCAGATTTCCGAGGACTAAGAATCTCTAAGATGCCTGCAAATGCATCCGGTACAACTATACGCCTGCTTCGCTGGTTTTGGTTAAGATATAAATACAAGGCGGAGTGTGAAAAAGTTTTAAGAAGGACTTTGTTTATGCAAAAATGAATTGAGATGTGAAATATATCCCCCGGGAGGGCTTGTTGGAAAGGAGAGGGATTTGATATAATTTTGGCTATATATGATTATAAATTGCGTGCATGGAGGTTGGCATAAGGTGAAGGATTTATTATCGGAGATTGAGAGTTACTGGACTACCCGGGCTGAGGGGTATTCTGAAGTTAATCATAAGGAATTGAATGGGATGCAGAAGGGGGCATGGCTTGAGGTGTTGAAAGGGCAGTTCCCGGAGAAAGCGAAGGATGAGATTAAGATTTTGGATATCGGAACAGGACCTGGATTTTTTCCTGTTATTCTGGCTGAGGCGGGATATAAGGTGACTGCTGTTGATTATACGCAGGAGATGTTGGATACCGCGAAGAGGAATGCCGGTAATCTTTGTGAGCGGATTTCTTTTTATAAGATGGATGCTCAGAATCTGGAATTTGAGGATGATGTGTTTGATGTTGTGATCAGCAGGAATCTGACATGGAATCTGAAGGATCCTAAGAGAGCTTATGAAGAGTGGTGTCGTGTACTGAAACCGGGCGGAAAGCTTCTTAATTTCGATGCAAACTGGTACGGTTATCTTTATGATGAGGAGAAACGCCTGTCTTATGAGGAAGACCGAAAGAGTGTGGAGAGTGAGCATCTGGATGATCATTACCTCTGTACGGATATTGACAGAATGGAGAAGATTGCACTGCAGATGCCTCTTTCTTCTATTAACAGACCGTCCTGGGACAGGAAGTTTCTGAAGGAGAACGGGTTTGAATCTGTGGCAGTGGATACCGGAATCTGGCAGCGGGTGTGGAGTCAGGAAGAGAAGCTGAATTATCATTCTACGCCGATGTTTATGATCAGCGCTGTGAAGGAAGAGAAAAACGTCTGGTCCGAGAATGATGGAATGGGTGATTCTGATAGCGGATATGACAGGAAAAGAGATTTGGAGGATGCCATGCTGTGTGCTGCTCCGGGTATGAAAAAGAGTGGATTTCTGAGACTGGGCGGAGGTGAGTTTTCGCTTCCTTATACAGTAATCTGCGGTTCTCATCCCGGAAAGACAGTTCTGATCACTGCTGCGGTCCACGGAGGAGAATATGTGGGAATCCAGGCTGCTGTTGAGCTTGCGGATAAGCTGAAACCGGAGAAGATCCATGGAAGAGTGATTTTGGTCAAGATTGTGTGCAGGAAGGAATTTGAGGAGAGGAGTGGCAGTGTCTGCCCGGAGGATGAGAAGAATCTGAATCGTGTATTTCCGGGGAATCCGCAGGGAACCAGGATGGACCGTCTGGCGTATGAGGTGGTTCAGAAGCTTCACAGTGCAGCAGATTATTATATTGATCTTCACAGCGGGGATGATTATGAGCAGCTTACGCCTTATATTTACTATGCCGGATGTGCAGATGAAGATGTGATTCAGATGTCAAGGAAGATGGCAGAGCAGGCAGATGTTCCCTATATGGTAAAGTCTAATGTGGCATCCGGTGGTTCTTACAATTATGCTGCCGCATGTGGCATTCCCAGTGTTCTGATCGAACGTGGCCAGATGGGAGGCTGGAGTCCGGAGGAGGTTCATTCTACAAGAAAAGATGTGCGTAATATTCTGTGTGCGCTGGGTGTTTACGATGGCATGAGAAGTTACAGTAATTATTATCCCATGGAAATTGAAGATGTGCGTTATCAGTCTGCCAGTGTATCCGGGCTGTGGTATCCTGCCAAAAAACCGGGAGATATCATTAAGGTTGGAGAGTATCTTGGCTGTGTTAAGGATTATGAGGGAAATATTCTGGAGACAAGTTTATCCGATTTAAATGGAGTGGTTCTATATCAGGCGGGAAGTCTTCAGGTTATTAAGGATGGTCCGATGATCGCATATGGCAGTTTCAGCAGAAGAAAGGATGAACGCAAGGAAAAGATCACAAATTACTGGGCGAAAAGAAGCGACAGTTTTATGGAACAGAGAAGAGCTGAGCTTCACAGTGATATGGCTGATAAATGGCTGAAAGAGATCGGGACTTTTCTTCCTGATGGAAAATTAAGGATTCTGGATGTGGGATGCGGTGCAGGCTTCTTTTCCATTCTTTTAGCAAAACTGGGACATGAAGTTACAGGAATCGATCTGACACCGGATATGATCATTCATTCCAGGGAACTGGCAAAAGAAGAGAACGCCTCCTGTACGTTTGAAGTAATGGATGCGGAAAATCCGGATTTTCCTGATGGTACCTTTGATGTGATCGTGTCCAGAAATCTTACCTGGACACTTCCGGATGCAGCAAGAGCATATAAAGAATGGATTCGTGTGCTGAAAACGGGAGGAATCCTGATCAACGCAGATGCCAATTATGGTGCAGATGATTTCTCAGATACTGCTGATCTGCCTGCCAATCATGCTCATTTTACAGTAGGCGATGCCATGATGCAGGAATGCGAGGAAATTAAACGCCAGCTTCCTATCAGTTCCTATGTACGCCCTGCCTGGGATCTGGAGACACTGGGAAAACTGGGTATCAACAGATTCTCCATTGATCTGGGTATCAGCAGCAGAATTTATACAAAGAAAGATGAGTTTTATAATCCAACCCCTATGTTCCTGATCTGCGGCGAAAAAAATAAATGTAATAATTGAGAAAAATGAAGCATATATTAAAGGGAGATTTCATTGATGGAACCTTCCTTTTTTCTTTTTTGCAAGCTAAAATGTTACAAAAATATGAAAAAAGCTTGACAAAATCAATTATATTAAATATAATTTTCTTATAAGTTACAGAAATGTTACAGCCATAAAAACCTGTAATTAAAAAAACTCAAGGAATGATAAGTATGAAAGTTCAGAAAAAAGAGTCAAAACAGTCCGGCAATCCGGCGCGGAGTCTGATACTGGTTACAGTGTGTACCTGTACGGCGATTGCGTTTGCAGCAGGCGGCAGAATAGCAGATTTTAATGGAAAAAACAAAGTATATGCAGCTTCTGAAAATAGGGAGAAAACTTTTTCCTCTGATACTGACGAAACAGATGTACTGCCAACAGGAATTGCAGGAGTAGTATCCGGAATGAATGATACAGCTTCTCCCAAAAAATCAGTCACACGTATCGGAACTTCCTGTGAACAGGTAATGGTCGGTCAGAGAATTAAAGTTATTGAAGATAATATGGCAGAATTCGATGTCAGCTCTTCTATGGAGAGCAGCATCAATGAGTTGGATGCAAGGACAGCGGCTCTTGCAGAGAGTGCCCGGATGATGTCGGATGAGGACTATGATACATTGCTTCATATTGTAGAAGCTGAAGCAGGTACTGAGGATGTCAAGGGACGCATTCTGGTTGCCAATGTGATCATGAACCGTATAAAGAATAAGGAATTTCCCGATACAGTCACAGAAGTGGTATGGCAGAATACCAATGGTGTTCCGCAGTTTTCACCGACTTATGACGGACGTATCAATGAAGTAACTGTTACAGATGAGACAAGAGAAGCCGTCAGACAAGCTCTTGAAGGTGTGGATTATTCAGAAGGAGCACTGTTTTTTATCCAGAAATCTGAAGCTGAAAGCCAGAATGTCTCCTGGTTTGAGAAAGATCTGAAAAGGCTGTTTAAATACGGCGTACATGAATTTTATACCTATCCGGATTCAGCAGAAAGTTCCACAGGATCGTAATAAACGATACTCTTCATATAACTCATTTAACAGGATTGCGGTAATACTGCTCAAAATATGGACATATTCTTCGGGAACAAAAGAATATGTCCATATTTTTGATTTATAGTAATCAATCATAAAAAGACAGAAAAAAGAGAAATAATTTAGGATAGTATTTTGCTAAAGTATATGCTATAATGTGCTCAATTGGCGAAATGAATAACTGTAACTGTTCAGTGGTTTATTATTACTGCCAATATACTGAACAGTTACGAATAACTTTGGAAAGGCAGGAAATATCATGCAGGTATTATACAAAAGCACAAGAGGAAAAGAAGAAACCGTAACAGCTTCTATGGCTATTTTAAAGGGGCTTTCTGAGGATGGCGGCTTATTTGTGCCGACAGAGATTCCGAAGCTGGATGTCCCAATGGATGAGCTGGCAAAGATGAGCTATCAGGAGACAGCATATGAAGTAATGAAATGTTTCCTTACTGATTTTACAGAAGAAGAATTAAAGAACTGCATCAACAATGCCTATGATGAAAAATTTGATACAAAAGAGATTGCACCGCTTCATGAAGCAGACGGAGCTTATTTCCTTGAGCTGTATCATGGTGCGACCATTGCGTTTAAGGATATGGCATTATCAATTCTTCCACATCTTATGACTACAGCTGCTAAGAAGAATCAGGTAAAAAATGAGATTGTTATTCTTACCGCTACTTCCGGAGATACAGGTAAAGCGGCAATGGCCGGATTTGCAGATGTTCCGGGAACCAAGATCATCGTTTTCTATCCGAAACATGGTGTAAGTCCTATCCAGGAGAAACAGATGGTAACTCAGAAAGGCAACAATACATATGTTGTGGGAATTACCGGAAACTTTGACGATGCACAGACTGCCGTAAAGAAAATGTTCAATGATAAGGAACTGGAAGCAGAACTTGATGCTGCAGGATATCAGTTCTCATCTGCGAACTCTATCAATATCGGACGTCTGGTACCGCAGATCGTTTATTATGTATATGCATATGCATCACTTGTACGTCAGGGCAAGATCAAAGACGGTCAGGAGATCAATGTGGTAGTACCTACCGGAAACTTTGGAAATATCCTGGCTGCTTATTATGCAAAACAGATGGGACTTCCGGTTCACAAACTTATCTGTGCCTCCAATGATAACAAGGTTCTGTATGATTTCTTCCGCACAGGAACTTATGACAGAAAGCGTGACTTTATCCTTACAACCTCACCGTCCATGGATATTCTGATCTCCAGCAATCTGGAACGTCTGATCTACCGTATCGCAGGCGGTGATGCAAAAAAATGTGCAGAGCTGATGCAGTCTCTTACTGCAGGCGGCGAGTATACCATCACAGAAGACATGAAGGCACAGCTTGCAGACTTCTATGGCAATTACTGTACAGAAGACGAAACAGCAAAAACAATCGCAGAAATCTTCAAAGACAGTCATTATGTGATAGATACCCATACTGCAGTTGCAGCAGGTGTTTATGACAAATATGTAAAAGATACCAATGATACCACACCAACTGTCATTGCATCCACAGCAAGCCCATATAAATTTACAAGAAGTGTAATGGAAGCACTTGGAGCAGATACAGACGGTAAGGATGATTTTGCACTGGCTGATGAACTGAGTGCGCTTTCCGGAGTGAAACTTCCACAAGCAGTTGAGACGATCCGCACAGCACCGGTGCTTCATAACCGGGTGGTAGATGCGCCGGATATGCCAAAGGCAGTAAAAGATATCCTTGGAATCCGATAATCGTTACTGTTCACTCCGTTCACAGTAACGTAGCCAAAATTCATTCCAGATTG
>OLVZ01003107.1_pt1 | contig 11268 bp, 8 predicted proteins | sample 1673341 | NCBI WGS metagenome assembly OLVZ01 (sample SAMEA3178944, study PRJEB25190) | human gut metagenome | biome: human gut; feature: human-associated habitat; material: faeces | place: Austria | collected 2013 | reverse complement strand
GCTTTCCTACTGCCACCTGTGAAATATATGGCATCAGGTTGTTCGGGATTCCCTTTGGATCTTCTCCGATACGTCCGCTTTCATGCGCTCCGACCGGGTTGAAATAACGAAGCAGGATGACATTCATATCCGGATTTGCCTTCTGTACATCTGTCATGATCTGTTCCATCATAGACTTTGTCCATCCATAAGGATTCGTACACTGTCCCTTCGGGCACTCCTCTGTAATCGGCATCTCTTCCGGACTTCCGTATACAGTTGCAGAAGAGCTGAATACAATATTCTTAACACCGGTCTGTTTCATAACATCCATCAGCGTCAGAGTTCCTGTTATATTATTACGGTAGTACTCTAATGGCTTCTGTACGGATTCTCCGACTGCTTTCAGTGCTGCACAATGGATAACCGCATCTACGCCTTCTTTTTCCAGCATTGCCTTCAATGCAGCTTCATCCATTACATCCCCTTCATAAAATGTAATCGTCTTTCCGGTAAGCTCTTCTACCCTTTTTAAAGATTCTTTAGATGAATTACAAAGATTGTCATATACAACCACTTCATATCCTTCATTCAGAAGTTCCAGTGCCGTATGACTTCCGATATAACCGGCTCCTCCGGTAATTAATATTTTCTTGGCCACAATAGTACCTCCTAGTTGTCACTATACTTTTTCACGATTTCGTTCATAGTATACCACTTTTGTTCCATATCTTCAACAAGCTTGAACTGGGTACGGCATCTGTCAAGATTATGACCTTCTCTGTGTATCCTGAAATATTTATCTCCCTGCAGATAATCCGTAAGGAAACGCATACCACATTCAAATGTCATCGTCTTTGCGCCCATCGGCATCAGCTCGATCTCCTTAGATGTCAGCTTTCCGCCACATCCTTTTAAAAATCCTTTTGTATACAATTCAAATAATTCCATACTGCAGGATACTTTCGTAAGGTCTGTCTCATCCTCCAGTGCCGTACTTGCACCGAAACGGATGGAATCTCCGAAATCATTCATCGCAAGCCCCGGCATAACTGTGTCCAGATCGATCACACAGATTCCTTTCCCAGTCTTATCGTCCAGCATAACATTATTCAATTTTGTATCATTGTGTGTAACACGAAGTGGAAGCTCATGCCTGTCCAGCATTTCTGCAAAACAATTAGCAATCTCTTCTCTTTCGAGAACGAACCGGATCTCTTTCTCTACAGAAGCTGCTCTTCCCATAACATCTTCTTCCACTGCTTTCTTAAACAGCGCAAACCGGTTTCTCGTATCATGGAACTTTTCTATCGTCTCATGCAATGTCTCCGCCGGATAGTCAGACAGCAGATTCTGGAAATTCCCGAATGCCACCGCACTTTCATAAAACTGCTCCGGCTTCTCTACCAGATCATAGGTACTTGCATCGGTAATAAATTTATAAGATCTCCAGTAATCTCCCGTAGAATCTATGTAATATGGTTTCCCATCAACCGCCGGGATCACATTCAATGTCTCACGTTCCGGATCTCCGCCATTTTCTATAATCTTCTTTTTCAGAAATGACGTTACTCCTGTGATATTCTCCATGACTTCTACCGGTTTTGGAAATGCCGTAGAATTCATTCTCTGAAGAATGACTTTGATTCTTCCCATCTCGGCAATCTCGAATATCAGAAGAAATGTATCATTGATATGTCCGCTTCCGTATGGACAGTCCTTTACTAATGTTCCTTCATATTTAAAATGTGCAATTGCTTCATCTCTTTGTTCCCGTGTTACAGGATTCATTTATTTTTCCTCCCAAAGATGCTGCGGGTACAGTCCTTCGTCTTTCATTCTCTGAATGGCTGCAACCACAACCGGTTTATCTTCTTTATAAGTTACTCCATACCATTTATCTGCGGATTTCAGTACCGATACTGTTGCTTTGTCTTCTGCGAGAAGATTACTTACTACAGTTGGCAGGAAATACTCGCATTTCATAGGATTCTCCTGCAGTCCTTTGTCAAGAAATGCCGGGAATCCAGCTTTGATCTCTTCTAAGATGCTCTTTGTAAATCCCCACATATTCATAGATACTGTTGTATCATCCGGTACCTGTACCCATGTGTTACCGTCGTCTTCTGTGTATGCAACGCCGCCGTTGTACTTTTCGATTCTGGTACGTTCTGTTACGGATATCAATTCTCCATTCTCATTCGTCTCGCATACACCTCTGGATACATATCCGTTGTCCGTTACCGTATTGGCAAGATGATATCCGACCATTGTATATCTGTACTTATCATCATCTGCATGTGTAGACAGATAATCATAGATGAGCTTGAATGCTTCTACTCCATAATAGTCATCTGCATTGATCACTGCGAATGGTCCGTCAATCTCATCCATACAGCTATATACAGCATGTGCTGTTCCCCAAGGTTTTACACGTCCTTCCGGTACTTCATAGCCTTCCGGAATGTTGTCGATATTCTGATAAGCATATGCTACGTCCATGTATTTTTCCATACGTTTTCCCACATGCTCTTTGAACTCTTCTTCGATCTCGTGTTTGATTATGAATACGACCTTCTCAAAGCCGGCCCTCTTTGCATCATACATGGAAAAATCCATGATAATATGTCCGTCATTGTCTACAGGATCTAACTGCTTCAGACCTCCGTATCTGCTTCCCATTCCTGCTGCCATGATCACTAATACTGGTTTATTCATTATAATTACCTCCATGTCTTTAGGATCTTTCGTTTCTAGATTCATTGTAGTATAACTATTTCCAGAAATCTTTGTCCTATTATTTTCTTAATTTGCATTATTTATGTGGTTTAATTGCCATTTTATTATGTACTGTTTTTCATCTTCTGGCAATCCCCTCTACCCAAATATTAGCGTCCGCTTTAATTTGCATGAAAAGTATAACGATACGGCAATGAAGCTCTGTCCTGATACAATTCATGATTCAGGATCTCCCAGAGATCCTGGATACTGTCTTCTCCTTCTCTTACATCATCAACCATAATTCCTTCTTCACTGTTCAGCAATTTATCCGCTTCTTCAAGCCTTCCTGTCTTCACAAGCCCCAGTGCATAATAATATTGCACCCGCCCGATGGATTTCATATCTTCATCCATAACAGCATACTGCTGTAAAATTGCTCTATATGCTTCGCATTGACTCAGAATTTTAAGTCCTTCTTTCTGATATGACAGACAGTGTCTCTTAAGTTCCATTCCTCTTTGTGCATACAATGCCGCAAGATTTTTATTTCCTTCATGAATACTTAAACATGCCAGTCCATGCAGTGCCCATGCGTTCTCCTGAAGTTTCAACGATGTCTCATACATTTCTTTTGCAATTTTATCATTTCCTTTTCGGAATTCAAGAATTCCAAGATGATAATATGCATACCAGTTTTCATAATTCGGTGCTAGTGGTTTCATCGTCGTCTTTTTCAGATAAGCCAGAAATTCTTCTCCATTCCAGAAAGCATCCGGTTCTGTCTCTGGGTCCGGACAATGAAGCTCTCCTGTCTCAAAAAAATGTTCCCACTTTTCCATACTTTCCGTTTTCTTTACAAATTTCAAATGACCCGTTCTTGCGTACTCTTTGCGAAATGCACCATAACCACTTCCCGGAGTAATCAATTCTGCCTCTGTTAATGCCATCTTTTTTGTTTTCTTCAATTCTTCTTCCAGTTTCCCGATCAGCTGAGTTTTTTGCAGATAGTCTGTTATGTATCTTTTTCTTTCTTCAAATGATTTATCATATATCTCTGCAGTCAGTTCTTCTGAATATGCCGGTCCGTAACATTCCATCCATTCCCACGCAGTGTGTGGTGCCATCGGAATACATCCATACTGTGTCTTTCCAAGTCCCGCCTGGATTTCTACATAGCGCCCTGCATCTTTTGTCAAAAACTCCTGCCAATGATCAGATGCTGCATTACTTCCCCATGAAAACAGTTTTCTTCCTTTCAGTCTTCCTGTCGAAAACTGTAAAAGCCCTTTTCCGTTTTTATCTACATTTACAATATATTTCGGCTCGTTTTCCGGGATATTAAAAAAATAATCAATACTCCGTGGAATTTTCTGATAATCCGAAACATCCACACCATCCACTTCTGGCAAAGATACTTTACGACATTCAACACCTGTTCCTGCATATGCTTCTGATGCAGGAACTGTTATATGTCCCTGTTCATACTCCGGAACCGCCATATTGCTCCACCAATACATCGGAATCACTTCCGTACTTTCATTCACTATTCTCATTCTACATTTCAAATATGAACAATCATCATCCAGCCAAAAATCCATCTGCCATGTTACCCCTCTGATTCTTTCATACTCATACATTCTCAGTACCGGTTCTCCTTCATCGGTATGTGTCTCTGCAACATATAATGGTTCTGTCGTATACGGCTGATGTCCTATAATGCCAAGATTCCATTCCACGCCTCCCGAAAACCAGGCATTTCGTACCGCCAGGTTACTGAACTGTAATACGTCATTCGTATAAAGCAGATTCCTGTTTTCATTTTTATCCCAAAGTTCCCATAATCTTCCACCATAATCTGGAAGAAATACTGCCTTGAGCTGATTATTTTCCAATACTGCCGTACGAATTTGCTTTTCTTTCAATTGCCTTTTGTAATTATTTCTCTGACGATATGGATAAGAATCCGCTACTTTCCCATATCCTTCATAAATTTCATCTGTTTCATCCAAATAGAACTTTAACGAATTCTGCAGAATCCGTTCTCCAAGAAGATCTGGTACACATGACTCTTCTCCCAAATCTGCTGCAAGCATATTTTTCCATTCAAATCTTAATTCTGACATAATTTTTCCTTTCTTCGCTTCAAATAAAATCCACAGAACTTGCCAGTGTCAGTTTCTCCCGTATGCTTTAATATAAAAATGAAGCTGTCAACCATGACTACCTCCTTACATGGTATAACAGCTTCACCACCTTTCTACTACAAGGTTCTCTCTATCCCTTGATTCCTCCCGTTACTCCACCTATAATCTTCTCTGATAAGAAGAGATACAGAATAAAGGTCGGCAGGAATACAATAACAACTGCTGCAAACATTCCTGCCCAGTTGCCTGTGTACTGCATTGACTGAAGCATTCCATACAGTCCAACCGCTACCGGTCGTAATGTATCATTGTTTGCAAATATCAACGACAGGAAATATTCATTCCAGATGTTGATAAAGTTAAAAATCGTAACTGTAACAATTCCAGACTGAGCCATCGGGAACATAATCTTCCAGAATGTCTTCGTCGGAGGACACCCATCAATTGCTGCCGCCTCTTCATATGTACGTGACAGATTCGAGAAGAATGTCAGCAGAAAGATTGTGGTATATGGAATATTGATTCCGATATACAGGAAGATCAAAGTTACTTTGCTGGCAAATACACTGTTCAGGATTCCGAGATTGGCAACCACACTAAACAGTGGAAGTACAATCATTGTGATAGGAATTCCCATTGCCGATACAAAACTTGTCTGGATTATTTTGTTACCAAGAAATGTAAATCTGGCCAGTACATATGCCGCCGGCGCGCAGATTAAGATCAGCAGGAAACATGATACCAGTGAATACAGCATAGAGTTCATAAAGAACGTTGCCACACCACCGGATCCCCATGCCTGCACATAGTTTTCAAAGTGCAGTCCGGTTGGAAATTTCAATGCTTTTCCCGCAAAAATGTCTGTTGTTGTAGATAGACTTGCCGCAAGAATCCATCCAAGCAGCATAAATGTAAAGATAACCCACAAGATGATCACAATGTATCCGGGAGCCAGTTTCATTTCTTTTTTCCAGTTGATCTTCTGTCTTGCTTTTTTCTCTTTTTCTTTTGCCATAACTGCTCCTCCTTTCTAAAATTCAAGGTCATCATCTTTGATCAGTTTATTACAGATTGAGAATACGATTACTACGCACAGACACAGGATGATGCCAATCGCGGCTCCATATCCTGCATTTCTCTCTGTCACCGCATTTCCTGCACCAAATGTATGCATGTACATATACTGTACCGGAACGATCGTTGCTTTATCCGCAGTAACAGTAGAGAACAACTGCGACCATACGAAGAATGCTGCCGTACTTACCGTCCACATTGTAATATTGGTTTTAAATACGCCTTTTAAAAGAGGCATTGTCATATATCGGAACTGTTGAGGTTTGTTTGCACCGTCGATCGTTGCCGCCTCGAACAGATCCGGGCTGATTCTTTCAATTCCGCTCATCCAGATCAGCATATGATATCCGATCATTCCAAAACAATATGCAAAAAGCAATGCCCAGAATTTGTGATCTGAGTCCAGCCACGGAGTTTTTGCAAGTTTATGTAATCCCAGGGAATCCAAAACCGACTTCAAAAGTCCGAACTTGGAACTGTATACATACTGCAGCCACATCGTTGCAAGCGCTACCGCACTGACAATATTCGGAAGATAAATGATCGCACGGAAAAATTTCTTTCCACGGATTCCGCTTGTCAGAATTACTCCGAATAGCAAAGACACGGATAATACGATAATTCCGCCCAGTGCCCAGATTTTCAAAATATTCATCATTGCTGTTTTAAAGATCGCTGTCGTAAACAACTTCTGGTAGTTGCCTAATCCAACAAACGTCCACCATTCCATTGTATCCGTTACTGACTCGATCTTATACATACTCATCATAATAGTTCTGATAATCGGATACAGGAATACTATGAGGAAGATAATTACTGCCGGAGCAAGAAAACCGACGATCATTTTTTTATTCTTCTTCACGTATATGCCTCCTTTTACTAAAATATGGTGGCCGCGTAGTAACCGCCCTGCCACCATATTGATCACTAACTAGTCTCTTTTATTACTGTCTGATTTTACTGTCCTGCTGCTTCTTTCATTGCTTTGATGAATCCTGCTGCATCAAGTTTGCCAGAAGCAAGTTTCTGTGTGTTTTCCTGAAGTACAGGTGTAATATCGTTGTTGCTTTCTACGCCTGCTGCCCAGTCATAGTATGTTGTTGTTGCATCGAATGCTTCTTTTACTCCTGAAAGTTCTGTCGGCCATGCATCTGCATTGGCTTTGTCTGTTGGGATACACAGAGCTTCTTCTGTCATCTTCTTATCGAATTCGCCTGTTGTGATATACTCGATAAGTTTGAATGCCTCGTCAGACATCTTAGAATCTTTGTTGATTGCAAGTACCTGGTTTGCAATGTTGTTAGCTGTGTTATCATCCTTTCCGTCTGGAACTGATGGATAATTGAAGTAACCCCATTCAAGATCGTCTGCTACAGAATCTTTTGCTTCGTTTGGAAGCCATGATCCACAGATAACGATTGCTGCATCACCAGGAGCGAATTCCTGATTCTGTCCTGCCGGATATTTGTTTGTTGCGATATTTTTTGAGAAGTAACCTTTCTTAGCGAAATCAGCAAAGCTTTCTGCTGCTGCTTTTACTTTTTCATCATCCCATGTTACAGATTCGCCGTTATACTCTTCTCCTGTTACCAGAGATTTTACTCCATCCTGTCCGATATATCTTGCAAGGTGATATCCGATGAAGGATGTCAGGTAAGCATCATCTGCTGTGATAGGTGTGATTCCTGCATCTTTTAACTTCGCACAAGCTGCATCTAATTCTGCCCATGTAGTTGGTGTAGATTCGATTCCTGCTTTTGCAAATAATGTCTTGTTATAGAAGAATCCGAAGATAGATGGCTGATAAGGAATACTGTGTAAAGTATCGTCTCCGTCATGTGTCTGTCCGTATGCATTACGTGCGATCTTGAACAGTGTCTCATTACCATGCTCAGATTCATAATCTTTTGCCATATCTTCCAGATCTAATAAGTATTTTCCCCAACTTCCGTTTACACGGTTAACATCTTCATCAAATAAATCGATCTGCTGTTTTGCGCTCAAAGCCGGCTCAAGTCCCTCTCTCTGTCCAGTACGTCCCTTGAACTGCACATCTACTTTAACACCAGTATCTTTTTCGTACTTTTCGATTGCTTCCTTGATAACTTTTGCCTGTGGCTCGTCTTTGCTCCACATAGCCCAGTATACAAGCTTGTCTCCGCCTTTGCTGCTTCCACTGTCTGATCCTGACTTACTTCCACATCCAACGACCAGTGAAGCTGCCATGGTCACACAAAGAAGTGCGCTCACAATTTTCTTTTTCATAATACGTTTCCTCCTATTTCGTATCGTTTGTTGTTAAATCTATTCTAATACAATTTTGCACAAAAATCTTTGTCTTATAAGTCTCTTAATTTGTACTATCTGCATTTTTTCTTTGATTTTTGAACAAATTCATTGTATGATATTGTATAGATTTTACAAAACATATTTTTAATTTCGCACAAAGGAGAACAGACATGGCATACTACGGTGTAAACTTACACGATTCAATTACATTAGGGAGAATCTTCAGTATTCACTATTTTGAATATATGAGTGATTTCAGTTTTGAGGGAGAATCTCATAATTTCTGGGAATTTGTCTGTGTAGATAAAGGAGAGGTCGATGTGACCCGTGGAAAGAATCATACAATTCTCAAAAAGGGGGATCTTGTTTTTCACAAGCCAAATGAATTTCATAATGTCAATGCGACTGGACACATCGCACCTAATCTGGTCGTCATTTCTTTTGAGTGTCATGACGATGCCATGTATTTTTTTAACGACAGAATACTGCGCATTGATGAGACAGAACGGAATCTTCTCGCAGATATTATAATAGAAGCAAGACGGTGCTTTGACTGCAGACTTGATGATCCGTATCTCCAGAATATGCCTTTAAAGGACTCCGATGTATTTGGCGCTCAGCAGATGATCAAATTATATCTGCAGCATTTCCTGATCCATCTGATCCGCCGTTACTCCAACCCTGTCGTTCTTCCAAAGAAGCTTTTGAAGACCGAGGCACCTAAAGCGACCAAAAGCAAGAGCGATGCCGAGGTTTTCAACCGTGTTACCGACTACCTGGAAAGTCATCTGACCACACATGTGACTATTGATCAGATCTGTAAAGACAACCTCATCGGGCGCTCCCAGCTTCAGAAAATTTTCAAAGAGCATTGTAATCTTGGGATTATCGAATATTTTTCCATGTTAAAGATTAATGCGGCCAAGGAATTGATCCGTACCAAACAGATGAACTTCACTCAGGTTGCCGAGCACCTGGGGTATACTTCCATTCACTATTTCTCCAGACAGTTCAAGAAAGTTGCGGGGATGACACCATCGGAATATGCTTCTTCGATTAAGGCGATGGCGGAGGGGGAATTTAAGTAGATTTTTGCTGTTTAATTGATTAACGAAGTTGGCCTTTCGGTCCTTGAAGAACACAGTATAGGACACTTCTTGTTCAGGTTCCATGAGGAAGAAGTGTCCTATACTGTGTTCTTCAAGTCGTGACTGGCTGCGGAAGTTAATCAATTTAATAGCGGGGGCGGTAACAGAGCGAAATCCACTACTGTACAAAAAATAACAAAACGCATTGTAAATCCACTGCTTTTCCAAGGTTTTTGTGGTTATTTTTTATAACCTCTCGGTATCACAAGGGTAACGACCGCTTCATGCATTAAACAGCAATTTATTTTAATACTTCCGCATGTAATTCCACAATCTTCGCCAATGCAGCTTCATCCCCTACCAGCGTCACATCATTGTGCATCTGTAAGATAGATGCCGGAACTTCCGGTGTAACTGGGCCGAAAAAGGCTCGTTCTACAATGTCGGCCTTGGCTTCTCCATTTACAACTACCAGAATCTTCTTGGCCTGCATGATCGTCTTGATTCCCATCGTGTATGCCTGTTTTGGCACATCTTCTGCCGATGCAAAGAATCTTTTATTTGCCTCGATCGTGCTCTCTGTCAGATCCACGCAGTGTGTTTCTTTTTCAAATGCTTCTCCCGGCTCATTGAAACCGATATGGCCGTTATGTCCGAGTCCGAGTAACTGAAGGTCTACTCCTCCAAGTGAATGGATCAGTCCTTCGTATCTTCCACATTCTTTTTCCGCATCTGGTTCCATACCATTTGGTACATTTGTCTGTTCCGGATTAATATTAACCCGATCGAACAGATGCTGATGCATGAAGTAATAATAACTCTGATCATTTGCACGCGGCAGTCCCTTGTATTCGTCCAGATTTACCGTAGTTACTTCCGAAAAGTCCAGATCGCCTTTATTATACCACTCAACCAGCTGATCATAGGTTCCGATCGGTGTGGATCCTGTTGCCAGTCCCAGTACACAATTTGGTTTCATGATCACCTGTGCAGAGATAATGTTAGCTGCCTTTCTGCTCATGTCCTTGTAATCTTTTGCTTTGTAGATTTTCATAATCTTTTGACCTCCCAATAATCTTTTGAATTTGCATTTTATATTTTCTTTTTATTCCCAGCTGTAATAACTGCCTCCGCAAAGTATTCCGGCAGATGAAAATTCGGATTCTTACTTTTTACATATTCGTATGATGCATAATGTTCATTTTCTTTTGTCTCACATATTTTATAAAAATTGCAGTTGAACTTTGTTCCCTCTTTCAGATATAGTTCTCCATATATACATTCCAATATTTCTATTGGAACCATCAGGCTTACATTCCACTGCTCTTCTTCAACTTCTGCCTTGCAGTTCAGCTTCTGAAGCATATCTGCCTCAAACGGCGTCCGCTCTGTTTTATTCTTCCCATAACCTGCCAGGATTGCACCATTCGCATTCATCTCAAAATTCAGATAAATATCTTGCCGCGATCCATCTCCGGAGTTAAATCTAAAAAAAGCTTCTACCGCACTATCTTTATAGACCGGGTCCTGATCTTCCTTATAAATTCGGAGAGGATTTTTCTCCAGACATACCAGTTTGAGATAAAATCCTTCTCCTTTTGCAAATCCAATATAGCCATATGTTTTTGGAATCCTCTCCGTTCCCCATAACAGATGTCTGATTTCAAAAGGTTCTACTGTCTCTAATAATTCTTTACTTTCTATCACTTGAACTTCCATATGTTTTCCCCATTGCTCTGTCATTCTTTGCTCTCTCAATCTAACAAATATATATCCGAAAAGCAAGATTGTGCAAAGCGAAAGAGACAAACGTACAAAAAAATAAGTGAATGGTGACAAAAAACCGCCAGTGCAATGCACTGACGGTTTTCAACATTCAATATTAATCCTGTACGTATGGCATAAGAGCGATGTGACGTGCTCTCTTGATTGCTACTGTAAGAGCTCTCTGGTGCTTAGCGCAGTTTCCAGTA
>OLVZ01003095.1_pt1 | contig 11283 bp, 8 predicted proteins | sample 1673341 | NCBI WGS metagenome assembly OLVZ01 (sample SAMEA3178944, study PRJEB25190) | human gut metagenome | biome: human gut; feature: human-associated habitat; material: faeces | place: Austria | collected 2013 | reverse complement strand
GCGGGGAAGGGAATCGAACCCCTGACACGGGGATTTTCAGTCCCCTGCTCTACCAACTGAGCTACCCAGCCACAATCGGCTGTCAATGACAGCCCGATAAATATACCAAACTGAGCGACAAGGTCAAGGGAAAGTTGAAAAAAGTTGAAGTCCCTTAGGTGGTGTGCGTTTTTCGTATACTCTAGTGGGTACAACGTATCGACACAGAGGCGTAACGCAGGAGAAAGTACACGGCATGCCCTACATCGACTTTAATAACGTTTCGAAGATTTATGGTTCGGGCGAGGGCGAAGTCCGCGCGCTTGATGGCGCTACGTTTCAGGTGGAGTGCGGCGAGCTTGCCGTGATTTTGGGCGCCTCGGGCGCCGGCAAGACGACCGCTCTCAACATTTTGGGTGGTATGGACACCGCTACCAGCGGAAGCGTTGTCGTGGACGGGCGTGACGTGAGTAAGGCGAGCGAGGACGAGCTTGTTGAGTATCGTCGCGCGGACGTGGGCTTTGTTTTTCAGTTTTATAACCTTGTTCCCAATCTGACGGCACTCGAGAACGTCGAACTGGCTTCCCAGATCTGCCCCGATTCGCTCGATGCTCAGGATTGCCTGCGCAAGGTGGGCCTCGGCGAACGCATGGCGAACTTCCCCTCGCAGCTTTCGGGCGGCGAGCAGCAGCGCGTGTCCATCGCCCGCGCTCTGGCCAAGAATCCCAAGCTCTTGCTCTGCGACGAACCTACGGGGGCACTTGACTATCAGACGGGCAAGCAGGTTCTTCAACTGTTACAGGATACCTGCCGCCGCGACGGCATCACGGTTCTCATCATCACGCACAACTCGGCGCTTGCGCCCATGGCCGATCGCCTCATCCGCTTCAAGAGCGGACAGGTGACGGACATGCAGGTCAACTCCAGCCCGGTTCCCATTGCCGACATCGAGTGGTAAAGGCCTGCCCGTGACTCATTTTGGTGACAAGAAACGTCAGGATAAGGATGCCGCGCGCGGTGCTGTGCCGCGTATGCCTCTGCGTCCCAACGCATTTGCCACGGACATTCGTCGAACCATTACGGGAAACCTCAAGCGTTTCATCTCGCTGTTCATCATCACGGCGCTTGGCGCCACCATGCTGGTGGGCCTCAAGGCGGCATGCGACGACCTTCGCATGACCGCGGATGATTACTACGATGCTCAACATCTGTTTGATATTTCGGTCAAGTCGACGCTTGGTTTGGACGAGGGCGACATCGAGGTGCTTTCTAAGCTCGAGGGAATCGATGCGGCGGAGGGCAGTTTTGCCGAAACCGCATATACCGACATCGATGGTGCGAGCGAGAAGGTCGACCTCAAAGCGCTTTCCGCCAAGGGTTTGAACGAGCCCCAAGTGGTCGAGGGCCGTTTGCCGCGCGATACGTTCGAGCTTGCGGTAACGCAAAAGTACCTGGACGATAGCGGCAAGAAGATCGGCGATACGGTCACATTTGCAGGTGCGGACGAGGAGCCTGCAGATGATGCGGTTGCCGAGAGCGACGATAAGAGCGCGGCGGATGCAGGGGACGCAACAGGCGCAGATGATTCCTCCGACGATTTGACCGATGGAATCGATGACTTGGATGCCGTCGACTTCGATATGGACTCTGAACAATCCGAGGCCATCTTCGTGCGTGGAGAGTACACCATCGTGGGCGTCGTGCTCGATCCCATGGATGTGAATGCCGGCTCCAAGACGATGTCGTTTCGCAGCACGGGCGGTCCCAAGTACGCGTTTTTCCTCACGCTCAATGCCGTTGAGAACCGCGATACCTTCACGGTGGCCTATCTTACGGTGAATGGCGCCTCGGACCTCATGACGTATTCGAGTGCGTATAAGGACCTGATAAATGACGTTAAGCAGGGCGTTGAGGATATTCGCGAGCAGCGCGAAGAGGCACGTACCGATGGCGTAAAGGCCGATGCGCACGATGCGATCGACGGGGTCCAAGGTGAGGTTGACGAGCGGTTTGCAGACGCGCAAAGTCAGATTGACGACGCGCTTGCGCAAATCGCCGCAGGTAAGAATCAGCTTTCCAGTCAGGGTGCTTCTGCGGAGGCACAGCTCGATGCCGCACAGCAGCAAATCGACGCTTCGCGTGCCCAGGTTGACTCTGCGATGTCGATGGCGGATACGCTTGCTTCGGTTATGGGTGATGCGTGGCCGGCGAGCGCATGGCAGCGTTTGAAAAACGGCGATGCGTCGGCAAAGCCCGAGTTCGTCAATGCCGTCGATGCGTATCTGGATGAGATGTCCGAACAGGCGGATGAGGGCATCGCGTTGTGCGACGAGCTGAACGCCGCGCTCGAGGATCTTCCCGCCGCCGACCCCGATACCAAAGTGCGTATCAATCAGATGCTCGACCAGATGGTGCTGTTGGGTACCATCACCGCCGATCAGGCGCAGAGTATCAAGACCCTGGTGGCGCTGTATCCCGAGAGCGAGGAGGAAATCGAGGGAATCCAAGCCGATGTGGCGCAGCTCAAGGCGACCATAGGGCTTATGAAGTCTCAACTTTCGGGGTTCAAGGGCCAGGCAGGGCTGCTGGCCGATGCGGCGTTGAGCGGGCCCATGTTGGACGAGGCTCAGGCAGAGCTCGATCGTCAGCGTGCCGATGCACAGCGTCAGCTCAATGAAGGTGTCGCGCAGCTTGTCGATGGAGAGCGCGAGGCGGCGGAGGGTCAAGCCGAGCTTGATGAGCAGAAGGCAGACGCCAATGCGAAGTTCGCAGACGCCCATGCTGATGTGGACGGCATCGATCGTGCAACGTGGTATATCCAAGATCGAACCTCGTTGGCGAGCTATTCGAGCATCGAGTCCGACGCGAGCTCCATCGAATCCATCGCCACCGTATTCCCCTTGATCTTCTTCACAGTCGCCGTGCTTATCAGCCTTACCACGGTGACGCGCATGGTTGAGGAGGACCGCGGACTCATCGGCGTGTACAAGGCACTCGGCTATAGCAAGGCGTGGATTCTGTCCAAGTACCTGATTTACTCGTTCTCCGCGTGCCTTGCCGGAGGCATTGCGGGCGACGTTCTGGGCTTCATCGTGCTGCCCGAGATCATCTTCACGATCTTCACTGTTATGTACGCGCTGCCGGAGTTCCAGTTGGGATTCAACCTGTGGTCCGCGCTGGCGGGCGTGGGGTTGTTCGCTGTGGGTATCGTTGGCGCCACGTTCCTGGCGTGCCGCCACGTGCTCAAGGAGACGCCAGCCTCGCTTATGCGACCCAAAGCTCCACGTGCGGGTAAGCGCATTTTGCTTGAACATATCACGCCTCTGTGGCGTCGCATGTCCTTCCTCAACAAGGTGAGCGCGCGCAACCTCTTCCGTTACAAGAAGCGCTTCCTCATGACCGTGTTCGGCATCGCCGGCTGCACGGCGCTCATGATCTGCGGTCTGGGCATCCGCGACACGGTGATCTCGCTCAAGCCGCGCCAGTACGGTGCTGATGGCATGGTGCGCTACGACCTCATGGCCGTGACGACCGACGACGATTTTGCCGCGGGCGAGGAAGTCCTGCGCGAGACGGGCGAGATCGACACGATGCTCGAGGCGCGTGTGGACACGGCGACTGCCGAGTTCGGCGGTGTCAAGGAAAGCCTCCAGCTCATCGTGGTGCCCAACAACGCTGACTTCTCGGCGTACATGCGCACGGTCGACGGCTCCAACACCTCGTGGCTCTTCCCGGCGGATACGAGTGGGGAGGACCTGCCGTTGTCCCACGACGGAAACGGTGTGCTGGTTACCAAGAACGTCGAGCAGGTGCTCGGGTTTGGCCTGGATGACGAGTTTGAGCTGCAGGATTCCACGCTGCGGACAGGTTCTGCGCGCGTGGACGGCATCACCGTCAACTTTCTCGGCAACTTCGTGATCATGACCGAGGACGCCTACCGCGAGGCGTTCGGCGAGGCGTGCGTTCCCAACGCGTTCCTGGTCAACCTCACGGGCACGGATGAAGAGAAGATCGCGCTTGCCGACGAGCTCGCCTCAGGTGACGAATTCGTTTCGGTTTCGAGTTCCACGCGCATCGCGAACGACTTCTCGCAGAGCTTCAAGATCATCGACGTGGTGGTGTACATCGTGACGGTTATGGCGGCGGCGTTGGCGTTCGCTGTGGTGTTCACGCTCTCCAACACGAACATCTCCGAGCGCGAGCGCGAACTTGCGACCATCAAGGTGCTGGGATTCCGCCGGCGTGAGGTGTACCGCTACATCAACAAAGAGACGATTGTCCTCACGTTGATCGGCATCGTGGCGGGCTGGCCCATGGGCTACGCCATCACGCGCTTCCTCACGTACGTGTTGCGCATGCCGTCGCTGTTCTTCGACACGATCGTGGAGCCGCAAACGTATCTGTTTGCTTCGGTGATGTCGCTCGTGTTCACGCTCATCATCAACCAAATGACGAATAGGAGCCTTGACCGTATCGATATGGTGGGCGCACTCAAGTCCGCAGAGTAAGCGCGATGCGCCCGTCGGAGACGGGTGATTTGTTCGGCGGAGGCGAGGGTGATTCGCCGGACGGAATGGCGCGTTTTGCAGGACGGCTTGCCGCGTGCGTGCGAATCACACGATGGCGTCCAAGTCTGTTGAGTAAGCGCGAGGGCTCGGCGCATTTAGCTGTACAATGGTTGAACCGTGCGAGGAGGGGGCCGCATGATTACCACAACGTATCATTCTCCATTGGGCGAAATCGTGTTGGCTGCTGACGCACGTGGCTTGCGTGGGCTGTGGTTTGCCGATCAAAAGCATTTTGGTTCGACGCTTACGGGCTCCGAAGTTGAGTTTGACATGACGCGGGGCACCTTCCCGCAGGGGGTCATCGTCGATGACGGTGAGTCGTGCGAGGAGATTCGCGGGTGCGATGCGGTTTCGGGCGAGCGACCGATGCATGCTGGCAGCCCGAAAAACGCCGCCGCTGTGGCTGTGCTTGAGCGCGTATGGGCGTGGTTGAACGCGTATTTTGCCGGGCAGGATCCGCGTTGGACGCCGCCGTTGCATGTTGAGGGAACCGACTTCCAGCATGCCGTTTGGGTGGCATTGCTTTCCGTTCCGTACGGCGAGACGGTCACCTATGGCGAGCTTGCTCACATGGTGGGCGAGCGTATGGGTCGTACGACGGTTGGGGCTGGTATGCAGGTATCGCCGCGCGCTGTGGGTGCCGCGGTGGGTCGCAATCCCATTTCGATCATCGTGCCGTGCCATCGCGTGGTGGGTGCTGACGGGTCGCTTACCGGCTACGCGGGCGGTATCGAGCGTAAGCGCTACCTGCTTGAGTTGGAATCCGAAGGCAAGCTGGCATAAAACCAAAAACCCGACAACTTGAGCGTGCCTAGCTGCGTCGAACACCACGCAGGGCGTGAACGCGTGGAACAAGAGAGGGCAATAAACATGCGTTTTGCGTCCGCTTGTCCAGCCGCCTTTCAAAACGCACCGTTTGGATGGGTGAAACCACTCCGTAACATTGGTGTGTAACGATATGCGCGCACGTTTGAATCATCACGTCCAGAAAGGCGCGTTCATGGATCAGCAGCAGAATATCGATTTTGTTCTCCGCACCGTGGAAGAGCGCAATATCCGCTTTGTCCGCCTGTGGTTTACCGACGTTCTCGGTCATCTCAAGAGCTTCGCTATCAGCCCCGAGGACCTCGAGGTCGCTTTTGAAGAGGGCATCGGTTTTGACGGCTCTGCCATCGAGGGCTTCACGACCCCCGACGAGGCCGATATGCTCGCGTTCCCCGACCCCTCGACGTTCCAAATCCTTCCGTGGCGCCCCAAGGAAAACGGCGCCGCCCGCATGTTCTGCGACGTGTGTATGCCCAATCGCGAGCATTTCCCCGGCGATTCGCGCGAAGCGCTGCGCCGCATGTTCCGCCGCGCCGAGCGCTTGGGTTACATCATGAACGTGGGCGCTGAGCTCGAGTTTTACTATTTCCCCGACGAGCGCACCCCCGAACCCATGGACCAGGTCGGTTATTTTGACCTTACGCCGTCCGACTCCGCGCGTGACCTGCGCCGTTCCACGGTGCTCATGCTCGAGAAGATGAGTATCCCGGTGGAGTACACCTTCCACAGCTCCGGGCGCTCTCAACATGGCATCTCAATGCGCCATGCCGAGGCGCTGAGCATGTCCGATGCGCTTATCACGGCCAAGCATGTCATCCGTACCATGGCTTACGAGTCGGATATCCATGCGTCGTTCATGCCCAAGCCCCGCGCCGATGAACCGTCGAGTGCGATGTTCCTGCATCAGTCGCTGTTCGACCGCGAGGGCAACAACGCCTTCTGGGACGAGAGCGACGAGCTGCATCACCTATCACCCGTTGCACGGAGCTACATGGCGGGCATCCTCGATCACGCCGCGGAGATCACCGCAATCGCGAATCCCACGGTCAACTCCTATAAGCGCCTGACCGCTGCCAGCGCGGGCGATGGTCCCCTGTACGCGACGTGGGGTCTGCGCAACCGCGCCGCGATGATCCGCGTCCCCATCTACAAGCCGGGCAAGAGTGCTGCGGCCCGCATCGAACTGCGTAGCCCCGATCCCACGGCCAATCCGTATCTGGTGAACACCGTAACGTTGGCCGCCGGTCTCGATGGCATCAAACGCGGCCTCGAGCTGCCCGAAGAGGCGACGTCCGAGCTGCTTCGTCTGCCTGCCCGCGAGCTTGAGGCGCGCGGAATCCGCCGCCTGCCGCGTAGTCTGGGTGAGGCCCTGGACATCTTCGAGGGTTCCGACTTCATGAAAGAAGCCTTGGGTGAGCACATCCACGGCTTCTTCCTCAACAAAAAACGCGATGAGTGGAACCGCTTCAATGCGACCGTGACCGAGTGGGAAGTCGAGCAGTATCTCGCCAACTCCTGATTTATGTGCATTGGACGTGCGGTTTTTGCTATGATTCCTCTGTTGGAGGTACGCGCATGTCCGATAAAACAGTTCTGTTTATGGCAAGAACAACGCGGTTTCACGAGTTCGTGACCACGCTGACCTCGACGCTTGGAGTTGAGGTCCACGTCGCCACACCCGATTCGCCTGCCGCCGCGCACGACTTCGACCTGCTCGTGCTCGATGCAGACGGCGTACGAGCAGACCGCATCGACGCGATCGGCTCATGGCTCGAAGGCCGCGGCGGTGCTCCCATGATGCTCATTTTGGATGAGGAGAACCTCTCCGATCTGCATCTTCCCAGCAAAGTGCGCGCGGATTTCATTTGCTCTGGGGCGAGCGCGTCCGAGCTTGAGGCGCGCGTGCGCCTGTTGTTGGGCGATAGCGAAGCCGTGATGCTCGATGAAGTGCTCACCATCGACAACCTCACCATCAATTTGGCAACTTACCAGGTTTCGCTCGATGGAGAGCCCGTCGATCTCACGCTTATGGAGTACTCGCTGCTGAGCTTTTTGGCAACACATCCCAACCGCGCGTATAGCCGCGAGGTGTTGCTGCATCGCGTGTGGGGTTTTGAGTACTGTGGCGGTACGCGTACGGTTGACGTGCACATTCGTCGTATCCGCAGCAAGGTGGGTCCGCAGATCGCCGCGCACATCTCCACGGTTCGCGGCGTGGGTTATCTTTTTAAGGACTAAACGAGCGTCGCACAAGGTGCCAAGCTGTTATAATCGCTACCGCTTGATTAATTGCACGAAATGAGGGGATTTCTGTCGATTCGTCGAGGAGGCGCCTGCGCGTCGATTTTGCCGTTTGCGAAATTGGCGTATGGGCGGACCGTTCCTTGATTGAGTCGCAAAATCGTCTTATTCCGTGCGATTTTGTTTTGTACTGTTTGACGGCAGGTTTTGCCTGCGCACGGGGGGCACGTCATGCGAAAAGAACTCAGTTGGGCGGGGCTGCTCATCGGATGTATCGGGTGTGTGATAATCACGGCATCCTCGGTGTACACAGCGCTCAAAATGGGCGCATTGCCCTGGCCAACCATCTTCACGTCTATCACAGCGCTGGTGCTGCTGCGCGCCTTTGGTCGCACGAGTCTGAACGAAGTTAACATTACGCAGGTCATCATGTCCGCGGGCTCGATGGTCGCCGGAGGTTTGGCGTTTACGATTCCGGGCATCTGGATGTTCGGCGAGCAGGCGTCTCTTGTCGAGATGCTCGGTGTGGCGCTTGCGGGCACCTTGCTCGGTTTGGTCGCCACCGCTCTCATTCGCCGTCGTTTTGTCGACGAGTCGGAGCTCGAATATCCCATCGGTGTCGCAGCCGCCGAAACGCTCAAGGCGAGCCGTGATGGCGGCAAGACGGGGCTGCGCCTCTTTGGCTCCATGGGCCTTGCAGGACTGTGGTGCGTTGCCCGCGATGTGCTGGGAGTCATTCCCGCTATGTTGTGTCAGCTTCCCATTCCGGGCGTGGCGTTTGGCATCTACAACTCGCCCATGCTGCTTTCGGTGGGCTTTTTGCTGGGTGGAGCCTCTGCGCTCTTCTGGATTACCGGCGCCGTGTTGGGCAACCTGGGTATTCCCGTGGTGGCTACGGCCCTCAATCTCGCGGACGTTGCGACGGTGCAGGGCGTGGTAAGTAGCCTGGGTATGGGCCTCATGATGGGTTCGGGCGTGGGCGTTGTCGTGCGCGATATCCTGCCCCAAGCAGCCGAGATGATTCGTTCGACGCGCGAGCGCAAGGCGCACGAGGGCGCCGATTCTGAAGGCCCCGGCGTTCAAGGAGAGGCCTTTATGCGCGGCATGTCCAAGATGGATGCGGGCGGTTTGGGGCTGATTACCGCCGCTGCGGCCCTCGTACTGTGCTTCATGCTCGGCTTGCCGCTGGTTGCTGTTGTGGCGATCGTGCTGCTCGCGTTCGTCACGGCCATTATGTCGGCTCAGTCGGTGGGAAGCACGGGTATCGACCCCATGGAGATCTTCGGTCTCATCGTGCTGTTGATCGTGGCGGCTATCACGCCGAGCATTCCGCAGGTCAAGCTGTTCTTTGTGGCAGGTGTCATCGCCGTTGCCTGTGGTCTTGCGGGTGACGTGATGAGCGACTTCAAGACGGGTGCCATCATCGGGACCGACCCGCGCGCCATGTGGGGTGGCCAGGCAATCGGATCGCTGCTGGGAACGGTTGTCGCCGTCCTGGTGATGAGCGCGCTCGTGGGTGCGTATGGTGTCAACGCCTTTGGACCTGGCAAGCTGTTCGTCTCCGCGCAGGCAAGCGTGGTCGCCACGATGGTTTCGGGCATTCCGAACGTCCCCGCATTTTCGCTTGCCCTGCTGGCGGGTGTGGTTTTGCACTGCCTGCGTATTCCGGCAATGATGCTCGGCCTCGGTGTGTACCTGCCGTTTTACATGTCGTTCTCCGCGTTTTTGGGCACGCTGGTCAAGTTTGCGTATGACCGTCTTACCGCCGGTAAAGAGGATGCCGACGAAGTGGGAATCATGGTCGCCTCAGGCGTGTTGGGCGGCGAGTCCATTGTGGGCGTGATCATCGCGTTCGCTTCCGTGTTGGGCGGCTTGTTCGGATAGCATGCCGCTTCGTTGCGCACCTATGCTTCCGTGTCGGACGGTTTGTCCGGACGGTTTGTTCGGGCAGCATGCGTTACGTGTATGCGCGGGGCGATCGCACCCGCCGTTAGGCGTGCCACCTTGTGGGTATAGGCTTGTAGTATCATGGGCAGCTACTGTGCGGTGTGTTGAGTGCGAGCATCGAATGCCAACGCTGGACGCCTGGTCTCGAGCCGCTGCATGGGTATTGACGTGAAAGGAGCCCAACGTGGCTGTAGATGAGAAGCTTCTCAAAGAGGTTCTTGAGCAGATTCGCCCCAACCTTCAGGCTGACGGTGGTGACATGGAATATCTCGGCGTGACCGAGGACGGCGTGGTCCAGCTTGAGCTGCAGGGTGCTTGCGCCGGCTGCCCCATGAGCCAGCTCACCCTTTCCATGGGCGTTGAGCGCATCCTTAAAGAGCACGTTCCCGGCGTGACGCGTGTCGAGCGCATGGGCGGTAACGCAGACGCTCTCAACGACCTCTATGACGAGTACGCTCCGTTCTAAACATGCTGAACGACCTCTATCACAGCCTTGATCCCGTTGCGTTTTCGGCGGGACCCATCACCATTTACTGGTACGGCCTTGCCTACATGGTGGGCGCGCTTGTCGTCGCAGTGGTGATGTATCGCACGGCGAAGCGCTGGCATCTCAATTTGAGCGTCGACGACCTCATGTCGGTTGTGATCAGTGTGGTTTTTGGCCTCATTATCGGCGGGCGCTTGTTTTATGTGCTGTTTTATAGCAACGGCTACTTCTTCGAGCACCCACTTGAGATTTTCATTGGCTCCAATGGACAGGGTATCAGTGGCATGAGCTTCCACGGAGGCTTGGTAGGCGGCATCGTCGGCGGACTTATCGTGTGCCGCGTGCTCAAGTTATCTCCGTTTACCATCGCTGACCTGGCATTTATCGGTGTTCCCTTGGCGCTGTGCCTGGGGCGGTGCGCCAACTTTGTGAACGGGGAGCTTTGGGGCAAACCGACGGACCTTCCCTGGGGCGTGGTCTTCGGTGGTTCGGCGGGCAGCATCCCACGTCATCCTTCTCAGCTCTATGAGGCGTTTCTTGAGGGAATCGTGCTGTTCGTCCTGCTCTACGCCATGAGCCGTCGCAAGAAGCTCCCGCCGCAAGGCACCTTTATGGGGGCCTTCGTGTTGGGTTACGGCATCGTGCGTTTCCTGATTGAGTTTGTTCGCATGCCCGATGCTCAGCTCGGCTACCTGTTTGGTGGCTGGGTCACGATGGGTCAATTGCTTAGCCTTCCGCTTATCGTGGGCGGAGCGGCGCTTATTGCCCTCGCGTTGCGCTTCAAGCGGCCGCAGCATCTTGAGGTTGAGGGTTAGGAATCCGCGCTCAACACTCAGCGCATGCAGTGACGAAGCCTATTCGATCGTGATGTGGTGCCTGCACTCGTCGCCCGCAACCGTGCGTCGCGGCACACGGTGTTCGATGGCGTTTTTATCACGCTCGGCAGGTTAATCTGCACTGATTTTTCCTCGCGAGGTGTGTTAACGCTGCGCACCCCCTTTCGCGGCGGTTCCAATCGGTATATCATGCAATGCCGTGTGTTTATATTGGCTTGCATTGCGCTTAAGGCGGTGCAAGCAGGGATACTTGAAGGAGCATCACATGTCCGGACACTCTAAATGGGCAACAACCAAGCATCGTAAGGGTGCGCAGGACGCTAAGCGTTCCGCCCTGTTCTCCAAGCTGAGCCGTAACATCACCGTTGCCGCTCGCCTGGGCAACGACCCCAACCCGGAC
>OLVZ01003089.1_pt1 | contig 11303 bp, 6 predicted proteins | sample 1673341 | NCBI WGS metagenome assembly OLVZ01 (sample SAMEA3178944, study PRJEB25190) | human gut metagenome | biome: human gut; feature: human-associated habitat; material: faeces | place: Austria | collected 2013 | reverse complement strand
TGTGTTCCTTGGTACTTTCGATGGCAACGATCGCACGGTGAGAGGCCTGTGTGTAGAGGGGGTTCCGTCAACTCAATTTCCGCTCGTTTTTCAACTTCCTGGGGCGCAACAAGCTCTATGCGGCCATCAATATCTTCGGGTTGTCCGTCTCGCTGATGTTCGTGATCCTGATCGCCGACTACACCCTTCGGCAACTTACGTGCGACGACTACCACGCCAAGGCCGACCGCATTTATGTCATCGGCAACGAGGAGTGCATTACGAGCGGTTATTACCTGCAGAAATACCTGCGCGACCGTTATCCCGAGATCGAATCGACCTGCGCCGTCGCAGTGTCGGGACAGTCCACCGACGCCACGCAGCCCGTCGAAGTCGGTCTGCAGAAGTATTCGGCCACGATCCTTTTTGCCGATACGACCTTCTTCCGGATTTTCGATTATCAGCTTCTGGACGGCGACCGCGAACAGGTGCTCGCCTCGCGCGACAACGTGGTGCTTTCCGAGTCGTTCGCCCGCAAGGTTTTCGGCACGTTCAACCCGATGGGGCAGGTGATCCGCTTCCCCGACGAGGAGAAGTCGTACGTTGTGAGCGGCGTGGTGCGGGATATCGACCGCTCGGTGATTCCCAATATGGACATCATCATGCGGGCCGAGCGCCTCTGCGATATCAATTCGGCCAATGACGAGCATATGAGTAATTCCGGTGCCGTGACGACTTTCATCCTGGCGCGTCCCGGTGCCGACCTGACGGCCAAGATACCCGATATGCTTGATTATTTCAAAGAGATATACTGGATCTACAAGGGCAATGTCTATCAGCATGTGACCCTTACGCCTTTGCGCGATGTCTATTTTTTATCCCAGAATAATGATGGGGGGTTCAACTACGGCAGTTGGCCCTTCGTGATGATCCTTTTCGGTGTGGGCGCCGTCATCCTGCTCTTCGCCGTGATGAATTATATCAACCTGACGGTTGCCCAGACCGGGTTTCGCGCCAAGGAGATGGCCGCCCGCCGGCTGCTGGGCGCCTCGCGCGGCGAAATCATCCTCAAACTGATCCTCGAATCGACATTCCTGTGTGTTGTGGCGTTCGTCATCGCGCTTTTCCTGGCAGCCGCGGTGGAGCCCGGCGCTTCGCGGCTGCTGGGGTCGAAAATCGGCGTCTGGCAGGATATGACGCCTGCCGTCGTGGCTTGCTATGCCGCGTTTATCGTGGTGCTGGGCGTCGTTGCGGGCTTTATCCCGGCGATGATGGTGTCGCGCTACAAACCCGTGGACATCGTCCGGGGATCGTTCCGCCACCGCACCAAGATGTTTTACAGCAAGGTGCTTATCACGATCCAGAACGTCATTACCATTGTCCTGATCGCCACCTCGCTGACCATCGGCCTGCAGATCCGCCACCTGATTTCGGCGCCGATGGGGTACAATACGGCCGACATACTCGATATCTCGACCGAAATTTTCCTCGGGAAAAAACAGATTGCGCAGTTCCGCGAGGAGCTGTTGCGCGAGCCGTGTGTCGAGGCCGTCGCCCTGGGCTGCGGTACGCCCCACGACCGGGGCAACAACAATACGATGCAGTATGGCCCCGACCGGATGATCGGATTCCAGATATTCATCGGCGATTCGACCTATTTCCGGATACTGGGGCTGGAGCGGCTGCGCGACAACCACCTCGCCCGTATGAACGACGACAATATGGTCTTCATCAACCAGCACGCCCTGCGGGAACTGGGTATTGCGGAGGACGCCGAAGAATTCAAGGTAGGCATGGATTACTCTTATCCCTACCAAATCGCAGGTATCTACCGCGATTTCCAGATCGGGTCGGCGCTCGACAAGCCCCAATCGGCGATGCTGTGGCAGACGGACGACATTGCGGATATGTACCCGTGGAATATCCTGGTCAAAATCCGCGGGGACAAGACCGTGGCCTACAATACGGTCAAATCGGTCTTCGAACGTATTTCCGACGGTGCGGTCTTTACCGGGGCGGAGTATATCGAGCAGGAAATCGAAGCCGACTATGCCGATCAGCGGCGCATCCTGCACATCGTCGGTATCTTCACGCTCGTGGCGATCCTGATCTCGGCGCTCGGTCTGGTGGCCATGTCGACTTACTACATCCAGCAGAAGGAGCAGGAGGTCGCCGTGCGCAAGGTCTTCGGCTCGACGCGCGGAGAGGTGCTCGTGCGCCTGGTGGGAAACTTCATGCGGCTGGTCGGTGCGGCGTTCGTCCTCGCCGTGCCCGTGGCGTGGTACCTGCTCGAACGCTGGTTGCAGGATTACAGCGTCCGGATTTCGCTCTCGCCCCTTATTTTTCTGATTCCCGGGGCTTTTGCCGCCGCGGTGGCGTTCGTCGCCGTCTTCTGGCAGAGCAGCCGTGCGGCCGATTCCAACCCGGTCGACTCGATTAAAAACTAAAAAAGATACCCGGTATGAAAAATTTTCTCTTCGCATTACGTTACCTGCGCAAATTGCGAGGCGATACCGTTGCCCGCGTGGTGTCGCTTTCGCTGGGGCTGGCCGTCGGCCTGCTGGTCTTTTCGTATGCCAATTACAACCTCACGTCCGACCGTTGTTTCCCCGACCGGGAGCGGATATTCCAACTGTGGGCTCATTATGCCGATCCGCAGCACAGCGGGTACAGTCCGCAGCTCAATGCCCCCATCGCCCCGGCGCTGGCCGAAGAGGTTCCGCAGGTCGAAGCCGCCACACGCCTGTTCGGGCCGCGCACATCCGACATCGTGCGCGGTGATAATGCTTTCCAGGCAAAGTATATATACGCCGATACGATGTTTTTCGACGTGCTGGGATTCGAACCGATGAACGGCAACCCCAAAGAGATCCTGCTCCATGCCGACCAGGTGATGCTTGCGGAGTCTTTTTCCCGCACGATCTTCGGTCGTAAGGATCCCGTGGGGCAGTTGGTATTGCTGAACGGCACCGATTCGCTGACGGTCATGGGGCTTTTCCGCGACCCGAATCCCAACCAGCACCTCGGCGGTTTCAATATGCTCTGTTCGTTCGAAATTGTGAAGCGCGACCTCAACACGTCGTGGCAGGGCGGCGATTCGTTCCCGAGTTATGTCAAACTCCACGAAGGGGCGTCCGTCGCCGAGGTCGAAGCGCAGCTTCCCGCATTTTTCGACCGCCACGGATTCACCGAGGATATGAAAGCCTGGAACCGCAGCTACCGGTTTTTCCCGATCACGGAGTCTTCGCGCATAAATACTTCCGCCGGGCTGATCGCATGGGTGTTGATGGCACTTGCGGCCCTTACGCTTTTCGTTGCGTCGATGAACTATGTGCTGATTTCGATTTCGACGTTGGTAAGCCGCTCGAAGACCATCGCCATGCTCAAGGTCGGGGGTGCCCGGCCTTCGGACATCTTCCGCATTTTCTGTTCTGAGACCGCCATACTGACCTTCGCTTCGGTCATCGTGGCCGGATTCCTGTTGTGGGCCCTGCAGGATCAGGTGCTGGAGATTACCGGGACGCCGATGTCCGAACTCTTCGCCCTGAAGCGCATTTGGGTGCCGTTGCTCGTCATCCTTGCCGCCTTTGCCCTTGCCGCGCTTATCCCGTCGCGTATTTTCACTTCGGTTCCCGTGACATTGGCGTTCCGCGGGGTCAGCGACAACCGCCGCCGGTGGAAACAGACGCTGCTGGTGGCCGAGATCGTCAGTTGTACGTTTACGCTTACGCTCCTGTTATTGGCCGTGTTGCAGTTCGATAAACTCCGCAACGGCGATTTCGGGTTCGAACATGACCGTATCGTATATACATATGTCAAAACGCCTTTGGGCAACATTTCTTCGGTCTGCAACGCCGTTGCTTCGCTACCCGAAGTCGACGCTGCCGGAGCTTCGCTCGAGGTGCCGCTTTGGGGATATTCGGGAATGCCCTGCATCGACGAAAACTCCAAGGAATTGCTTTTCTCCTGCCGCTGGCTGCTTTGCAACGAGGGCTTTATACCTGCGATGCGGATGCACCTTGTCGGCGGCCGGAACTTTACGCCTTCGAGCAACCCCCTGGAGGCGATCGTAAACGAAACCTACGTCCGTATGCGCGGATGGACGCCCGAACAGGCATTGGGGCATCAGATTACCGACGACTCCTCGCCCGGGGCTCCTCTTTATACGATCGTGGGCGTCGTAAAGGATTTCAGGACGGTCGTGGCTACGGGAGAGGTCGAACCGATCGTGTTCCATCCGTTCAGCTATTTCCAGAAGTTCGGTGCCACGGACGATTATATGCTGGACTATTCCATGATGATCCGCCTGCGCGGGATGTCGCCCGAGTCGCTGGAGGCCGTGCAGCGCAAGATCGGAGAATACCCTTCGGGCAACAATCATACGCTCGAAGTTTACGACAACAAACTGGGCCCCATCCTTTTCGAGATACGCAGTTTCCGCAATATCGTCTTTACCGTGAGCGGCATCACCCTGCTTATCGCCCTGATGGGGCTCGTGGGTTATCTGGGCGACGAGATGCGCCGTCGCAGCAAGGAGATCGCCCTGCGCAAGGTCAACGGGGCTTCGACGGCCGACGTGCTGCGCCTGTTGGCGCGCGACGTGCTGTGGATCGCCGTTCCGTCCGTGGTCGTCGGGGCCGCCGTAAGCCGCTGGGGTGCAGACCTGCTGGTCAGCAACTTCGTCGAGCGTGTGGCGCTCCGCTGGTGGCTCTTCGCCCTGTGCGGGGCAGTGGTGCTGTTGATCGTATGTGCCGTGCAGCTCGTCCGCACGTGGCGCATCGCCAATGCCAACCCGATTAACATGATTAAAACCGAATAGTGTGTTATGAAGATCGCATTTCGTAATTTTCTGACTACGCTGCGGCGCTACAAAATCTCGTCGCTGCTGAACGTCATAGGCCTGACGCTGGCATTTACCGCGTTCTACGTCATCATGACGCAGGTCTGGTGGGAGCTGGGTTACAACCGCTCGCTGCACGAAGCCGACCGTATTTATCTCGTGGAGAACGAGGACTGGTACGAGCCCGGGAAATGGTCGTCGTGGCTTAACCGGCCGGTGCCCGAGCGTGTCATCGCTTCGACGGCGGGGGTCGAAGTCGGGGGCTGCATGTGGGGCGGTTTCGGCTCCGGAACCTGTTGGACGAGCAACGAGCCTTCGTTCGGGTATAATAAATTTTCTGCTTCCTGCGGTTCGGTATCGCTGCCTTTCCTCGATGTTTTCGCTTTCCGTTCGGTCGAGGGCGATGTGCATGACATCGGAAAACCGAAGAGCGTCATCGTTTCCCGCGAGGCGGCCGAACGGATGCGGGTCGGCGTGGGCAGCCTCATATGGGTCGACACCGACGAACCCCAGCCCGACGGGGCGATGGAAGTCGTGGCGGTTTTCGAAGACTTTCCGGACAATTCGTTGCTGGGAGAGTGCGAGGTGGTGAAAAATCTGGGCGAAACGAACCTTTATACCACTTCGGAGTGGAGTTTCAATTATTTCGTCAAATTCAGGCCCGGTGCCGATCCCGACGAGTTTGCGCGCCAGTGGACGAACGTGAACCAGGAGATGCAGCGCGAGGCGGCCGAGAAACGTGCGGCGGCCGGGGACGCCGCAGATGACGACGACGAATCGGGTATCTACGGCGTGCGCCTTTCTCCGGTATCGGATCTCTATTTCGAGTCGGATTCACAGGCGCCCTGCCGGCAGGGGTCTGTCGTCACGACCTATACCCTGCTGGGTATTGCCGTGTTGGTTATCGTGCTGGCTTTCATCAACTTCGTCAACTTTTTCTTCGCACTGGTGCCGGTGCGCATCCGTACCGTCAATACGTTCAAGGTTTTCGGCGCTCCCGCGTCGTCGCTGCGCTTCAATTTCGTTTTCGAGGCGTTCGGGCTCGTCCTGATCGCTTTGCTGGCGGCCTGGTACGTTTCCTTTGCCTTGCAGGGCACCGAATTCGCCAGCTACATTTCCGCATCGCTGGCGCTGTCGCAGAATTTGGAAGTCGTGGGGCTGGTAGCCGTTGTAGCTTTCGTCATGGCGCTCGCCGCCAGCCTCTATCCGGCGTGGTATATCACGTCGTTCGCCCCGGCGCTGGTCGTCAAGGGATCCTTCGGCGGAACCCGCAGCGGCCGCCGGCTGCGTACGCTGCTGCTGGGCGTGCAGTTCTTCATCTCCATCGGGCTGATCATCGCGACCAGTTTCATTCGCCTGCAACACGACTACATGATGCACTATGACATGGGTTTCGACAAGGAAAACCTCCTCGCCGTGCGGCTTTCCGAACGTGGGGCGGTAAGTTATGACGCCCTTCGGCAGAAACTTCTATCCGACCCTCAGGTAAAGGATGTTACGGGAGCTACGAGTCGTTTGGTGTCGGTCGGGCGTATGGGCTGGGGCCGGGAGTTCAAGGGCCGTCAGGTCGCTTTCCAGAGTTATGTCGTACAACCTGATTTCTTGCGCGTGATGGGTATCCCGATTACCGACGGACGCGATTTCCTGGAGAGCGACTTCGACAAGGAACTCGGAACGATGATTTTCAACGAAGCGGCGCGGCGGGAATTTGAAATGCAGGTCGGCGACCGTATCAACGGTTTCGTGTCGCCCGACGAGCAAATTGTAGGTTTCTGTGCCGATTTCAACTTCAAGCCCCTGCAATACGGTGTATCGCCCTTCTGTTTCTATCTTCTTCCGAAGAAAATCCAGCAGGAAAATTACTGGCACCTGCCTCATGTGGTCTATGTGCGGATGACGCCCGGAGCCGATATTGCGGCTGTTACCGCCCATATCCGCCGCTGTATCGCGGAGGTCGATCCCCGCACGGAGCCGGGCGATATCGTCGTCCGTGTTTTCGACGAGGAGCTGGGCCTCGAGTACGACAACGAACGCAAACTGACGGCCATCGTCGGGCTGTTCGCGCTGTTGGCCGTCGTGATCGCCCTGATGGGCGTCTTCGGGCTGGTGCTGTTCGAGACACAGCACCGCCGCCGCGAAATCGCCGTGCGCCGGGTAATGGGGGCTTCGCGGGGCGAAATCCTCGCCATGTTCAACCGCCGCTACGTCATGCTGGTCGCCGTGTGTTTCGTGCTGGCCGTCCCGGTAAGCATCTGGGCCGTCAGGCACTGGCTCGCAGGCTTCGCCTATGCCGTGCCGCTGTATTGGTGGGTCTTTGCCCTGGCACTGGCGGGGGTGCTGGCCGTCACGGCACTCACCGTCACCGTCCGCTCGTGGCGTGCCGTTAACGAAAACCCGGCCGAATCCGTGAAATCCGAATAAATCAAATCAATATCAACAATAAAAACCTGTTTGTTATGTCAATGCTGAAAGTTGAGAACCTCAAGAAGGTTTTCCGTACCGAAGAGATCGAGACCATCGCACTGAACGGCGTGACGTTCGAAGTGAAGGAGGGTGAATTCGTCGCCATCATGGGTCCCTCGGGCTGCGGCAAGTCCACGCTGCTCAATATCCTGGGGCTTCTGGACAATCCCACCTCGGGCAGCTATACGCTGCTCGACCACGAGGTCGCCGGGTTCCGGGAGAAAGACCGCACGAAATTCCGCAAGGGGAATATTGGGTTTGTCTTCCAGTCGTTCAACCTGATCGACGAACTGAATGTCTTCGAGAACGTCGAGCTGCCGTTGATCTACATGCGCGTCAAGGCGTCCGAGCGCAAGCGTCGTGTCAACGAGATCCTGAGCCGCATGAATATTTCGCACCGCGCCGAACACTTCCCCCAGCAACTCTCGGGCGGACAGCAGCAACGTGTGGCCATCGCCCGTGCCGTGGTGTCGAACCCCAAGCTGATCCTGGCCGACGAGCCCACGGGTAACCTCGACTCGAAGAACGGCCGCGAGGTGATGGAACTGCTTTCGGAGCTGAACCGCGAAGGTACGACCGTCATCATGGTGACCCACTCGCAGCACGATTCGACTTACGCGCACCGGGTGCTGCACCTGTTCGACGGCGAGCTGGTCAAGGATCTCGCCAACAAACTGTGATTCCTGTCCATGGCCGATAAAAAGTTCATTCCATAAGCGGGGAGGCCGGAGTATTCCGGCCTCTTTTGTGTCGTTCCTGTCCGTGTCCTGTGCGGTGTTTGTTCTGTTTCCTGGGAGCAGACGGCCGGCGGCGGTCTTTCCCGGATGCCGTCCGGAGCCGTTCCGGGTCATTTTAGGTATTTTCGCGTATTGATCCATTGCGCCGGAATTACGACTTTTGTGAACCCAAACGATCTTGTTTATGAGAATGATTTTGCCTGTATTGCTGCTGCTCGGTGTGATTGTACCCGTCCGCGCGCAGCAACCCGACACGACCACTGCGACATCTTCGGTTGAGGAGCTTTCGGCGGAAATCGCGGCGCTCAAAGCCAAAACGTCTACATGGGACAAAGTGCTGGCCGCCCTGCCGGAAATTTCGGGATATGTCCAGACCGGTTACGAATGGAGCGACCGTTCGTCGACCTTTTTTATCAAACGTGTACGTCTGAACCTGGCGGGCGCCATCGCTCCGAAACTGGATTACCGTGTCCAGATCGAATTCGCTTCGCCGAAAATCGTCGACGCCTACCTGTGTTACAAACCGTTCGATGAGCTCAACGTCCAGCTGGGCGAATACAAGCTGCCTTTTTCGATCGAGAATACCGACTATGTGCCGCTCAGATATGAGTTCGTCGAATACCCCCTTTCGTTGTGCAAACTGATGGGGTTCAGCGACCTCTGCGGACTTTCGGCCACAGGCCGCGACCTCGGCGCGCAGCTGTTCGGAGGATTTTTCAAGCGCGACGGATACAGTATCCTGAACTACAACTTCGGCGTTTTCAATGGCGAGGGGCTGAACGTCAAGGACAAGAACAAAAGCAAGGACATCGTGGCACGCCTTACGGTCAAGCCCGTCGCCGGATTGCAGTTCGCGGGATCGTACTACTGGGGCGAGTACGGCGAGGATTACCTGAAGCGCATCCGTTACGGTGCCGGTGCCTGCTACGATTACGGGCGCCTCGTCCTGCGCGGCGAATACATCTGCGGCACGACGGGCGACCTCGACAGCGAGGGATGGTATGCCGTAGCGGGCTGGCGCGTGACCCGGACATTGTTGCCGGCGGTGCGGTACGATACCTTTCTCGAAGACTGCTCCCGCGGTTCGAGCCGCCAGACCAATTATACGGCCGGGCTTACGTGGCAACCTGTGAAATACCTGCGCTGCCAGCTGGATTACACCTACGAAGATTTCGCCGCGCGGGATGTCGCCGGTCGCAATGTGGTGGCACTGATGCTCTCCGGCATATTTTAACCTGAAAAAATGATAAAGATGAAAAAGTGGATGGAACAATTCCGGGTCGAGGACTGGGTGGTGGTCTGGGTGAGCATTCCCCTGCTGGCGCTGGCCGCGGTCGCACCTTCCGCGCTGCCCAAAGTCCCCGCGACGCTGCTGGGCGGCGCTGCGTGGAGCAATATCGCCTGTCTCTTCGCCATCGTGCTGGTGGTGCTCTATGCCGGGTGCCTGATGCTGCGGCGACCGCTCAGGGGGCTGCTTGCGTCGCTCGTGGTCGTCTTCGCCGTCTCGTTGCTGGCGCAGATCGTCGCCAAGATCCCCTCCGTGTCGTATTACGGCTTCGAATCGGTATTCTTCTCGGTGCTCTTCGGGTTGCTGATCCGCAACGTGTGGCGTGTTCCCGCGTGGCTGAAACCCGCGATCCAGGGTGAATTCTACATCAAGATCGGCGTTGTGTGCCTCGGTGCCACGATTCTCTTCAGCGACGTGATGAAATCGGGTGTCTTCGGTCTGGTGCAGGCGTGCCTGGTGGTCGCCGTCGTGTGGTTCTTTGCCTTCCGGATTTCGCGCCGCATGAAGGTCGACGAACGCTCGGCGATGATCCTTTCGAGCGGCGTGTCGATCTGCGGCGTGTCGGCCTGTATCACGGCGGCCCGCGTGGCGGGCGGCGACGACCGGAAACTTTCGTACATCGTTTCGCTGGTGCTGATCGTCGTCGTGCCGATGATCTACCTCATGCCGTGGCTGGCGAACCTGATCCTGCCGCACCTGTTCGCTCCCGAAGTGGCCGAGGAGGTCGCCGGGGCGTGGATCGGCGGCACGATCGACACCACGTCGGGCGTCGCCGCGTCGAGCATGATCGTCGGCGAGGTCGCCAACCAGCACGCCGTGATCATCAAGGCGGCGCAGAACGTGCTGATCGGCGTGGTGGCGTTCTTCATTGCGCTTTACCTCTCGACCCGCGGCGAGAAGGGCGGGCAGGCTCCCTCGCTGGGCATCGTGTGGGAGAAGTTCCCCAAGTTCATCCTCGGGTTCGTCGCCGCGTCGCTCGTCTTCAGCCTCTGCCAGTCGAACGGTCTCTTTACGTTGGGCGCCAAGGGCAAACTGCTCGAACCGGGCGTGGCGAAGATGTTCTCGACGGTCTTCTTCTCGCTGGCCTTCGTCTGCATCGGTCTCGACACGCGTCTCAAGGACATCGTCTCGAAGGAGAACCGCAACGTCCTGCGGTCGTTCCTCGTGGCGCAGACATTCAATATCGTCGTGACGTTCGTGATCGCTTGCCTGCTCTTCGGCCTGCTAAAGTCGGCGCTTTAAGGACGCGCTTTCAGGGGCGGTGGCAGGGCGGCCCTTTCCCGGTCCGGCTCTGCACGGCTCCCGATCCGGTCACGAAAAAAGGCTGACGAAACCGTCAGCCTTTTTTCGTGAATTTCCGTCCCGGCCGGAATCCCGGGCCGCTCTTTCCGCGGGTCTCTTTCCCGCGTGCGGGATGGCCTGCGCCCGGTTGCCCCATGGCCGGCTTTTCGCCGAAGAAATATGCCTTTTGCCGCCGCTTCTCGTCCTGCGAGCGGGCGACATAGACTTTCTCGTGCGTGTAGGGGTTTTCTCCCGTGTAGAACATCACCGACGAGAGGGTCATCGGCGTGGGCGTGAGGTCCTGCACCTGCTCCAGATTGAAATGCAGTTTTCCCAACACCTTTCCGGCCAGCGACTGCATGTCCCGCTCGGTGCATCCCGGGTGCGAGGAGATGAAGTAAGGGATCAGCTGATAGGGCAGATGTTCCTGACTGCAAATGCGATGGAAGTCGGCGGTCAGCCGCTCGAAGAGCGCGAACGTCGGTTTGCGCATCAGGCGCAGCACGTTATCCTCGGTGTGTTCGGGCGCCACTTTAAGCCGTCCCGAGGTGTGATGCTTCAGCACAGTCTCCAGATAGGGCGAGCGGTCGAACAGGTCGTAGCGGATGCCGCTGCCGATAAAGGCCTTCTTGACGCCCTTGACGGCCCGGATTTTTTCATACAGGGCCAGCAGCGGCCGGTGGTCGTTGTCGAGATTGGGGCACATCTTCGGGTG
>OLVZ01003078.1_pt1 | contig 11332 bp, 6 predicted proteins | sample 1673341 | NCBI WGS metagenome assembly OLVZ01 (sample SAMEA3178944, study PRJEB25190) | human gut metagenome | biome: human gut; feature: human-associated habitat; material: faeces | place: Austria | collected 2013 | reverse complement strand
AGGCACTCCGTATTCCGCATAGAACATTTCAAAGGTAATCTCTTTAACTTCGCTGCTACTTTCAGCTAGAACGTCTTCACTTACCAGTAGCAACGCCGTCAGCAACAGCGCAAGCCATTTCTTCAACATTCTCTATTATGCTCCTTGTTCGCCGTCAACAACCTATCCCTGAATGATGCAAATGCAATCGATAAGTCGATGCATTTTGAATCAATAGAGATCTGCGTAAGCAGTTTCCCAGATGTTTCCGCAGGACACACAGTATACCCATTCACCCTCTATATCTTCCCAGTCTTCCGGTTCAAAATTGCCACCGTAGCAACACGGACATGTCTCTACCAAATAAATGGTTTCATAAGGAGCTGCCAGGTAGAGCGGCTTATATACAGGGCGTAAACTATACATATTTGGCACTTCGATCAGTTTTATACATGTGCCAACGCTCAGAATCTCATAGGTATCAGGTTCCAGCTGAATCACAAACTGCTCCTTGTATTGTTTATCATCGCCTACTTGATCGAAAAAACCGATTGAGAAGTTGATTTTCCCATTTTTCTCGTTACTGGCCCGAATAAGAAGCTTTATACTCTCAGGCATACAAACAGGACACGGGCAAATGACTTGGTCAGCGCCCCAGAAGCGTATTGTCAAGAAGTTTGTTTCATGTATCAAACCTGGCTCACAATCCTGCGTTTTGTGAAAATAAGTAGTGGGAAATTCTTTTCCCTCATGTTCCACCGGTGAAACCTCCAAGGGGCTTACAGACAAATATACCGTTTCTTCCCATGCAAGAATGGCACACTCTGGGCACGGCTCCAGCACGCCCATTTTTTCCAGAAAAGGTTGAACAACTTGCATCATTGCATACTTACTTTCTGTAGATATACGCTCTTCTGACTTCTCATCTCGTTGCATCTGCATCATTTCCATGGCTTCAGTCTTGCCTGCGTTTGCTGCACGTTCCAGCCATTCCGCAGCCTTTGCTTCGTTTACTTCTGGAAAATCGGGATTATGATAGATCTGATATAAATAGAACAGCGCGTGAGCGTTTTCCTCGGTTGCAACCTGCTTTTCAAAATAGTAAGCCGCCTTAGTTAAATCCTGCATAGCATAAGTTTCATCGAAGTAAAAGCGGCCCAATTGGTAAAGAACAGATGCATCTCCATATACACTGACTTTTTCAAACCATGAAACAATCTCCTGATAAAATTGAATGCCATATATTTCAGCTGCATCGTCACAAAGATCAACGATAGCGTGTATTGCGAAGAAGTTGAAATGCTCATACGCCTGTTGATACCACATGAGGGCCTTGCTGACATCATGGTACATCAAGCTGCTATCACCATAGATCATTCCCAGGCGGAACATGGCATGGCTATGGCCCTGCTCCGCGGCCTGCTCGTACCATTCGATTGCGCTCGCATAGTCGCCACTTGCATAGGCTTGCTCGCCAAGCTCATAGGGAGACGGAAGCTGCTCCTCTGCTGTAGCAATACTTGCGCAACCTACCATCAACAGGAGAGCCATTAGTGTTAGTGCGAATTTTTTCATCCAATCACACCTCTTCGTTATACCTAGTAGTTAGGAATAGTACCAAATGACAAACATCTTTCCTGGAGAGCACGGCAGTAGAAATGTACGGAGTGGTATCGAAGCAGTTATAACCGGTCAAACGCAAAACTTATTGACCGTTTGGCTCCATGGGATTGGAAAACCACTCACTCCTCCACATTCGGCCAATCCACATATGGCGCCTGGTCCTTTTCATATGCTGGGCTTGAAGCATCCAAAGGTTTTAAGGTATAGGGTTCGGAATGTAGCATCCGCCACGCTGGTCCTAGACTATGCGTCCATTGTGGGCATAGATGCTTGCGGTCGTATTGAACTGCTATGTCCCAGCCACCTATGAATCTGCTTGCGCGGTACGTGGCTGGTCAAAAGAAGACTGCTGCTTGAATGACGTAGGTCGTTTCGTGACAGTGCGAAGACGAAGGTGCACGGTAGGTACTCCGGCTGCATCCGGCGTCCCACTGCGTTGACGCAGATACAGCTTTCGTAGTTGTAGATATAAGAATCACCGCACAGTCGTCGGTTTTCCGCCTGCTATGCTTTAAACTGGGTCAGCAGTTCGCAAAGGAGTGGGGTCAGGGACAACGTACCGACTGAACTTGGTCCTGACTGTATTCCGGGTGACGACGGTGTGCTTTCCATCCAAGTTGGAGCCGGTTACCGTATACTGAATGATGAAGGTGCCTGCTCAAAGTCGATGGCATCTCACTTCAGCTCAAGCTCCTTGTTACCGTGCAGGCCATAAAAGACGGACTGCTTCACAAAAGCCTCAATGAGCCGCCCACTCACGGCGGTGAGCATCCGGTTGATTTCCGCCCTGTCAAAGAATCCAGCTGAAAGCTGTTCTTGCTAGACCAGTACACCTTGTCCATGGAATTCACCGGAATGAAATCAGTCCGTACGGCGTACTTTAGTGCCTGGGGAAGCAGTGTGTAGTAGCGAATCACCGTGTTAGCCGTCACCCATTTCATCTGTACGGCGTCGAAGGTCTGCATCTGCCGGGCAGTGAGGCCCTTGAGCGCCACACCCTTCACTCGGGACCAGGGAAGAAGCGGGGTATGGAGACATCCCACTGGAGGAGCTATCGGTGCTTTCAGTGACGATGACGCGGCTGAGTTGAAACTAGCGTCGGATAGAGTCAACAAACAGCTCGTGCTCAGCGGGAACGGGCACATCCGTTACCGGAATGGCAAAGTGATACCGTCTATCAAAAACACCTCAGCCCGCTTTTTGCTGTTCTTCACCGGTAGCCCTGTGGACAGCCATTGGGTTTGCGTTTGTTGCCCGTTTCCTTGTATCCCCACACGGCATAGTGCCACATATGGCGTGTCAAAATGACAAATACAACATGGGTAACCACAGGTGATACCATTGCTCATCCCCTTGTGCATAAAACTCGATCATTGCCCAATCGCCTTCTGTATCTTTGATGGTAAAGGTACGCCCGCTTTTGAAGGTAAAGCCGTATGAAGCATAGTCTGGCCCCGGGCCATACTTGGGCGCGTAATCCCACTCCAATGTGCAGGGCATATTAAGGTTCTGTTCTACATGGAGCTGGCTAATATCCAAGCCGTCTACGCGCTTCAATCCGGAATACACGCGCATCTTTCCCTTATTGGTATTTACTTCTGTCTGAATCCATGCCACATTATTTACATCATAGGCAATTGAATACACTATGATTTCGTCACCGGCTGCAAAGAAAGTACCGGGCTCTTCAAATTGTGTACCGGGGCCGGTTCTCGTGGCTAGACGGCTGTTCAATATACCACGCTGGGGCGCTCCTTCTTGTGTCTTGCCCGAATCAGATTCCGGTACAGTCGAGGTGCTTCCTTGTTGTGCACCCATGCTTGTGCCGCAGTCCATACAAAATTCGGGCTCTTCGTCGGAAAAGACGCGGCCGCAGTTCGGGCATTTCCATTCAATTTCAACCGAATAGGATTTATTTTTGCCGCATTGGGTGCAATATTCGCCTGTATTCATGGTGGAGCAGTTGAGGCAGGTCCATAAGCCGTTCAAATGCTGAAAATATGTATCCTGTTCATCGGACAACATATCGAGTAGATTTTGAGCCTCATCTGCGGACATGGCCACTTGTTCCACTTCTGTATTGTTTGAAAGCAACAGGAATACGAACTGCTCTCCGTCATCGAGCAAGCTCTGAATTTCTTCGTATGCAGCAAGAATGCTCAATGAAGGGAAAAAACCATCAAATCCATTTTGTATCCACGTGGTGATCTGTGTTGTGCCATCAGTCGTCTTCCCCTGGATCGCTACATCTCCGTTTTGTAAATTATACGTAAAGAAAAATGCACCGAGATCTTGCGTTTCCAGTGAATGCGATGTTCCTAGTTTCAATGTCAAGTATTCCTTTGCGGCTTCATATGCTGTTTGTGCCGATGCGGTTGCGGAAACTGCAACCAAACAGAGGAAAAGAAGCAGGATACTCCATCTTTTTTTCATACGCTGTGCTCCTTTGCTATTGTTTTTTACTCCAATGAACACATCAGGGTCCAACAGAAATTCGTTTTATCACCTTGCATGCTATATTTTGAACGGGAGTGGGACTCCTTACGAGCTTTTGCAGTGTAGCCTATCACCTCCTTTTAAAACCGTTGTTCGCATGAAGCGGATGGAATTGACTACATTTTACAATACCCAGTAATTAAAAATTAATGTCTATTTCCAGACTAGTTTCCTGTCGGCATATTATATGATATGATGTGCACGAGTACCGTCTTTTGATTTCTGCGCAGGAAGCAATACCATGCTTTGTTAATCCCATGGTCCCTGTAACATCATTGGCATCAACTCTGTTCATTCTAGGTGATTTTGAATGGATCGTAGAGAGCGTGTTCAGTTTACATGTCTGAGAAATTATATCATATATTTTGATGAAATTCAATGGATTAAAAACTGGCATAGTTGCGTTGCGACACCGGCTAAGAAGGGACGCAAGCATCATAACCAGTATAGCATTAGGATATGAAATGCGTCACTTCCTGCTGGCCTACGCCCGCAAATACGGCATAAGCCGCGTCAAACGCAAGTACAACAAAAACTGCTCCTTCATTTACATGGGGCTAGCTCGATACGATGGTTCTGTCCAATCTCCGGCCCTCTAGTCCCGACGTATTCAAGCAATATACCCAGGAAGAACGCAAGCTCAACTCGGATACGCAGCGAAGAAACCATAAGCTTGAAATCATCGAGCTATAGGTAACACTGCGAAAAAGAGGTCCCACAAACCTAAACTATTTGAGCAAACGCAATACCCCAGCCAGCGTGTGATTGATGGCAAGGTCGTACCATGGCGCTGCATCGTCGATCCGAAGCGAAAACTATGCCACTACACTGTTATGGACGAGTATTCCCGTAATTTTACCCTGGGCGCTCACGAGAAACAAAGCGTCTCTTCCGCGACAGATTTTCTGTGCCAGGTGGTTGCACATTTTGTCCGTAAAGGCTTTACCGCGGCGTGTATCCTGGCGTATAACGACTTTGAGATCATCAGCCGCTTTTTCAACAGTAAGGGTGACCTCGAAATCTGCTTTGAAACTTGGGCCAAGTGTTGGCATACAATACAAGCATGTGCGGCCCTATACGCCCTGGTGCAATTGGGAAGGCAAAGAGCAACAATTCTCGTTTCACGAGTCCACTTCGCTGGGCGGCGTCCAGGGAGGTCTTCTCTTCTTTCTCTGTTCAATATGCTTGACAAGCCTGCTAAGGTCAATTGAGAATTTCCACAGTCACTAGACACAATTACCCAATTATTGTATAATTACTGCATACTTTTTCGGGAGGAACTATTGGAATTGCGCTGCTTAGGCAAAAGGACTAAACACATTGATTAATTGGATTTTGACTCATTATGCAGGGTACATGTGATTTATTTGCTACTCCCAAGCTGATAGAGGAGGAAATCAATACAATGAATGCAACTCAGATCTTAGAAAAGAAAGCTAGTTCAGGTGGAATGACTCCAGCGCAAGCAGCAGCGTTTGTTAAGAGCTGCGATCAGTTCCGCACATTTCGGGAGAAAATGGAACGATACGCTGGAGAGGGGGATTTACGGCGTAGACTCCTTGCAGGTTTGAGCCTGTATCATCCAGAGATGCAGACGGACTCCCTGGATCGAAAGGAGCGTATGTGGCTTAACAGTCAAACGGATTTAAATTTGGATCGTAAAACTGTTTTTGAACTCGCATTCATATTTGGGCTTACAACAGAGCAAACAGATTCTTTTTTGGCATTGATGACGGATGAAGGATTTCGATGGAGAGACCCAGATGAAATTGTTACTATTTTTGCGCTCAATCACGGCATGAATTATCCAGAGGCGCAGAAGCTTCGCGAGGAGATTGGTCCGATTGAAATGATGGCGGACAAGGCCTCAGATAACGATGAAAACTTGACTAATCTGGTGCGCGAAGAAGTCATGAACTTGACGACAAAGCAAGAACTAAAGAACTACTTATTAGAAAATAGCGCAAAATTCGGAAAGTGTCGAAATCGCGCGTGGCTGCTCTTTAAGGAGTATATGGATCGTCTAAAAAAACCCACTATTGATAGCGGAATGCAGATTCTTTATAGTAATAAGGAGGATAAAAAGAATAAAGAGAAATATCTCGAAGAGAAGACGCTTTCTACGTTTTCTGTACTCAAGGAGTATCTACATCATGAGATGATTCCGAGAGGAACGAAGCGAAATGAAATTCTTCATGATAAGCGGATTACGAAGGCCCAGAAGGCAATGTTTGCAAATATATTGGCTGCATGGCCTGACGAGGCCAGTCTGTGTAAGATTGAAAAGCGCAGCATGTCGGTTGGACGCAAAACCATGATTCTGTTGTTTATTGCGTTAGACGAAGATCCTATAGAAGACGAAGATGATTTTGAGACAAGCAAGGAAGAAAAAGCGCGGGAACGGTTTGAAAGTCGTTATCGTCGTTTAAATCTGATGCTCGTCAGTTGTGGCTATCGCCAGCTGGATGCTCGTAATCCCTTTGACTGGATGATACTTTATGCTATCAGCGTCGATGACTTATTTGATTGTGACAATAGATTGGATGAGCTGCTTTCAGAAGTTTTTGGCGGAATGAGCAAATAAAACAGGCACATTCAGCATGTTATTCTATAAATATCTGAGGACTCTTCAGAGATTCATAGAAGAAGTAAGGTGAAAGATATGGATGTACGGAGTTGGTTGAATCGGGATACGCTCCTTCACTTTCCCGGAATGACATGTCGAATAAAAGCCTATATAGGTAAGGGCTCTAACTCTCTGGTGTATTTGGGTGAGTATGAGGATGCGAACACAGCTGGACAATTCCATGAGGTACTTATTAAAGAACTTTTCCCACTGCATCCTCAAGGCGCGATTTACCGCAATTCAGCGGGAAACATTTGCGTGGAAGCAGCGGCAGCATCTCTGTATCAATTACACAAAGACAGTTTCGAACGCGGAAATCGGATTCATCTAGACTTGCTAAAAGAGTCCCCCACCATGATAGGGACCAATATCAATACTTTTATTGTAAACGAAACGCTCTATACAGTGATGGGATATTCTGGTGGGATTTCCTTTGAAGCAGCTATGCAAGAAACAAAAATTACGCTTCGCAAAATTACGGAGCGTATGCTTGCGGTGCTGGACGCGCTGGACGTATTTCACAGTTCAAACCTTCTGCATTTGGATATTAGCCCGGATAATATTCTGCTTATCCCACAGGCACAGCACGAGCATATCATTTTGATCGACTATAATAGTTCCGCAACCTATGAAGAGCTTCAAAACGGTACAATGACATATAGCACTATCAAGTGCGGATACACAGCCCCTGAGATCAGCACCGGGGATTATGCGAGGGCTGGGTTCCATTCAGACCTTTATTCAGTGGCTGCCGTTTTCTTCTCATGCCTAATGGGGCGCCCCCTCTCCTTGGAAGAAACCGTTCGTTCAACACCGCCAGATGGTCTAGAAAGCAAGTACTTGGCAGACGCGCCGGATACTGTAAAATATATGGTCAAGCGTATATTGCGCTATGGATTGAATACATTAATCAGCCGACGGTATGCCAATATTTCTGCTATGCAAAACGATTTTCAAGAATTGTTGGATCGCATTGACGGCGTTGGCGTCACGCATGGCGCATTGTATGAAAGTGTTCGAAAAGCGCTGAGTGATTATGTGCTCAAGAATAGCTCCTTTGCATTCTTGAATAGAGCGGAAGATATGTATCCGATGCATTTTTATGATGGAGCAAGAAATGAGCAGCTGAACATGGATGCGTTTTTGAAAGCATGTTTAGCTGGTGATGCACCAGTCTTATTGGGTGCCGGCAGCGGACAAGGGAAAACCACCACGCTTTTGCATATGGCGGCTAAACAAAATACCAGCTATAACCCGCAGAAGACCGTGGCTGTTTTTTTGCCAGCTTATGGCTATCGCCCGGATGAAAAGTGGTTTATCCATGATAGTATACTTCGGCTGCTAAGATTTAAGAAAGGGACCGAGACCTATGCTGCCGCCAGACATGAGCTGGATGTCCTTCTCGCTCGGACGAAAGGGACAATGCAAAGTCCAACGTTGCTGATTCTGTTAGATGGCTTGAATGAGATTGCCCATGATACACGCTCTCTTATTCAGGAATTGAATGAATTGGCACAGATGCCGGGCGTAGCGCTGGTAATCTCTTCCCGAAGCGATGTGCAAGGGCTGCCTACCCGGCGAATGACGCTGGAACCTCTTACTTCCAGCGAAGTGGCAGAGGCATTAGCCCGGCACGGGCTCTTAATTCCAGAGGATGCGCGAATGCACCAGCTTCTGAAAACACCGCTGATGCTTTCTATGTTTATTCGTACGTCGCTGGCTGCTCAGCAACAACTTTCAGTCACAACTTCAGATGAGTTGATGCAGTCACTGCTCACGATGGAGGTCAATCGTTATGCACAGGATGATCCAGCGCATTGGCAAATGGATGTGGCTATTCATTATGTACTGCCGGTTATTGCCAGCAATGAACAGGCGCTTAACCGTGCATTGACCCAAAGCGAACTGCTCAAAGCGTTAACTCGATGCTACAAAACGATCCGTGCACGGGACATACTGCGTTTTTATCCTCAATGGATCGGACACAGCAAATCCATACTGGGAGGAGCAAAAAATCCAGAAGAATGGCTTGCGGTCATTGTACACGATTTGCTTTGGCGCAGAGCAGGATTGCTTATCAAGGATGAAGAGAACCGATATCATATATTCCATCAGCAAATCAAGGAATGGCTGCTGGATTTATACCGAAGCAATGAAAGAAGAATTCGAAATCGAAAGCTTTGGCGAGTTTGTGCCGTTTCAATACTTACGCTGATGATTGGCGGCACTGGGTGGTTGTTTGTTTGGAAGCCGCATATCCAACCGGTAATCGAGCAGATGGCGGTGAAGTATTATCCTAAAGAAGAAGCAAAGGAAATCGTAAGAGCGTCCCTTGAACGGTGTTACATGGGAAGAGTTGCCAATGAAAGCGTAACCTCTTTTTTATCAAACGCAGAGACAAAAGTGGTTGAGTATTTTGATTTATATCTGCCAGGAACATTGCGTAACTTTGAAGCCTGGAAGCTTACCAACGGAAGCTATTTGAAACAGAAATATGTGGATTTTGAGGGCAGCGTGGAACAAGGACACATGCCCTGGTCCGGCCATGATTTTTCAGCAGAGGAATTTGGCGAATTAGCGGACCTCCCGACGCAGATTATTTCTCAATATACAACATTGCTGACGGTCTTGAATTGGATGATGCACGATGAAAAGTGGTATGACTATTATGCCAAAGAGTACATTACCACTTTCCGGGAACTCATTCAGGCAGATCAGGAACTAATTAATATGTATTATGCGAGGCTTTTGAAACCGGAAATGGACGCCATGGAAGAACAGGACCGCGCATGGTATCGGGAGCTGACAGGGCGGTACGGAGATTTTGAAGATCCTCAAAATCCAGAGGCGACGTTGGACAGCCTGCTGAACAATCGCAACAGTCTATTGCGGCAGCTAAACAATGGCGCGGCAATGGATAGGTATAAGCAAGAGCAAAATTGAAAGGCGGATGGTAAATATGAAACGAGCGATATCGTTAGTGCTTGTGATCATTGTGATGACAATGGCTTTGGCACCGGTCACGGCACAGGCGGGATGGATTACCATGACAATCAGCCACAATCAATTGATGTGTTCAATAGCGGAATCGACGTTACTGAGTGATTGGAAAGACGGTTTAAGCGCGGCCAATGAATTGTACAGAAACATGTTCTGGGCGTTAGATTACATTGATGCATGGACAGAGAATACGACATGGGAAAATCTCGCCTGTGCCCGGGCAGCGTGCATCCTTGCATCCGGCTACCTGAATGAGTTTGAATATCCGCAGTTTTCGCTTGCTGAGGCACAAATAGCCAATTTGGTGGAAGCAGGCGTTGATCCGAATGTTTTGCCGGAATTTTATGGTGCAGATGAAGACCGATTGATGATGTACCCGTACTTCAGAGGGCATCTGTTGCCGCGCTTGGATACGGATGCGATTTGGGCATACGAATTGGAAAGCGTAAAGGATTTGTCGAAGGCCATGCGGGCGTATTTGCAAGTTGAGTGCGATGTTTTGCAATATGCCACCAACTATCTGTTTTTGCCGCTTTACGACCAGGCAGAGGGCGAAACGATGATGGAGGAGGCGAAAGCCGCCTACCCGGTAATCTTCCACCAGGATGCCACCTGGATAACGGATGTAAAGCAGCTTGAAGCTGTTAACGTGGAGATGAGCGATCAAACGTTGCCAGATACCATGTATGAATTGGAGGCTGCCATTCAGAGAGCTGTCTCAAGAAGTAAGAATGCCATTATTGACATGGAAGCGGGCAATGCCTTTGAAAAACTATCCATTCAAGGACAGCCTGAGCTTCTGCCTACACCACTGTGGTATGACGCGGAGCTTGCCGGTTTTATCTGCTTCCGATACAATGAAGACAAGGCACCAACATATCCGGAATGCGGCGATGTTTTGACCAAAGACGATTGTAATATCTACATGCAACAGGCGGATGTTTCGCTTGAGCAGGTTGAAGCCTACATGGAAGAAGTGGCATTCTGTGCAAAGGAAGTGGCAAGAAAAGATAATGCATGGACGATTTTTATGGATGACTATAATGTGTTGATTTCCTGGGAAAACCAAACGGTAGTCATGGCCTTCTACGGAGAGAGCAGTACGTTATCATGTACTTTTAACTAGGATGGCAACTGTTGCTATATAAGTTAAGAACTCTTGCTGTAACCATATAAGAATATAATTAATGAATACGTCGCCTGAAACAGTACACTCAGGTTACGCAAATGGTGCATCAAGACCACTGAAATGGGATATCACCACCGCAGCCATAGTGTATTGACAGAATGGTTACTACAATAGAAGTAGCATCATCAGCTGCAAATCCAATCTTCCAGCCAACGTTTTTAAAGACAGTTGAATTGATGCAGAGGAGGAAACTCAGTAACATCCGCTTTCTGCTCCGATTTCTTTTCTCCTACTATGCCGTTGCTAAAAGATCTGCATAAGAACAGTGGTTAATGCAACTTGGATTTAGAGACAAATTACAAATTCATCCCGAAAGCGTTGCTATACTAATCGTTATACTGTTCTATCATCAAAACTCAAGCAGGAGGCACTTATGAACGCACACTTAAATCGTTGTTTTTCCTGTATGCAGCCTGTTG
>OLVZ01003075.1_pt1 | contig 11344 bp, 9 predicted proteins | sample 1673341 | NCBI WGS metagenome assembly OLVZ01 (sample SAMEA3178944, study PRJEB25190) | human gut metagenome | biome: human gut; feature: human-associated habitat; material: faeces | place: Austria | collected 2013 | reverse complement strand
GAACAGAATTTGCAAACTGCTCTGGGTTAATAGGAGCGGGGTCATTTTTGCTTATCGAAGCGTGCCTCATTTACCCTGATGAAGTCATCGATCGTTTGGCACGGGCATTCTACCCAGCCATCCTTGCCTGCTGGAACAGCGAGGAAGGCCAGCGTGAGTTTGCTGCATGGCAGGCGGAACAGGTTCATCTTGCTGGAAAAGAGAAGCAGGAAGTTCCCGCTGGGGAACTCCCTGCTGTACATATCATTCTTGTCTGTGGCTTTTGGCAGGGTACGTCCGGGTGGGCGCACCCTGTTTTTTTGTTTTTAATAAACAAGATGGAGCAAATCGGCCAGTACGATCATAGCAACAATTATAGCAAAAAGAAACACGGGCAATCAATCTCCGGGCTGTGATATGGGATTACCCGGCCAAATTGATTCTTTTCCGCAAGCTCCCGGCACTGCATTGCATCCAGATGCACCGGATACCGCAGGAAGAGCATCTGCCCGTTTTTCAGCATTTCTGCGCTCAGGCTGCCCGCATCCGGGGTGCCTGTCATGATGCCGTGTGCTCCGTGCGCCACCATTTCGCGGGCGCGCTGCCCGGCTTTTCCTGCCAGCTGCGGTCCGCTGAGAAAGACAACGCCTTTTTCCCGGCTGAGGAAAGCATCCGGCTGCACCCAGTCCGCAAAATGCGGCGGCACAGGCAACAGCCACGGTCCACCCAGCTGGATCTGCTGTAGCTGACGAAGGAAATGCGCATCGCCGTAAAATTTCAGATTCGGTGCAAAGCGTTTCAGCAACAGAAGGATCTCCGGCCCTCGGCCATATTTCGGCACCGGGAAGAACAGGAGCTGTGTCTGTTTCAGGCACTGCACGGTCTCCACACAGAGTTTTTTGACGCAAGTGTTCCAGTCTGCGTCCGTGCTGCCGTAAGCCGCATCCAGAACGGCCAGATCTGCCGTCTGGCTCCGCAGCGGGTCACAGGGGTAGAGCGGGCTGTGCTCTGCATAGTCGCCAGAAAAGAGAATGCTCTTTCCGTTCCATTCAAATCGCAGCCAGACGCTGCCTGCGCAGTGCCCGGAACGCCCCCATGTGACCTGCAGGCCGGGCAGTTCCGGCACAGAGCCGGAGCCTTTGCAAGGGCAGAGACTTTCCAGCGTTTGGATATGATTCAAGGAAAAGGGCAGTTGGGTCAGAGTAGGCAGCGTAGCATAGACCGGCCCCTGATACCCCTGCTGCGCCAGCCACGGCAGCGCCCCGGTGTGGTCTGCGTGGCTGTGGGTCAGAAAGACAGCCCGCAGTTTTTGAATCTGCTCTGCATTCAGCCGGGGCAGGTCGTCCTCTGCGCCAGCCAGCAGACCGCAATCCACCAGAAAAGCAGCACTATTCTGTTCCACATAAAAGCAGTTGCGGCCATGTTCGCCACAGCCCCCGGCAATAAAAAGTTCCATCTCAATGCACCTTCCGATGATCGATCACCGTGTTCAAGATCAGCAGTGCCGTGGTCGAAAACAACACACACAGCACCGCCATCGCCATGCCAACCGAAACGCTGCCCTGCTCAAATTCCCGCACGATAAAGGTGGAGACCACCAGTGTGTTGGGCGGAGCGATCAGACTTGCCGTTACCAGTTCCCGGAAAGCGATGATGAAGGTCATCATCCAGCCGGTGGCGATGCCCTGCCGGATCAGCGGCAGGGTGATACGCCGCAGGATGTAAACCGGGCTTCCGCCGAACACCTGTCCTGCCGCCATCAGGCTGTCACTGATTTGGGTAAAGGACGAAGTGACGTACTGCACCGTATAGGGAAGAAACAGCACCACATAGGCCAGAACCATGATGCCCATAGTGTTGTACAGCGGCAGGATGTTGTAGATTTGGTTCCAGAATAGCATAATTCCAATGACCAATACAATACCCGGCAGCATTTCCGGCAGCAGACCAATGGCTTCTACCACCTTGCGCAGTTTGGAGTGCGACTTCCGCACCGCCAATACCAGCAGAGTGCCCAGCACTGCACAGATGGTAGCCGAAGTGACCGCAAGAAAAACGCTGTTCTTCAGAGCACTCAATCCCTTTTCGTTCTCGGTGAACAGTTCTACATAATGTGCGATGGTAAAGTTGCCCGGTGCCAGACCGTAGCCGCGGAGATTGATGAGAGATGTGGAAATGACCGAGAAGTACGGAACCCCAACTGCAATCAGCAGCACCAGAACGATATATGCCCACGCAGCGACGGTGGCTCCTTTGCCCATGGACTGCTCTACGCGGCGGGCACCCTTGTCGCTGACCAAATTGTAACTTTTGCGCGTGGTAATGTAATTTTGCAGCATCCACATACACAGACAGATGCCTACCAGCACGGAGGAGAGCGTGGCTGAACTGCCAAAGTCGATGGGGGCTACGGTGGCGTGGCGGTGGATCTCGGTGGTAAACACCTCAAACCCGATGCGCTTGCCCAGCGTAGAAGGCGTGCCGTATTCAGACAGCGTTTTCACAAACACCAGCAGCGCACCGATGGCGTAGTTGCCGGAGAGCAGCGGCAGAAAGATCTTGCGCATCCGGGCAGAGAATCCGGCCCCAAACACAGCACCTGCCTCTTCCAGACTGGAGGGGATATTCAGCATGGCGTTTTTGAGCATGGTGAGCATGAACGGAAAAACGTGCAGGCTCATCACCAGCACCAAACCGCCCAGAGTGAAGAAGATCTTTTCGCACCCGGCAGCTGCGGGAATCAGCTGCTGCAAAAGCCCCTTTTTCTGCATAAATAAGATCCAGCCCATGGAGGCAATGTAGGGCGGCGTCATGAACGGGATCATAAAGAGGATGTCAAAGACACGGTAGCGGGCAAACTTTGTCCGGGAGAACAGATAGGCCAGCGGTGCGGCAATCAGAGTAGACAGCAGCACCACCAGCACACCCAACAGCAGCGAATTGCCGATCATGTGGGCGTTTTCCTGGTTCAACAGCGTCTGCACAGCGGGAGAAAAGTCAAGGCGGCCATTCTGCATGACCGCCTTGGCAAAAATCATTCCCACAGGACAGACGATCAGAAAGATCAACACCACTGCCAGCAACAGCAGCGGAAGATTCGCCTTACGATTCGTCTGTTTCATGGAGCGTTACCCGTTGCTGGCACCGCAGATCTGGTTGATCTTTGCGGCATCATCGCTGGCTTCCGCCATCATCTTGTCCCAATCGGGCGTGATCTGAGGAATATCCTCCAGATTGCTGCGCTTGTCGCACTTGATGTCGGTGCGGCCGGGCAGCAGATAAGCATTTGCCACCAGCTGCTGTGCCTCATCGCTGAACAGATAATCAACAAATGCCTTGGCATTGTCCATGTTGGGAGCCGTTTTCAGGATCATTGCCGGGCGGGGGTTCACGATGGCGCCGCCTGCCGGGTAGTAGATGTCCAGCGGCTCGCCCTTATTCTTGGAAGAATAGGCGTTGTAGTCCACGCCGGCCACAAGGATGCCCACTTCGCCGGTGGTGACAGCTTCCAGTGCAGCCTTGTTTGCGCCGGGGACCGTCATACCGTTGTCGGCCATAGCCTGAAAATCATCCCAGCCATTCTTGACCACATAGCCTGCCACAAAGTCCTTGCAGGCACCGGACTTTTCCGGGTCGGGGATGGCCAGCTGATCCTTATACTCTGCGTTGCCAAGGTCTTTCCAGTCGGCATCAAGCGTGGAGAACACCGTGGTGTTATAAATAACGCCCACAGCGGATGCACTGTAACCAAACAGCACACTGTCGTCATCCAGCCAGCCGTCCACGATGAGGTCGGCGTTTTCCGGGGTGTAGCTTTCCAGCTTGTCATCTGCTTTCATGGACAGACCATCCGACCAGGAAGCCAGAATCACTACATCGGCCACAGGGTTTGCTGCTTCGGCTTCCAGACGAGCGAGGATCTCGCCGGTAGTGCCCTGAAACTGCTCTACCTCGATACCAGTCTTTGCCGTAAAGCCCTCGGCCAGCTTATCGGCCAGACCAGCCGGAGAAGGCATATAGACCGTCACTTTGCCGGTGCCGGATGCGGCAGCGGGAGTGCTATCGCTTGCCACGCTGGAAGAAGCTGTGCTGGAAGCAACCGTGCTGCTTGCGGAGCCGCCGCAGGCGGTCAAGGCGGCAGCGGCAGTCAGAGTACCCGCCACAGCAAGAAAATTACGACGGCTGATTTTATAATTACGCATAAGGATTCTCCTTTTTCATTTCCAATGATGTATCATCAAGCCGCACCTTGCGGCAGGAAGCTGATTCAGACGGCAACGATGGCACTACGGGGCAGATAAAGCGAGATCTTTTCGCCCACCGAGACCCGTCGGGGGCTGATATATGTCCAGTCCTGTCCGTTGTGGTTCAGCTGTAGCTGGTAGCTGCTGCCAAGGAACTGCACCGCCGTGACATCGGCATCGTATTTTTCGGCCTGCTCGGTGGGAACCGTCTGTGCCTGTTCCGGGCGGAACAGATGATTCTGGTCGAGCCAGTTGGAAGAGCCTACAAATCGTGCCACGAACTCCGTTGCCGGATGGGAATAGATTTTTTCCGGGGTATCATACTGCTCAATTTTTCCGGCGTGACAGACCGCAATTGCATCGCTCATGCTCATGGCCTCAATCTGGTCGTGGGTCACAAACACGCCGGTAATGCCCAACTTGGTGATCAGCGTCCGCAGTTCCGAGCGCATCTCTTCCCGCAGCAGTGCGTCCAGTGCGGAAAGCGGCTCGTCAAACAGGATGCAGGCCGGTTCAATGACGATCGCGCGGGCAAATGCCACACGCTGCTGCTGACCGCCGGACAGCTGATGAGGATACCGCTGGGCAAAATCATCCAGCTGTACAGCGTGGAGTGCATTTTTCACCTTTTCGTCCAATTTGTCCGTCTTGCCAGCCGCCCGCAGGCCAAAAGCCACATTTTCAAAGACAGTCATGTGCGGCCAGAGGGCAAAATCCTGAAACACAAAGCCAAGGCCGCGCTTTTCGGGCGGGATATTGATCTTCTTTTCCGAGGAGAACACACAGCGATTCTCAAACCAGATCTCACCGCTGTCCGGCGTTTCCAGTCCGGCGATCATCCGCAACAGGGTGGTCTTGCCGCAACCGGAAGGTCCCAGCAATGTGGTCAGGCTGCCGCTTTGAATGACAAAGCTGGTAGGCTGGATCACCTGCTTTGCGCCAAAGGATTTTGTAACATGAACGAGCTTGATCTCCATATTTTGCACTCCTACTTTTGATACCTGCTCTATGGTAGCACGAAGGATTTGTGCAAACTATCCCAGTGGCGTAAATCTCATGTAAAAGTTTGGCAACAAAAAGTCCCCGCTGAACCTTAAGATCCAGCAGGGATTTCATGAAGATATAAATATCCGAAAATAAGCCCATCCAGAGGAAAGTCAGGCAAGATGGAACAGATCAATCAGCACCACCATTGCAAGGCCATAGTAAACGACAACCGCTACCAAATCGTTGATCGTCGTGATCAATGGTCCGGAAGCAACAGCCGGATCAATATGAATTTTATGGAACAGCATCGGAACCAATGTGCCCACCAGACTGGAAACGACCATGGCGACAACAAGTGATGCGCCTACACAGCCAGACAGCAGAAGTGCCGTATTCCAAGCGTAGCCTTTGAAAAAGTGGATATAACATCCCAGAAAACTCAGCGCCATTACGGCCAGAATCGTACCATTCAGCAATCCAACTCTGACTTCTTTCCAGAGCAGCTGAAATTTCTTGGATACCGTCAGATTTTCGTCTACCAGAACTCGAATCGTAACGGCCAATGACTGCGTGCCGACATTTCCCGCCATACCCAGCACCATAGACTGAAAACAGATCACAACCGGAAGCACTGCTACCACCGATTCAAATGCGCCAACGACCGAGGAAACCAGCATTCCAAGAAATAACAGAGCGGTCAGCCACGGAAGACGCTTTTTCACACTTTCAAAAACGCTTTCCCTCAAATCTTCCTCGCCGGTCAGACCACCCAGCTTTGCGTAATCATCGCTCATCTCATCGTCAACCAGTTCCACCACATCGGACGATGTTATGATACCCATCAATTTGCCTGCCTCATTCAGCACCGGCAGACTGCGCTCCGCATAGTCCACAATGCGCTCGATACAGTCGCTGATTTTTTCCCGATCTGTAACGTAGGGGTAAGACCCAACGATGAGTTCCGCAAGAGGATCTTCTGCACGTGCAATAATCAAATCTTTTAAGTCGATTGCACCATAGAAATGTTCATTTTCATCCACCACGTACAACACAGAGATGTTGTCATTCTCCCCGGCCTGCTTGACCAGCTCACTCATAGCCTGCCGGATGGTCATATCATTTTTGATGCGGATATAATTCGTCGTCATTTTGCTGCCGATCTCATCTTCGCTATAAGAAAGCAGCATCTTTACGTCTTCAATCGAATCTCTGTCCAGTTTGTTGACGATTTCACCCTTGTCTATCTCGTCAAGGTCTTCCAGCGCATCTGCCGCATCGTCCGAGTCCATGTTGGAAATAACTTTTGCAGCCTCATCTCTGGATAATTCTTTCAGATACGGCTCTGCATCGTCCAGATAGGCGAAGATCTCAGCCACTTCGTCTACTCCCAAAATGGGATAAAGCGACTTGCGTTCTGCAGGCATGAGCGCTTCCAAAGCATCCGCCAGATCTTTTTCATGGTAATCCGACAGTTTTTCGGCCAGTTCAGCCTGAGGTATATTGCCATGAATGATGTTCAAAATTTCCTGCACATAGTTTTTCTGCATGATCTGTCCTCTTGATTCTGTTATGTCAATCAAAAAATATCGTTTCACCTCAAAAATTCGAATTCTATCATAGCACGTCCGTCCTGTGACAGCCACCATTCCGGTGTAAACCCTTTGTAAAATCAGATATAAAAAATTCCCGTCAAAGCAGCAGACTTTGACGGGACGAAAGAAGAAAAGAAAGATACTCAATTGATGCACAGAGCCATTCAAGCTATAACCTGATCTCTTGCACAGAGCATACGTTGATGCCGCTCTGCCCTGTACCATGGCAGATAAAGAAGCAACAGGACTGCAGCAAGAACCGGCAGAAAGCCCAGTAGATAAAAACGTTCTCCAAAGCAGTGGGCGAAAAAGGCAGTAATCGCATTGCCCTGCGGATCATTGAGAAAGAAAAAGTTTGTTTTCAGCAGCCGATTCAGGAAAAAGATCGGCGTTGCGATTGCACACAGAAACGCCAGTACCCAGCGGATATGATGCACCTGCGGGCGAAATCCGCCAGCAAGCAGAAGGACCGGATAGAGGATCAGCAGAACGTGAATGCTATAGGAATGCAGATGCAGCAGGTTCCAGACCGGGAGCCGCTGCCATGAGGGGCTCAACATTGCGACCACTGCTCCCGGAATACAGAGCGCATAAAGGATTTCCTTGCTCCAACGGCTCTGGTGTATGGCATCGTACCAGCAGACAAAGATGTTGATGCTGCACAGGTGGAGAGGCAGATAGGTCACGTTCCATTGACCGGTGTACAGCAGGACGGCCTGCTTCATAAACTCATCGGCCAGCATCAGGACAAACACAGCGCGAAGGATCTGATGCCGGGTCACTTCCCTGCAGCGGTAGTAGATTACCGCACAGAGAAAAATGACCGCCGCTGCTCCCAGCAATTCTGCCCAATGCGTTGCACTGAACAAAGAGAAGGCGCGGTAATCCGCCCCGCGTTCTGCCTGTATCGTCTGCACGGATTTCCAGAAATCTTCCATAGGATTCTCCCTTTCTGCGATTTCATTCTACAATAAAATTGTATCATCGAAATCCAGTCGAAGAAACCGTGCTGCGGTCAAATCTGTGTGAAATCCGAGTGCATCTCACTTCAGACTGGAGTGCACGTTGGCCTGATAGGCTTCCTCGTAGAACTGTGCCTGACAATCCACGGCATCGGCACCGGGCATCCGGCGGACATAGCTGCCGTCCGGCTGCTGCACGCGGGCGTTGCAGTTGTCGGCCAGCATCGTGTCAAAGATGTGCTGCAAACGTGCCTTCAGAGCCGGAGCCGTGACCGGAGCCGCGATTTCCACGCGGCGGAGCGTAGAGCGGGTCATCCAGTCTGCCGAGCCGATGTAGTACCGGGCACGCTCTCCCTGTCCGAAAATGTAGATGCGGGAATGCTCCAGATAGCGGCCCACGATGCTGATGATATGGATATTCTCGGTCTCATCCGGGACACCGGCACGCAGGCAGCAGATGCCGCGCACCACCATATCGATGTAGACGCCCGCCTGACTTGCCTCGATGAGCTTGTTGATGAGCACTTTGTCGGTCAGGCTGTTGATCTTGATGCCGATGTAGCCGCCCTCGCCGCGGGCGGCAGCTTTGATCTCACCGTCTATCCGATTCAGCAGACGGTTCTGTAAGCAATGAGGCGCCACCAGCAGGTTCTTGACCGAATCCACCGTTTCGCCCTGATCCAGTGCGCGGAACACTTCGGTGGCTTCCAGACCGATTTCCTTGGATGCGGTCAGGAAAGAAAGGTCGGTGTACAGGCGGCTGGTCTTTTCGTTGTAGTTGCCGGTGCCGATCTGGGTGATGAAGGAAATACCCTCCTTCGTTTTGCGGGTGATCAGGCAGAGCTTGGAGTGGACTTTCAGCCCTTCAATGCCATACACCACATGACAGCCGGCACGTTCCAGCAGGCGGGACCACTCGATGTTGTTTTCCTCATCAAAGCGGGCTTTCAGCTCCACCAGAACATCCACCTGCTTGCCGTTTTCGGCGGCTTCCACCAGTGCATCCACCACCTTGCTGTGGTTGGCCAGACGATAAAGAGTCATCTTGATGGAGACCACGTCCGGGTCGCAGGCGGCCTCGTGCAGCAGCTGCAGGAAGGGACGGATGCTCTCATACGGATAGTGAATCAACTTGTCCTCTTCCAGGATCTGCGGAATGATGGGCTTGCGCTCGTCCAGTGCAGGGCTGGGCTGCGGGTGGCGGGGCGCAAAGAACAGGTCGGTGTGGCTGCGCAGCTGATCCTCGATCTGGAACAGGAAAGAGTGATCCAGCGGAGAATCGTATTCAAACACCCGCTTGGGGTCCAGTTTCAGGTTTTTGCACAGGGACTGGATAATTTCTTCGTCGATCTCACGGCTCAGTTCCAGACGGACAGGTGCCAGCTTTTTGCGCTTCTTGACCACTTCGGCCATGTGATCCCGGTAGTTCAGGTCTTCGTCATAGATCAGGTCGGCGTCAATATCCGCATTGCGGGTGATGCGGGCCAGCGTTTTGCTGGTGACCTTATAGCCCTTGTAGAGCAGTGGCAGGAAGTGCAGGATCAGTTCTTCCGACAGGATAAAGCAGCCAGTACGGCCCGGCACCGGCACCAGCCGGGGGAAGATCTCATTGCCGCAGGGCACAATGCCGATCTTCTTCTTTTCTGCCTTGGTGCTCAGCACCGCAACCGCATAGATGCCCTTGTTTTTCAGGAACGGAAATGCCTGCTTTTTGCTGATGATGAAACTGGACAGCAGCGGCAGGTAGTCCTGCCGGAACAGCTTTTCCAGTTCGGTACGGCTTTCTTCCTCCATATGGGCAAAGTCCAGCAGACGGATCCCCTGCTCTGCAAGCTGTTCCAGCAGACCATTATAAGCAGCGTCCCGGCGGGCTGTCAGCTTGTGGATAAAAGCCAGCGCTGCATCGATCTGTTCGCCGCTGGTCATATTCGTCTTATTTTCCCGTGCGTTTTTGTCCAGCAGCATCTGGTCTTGCAAGCTGCCGATGCGCACCATGAAAAATTCATCCAGATTGCTCTGGAAAATCGACAAAAAACTCAGCCGTTCACACAACGGCAGACGGGAATCCTCTGCCTCCTCCAGAACGCGTTCGTTGAACCGCAGCCACGAAAGCTCACGGTTTGCATAGCAATGATAGGTGTTTTCCATATTCCTCTTCCTTTTCTCTGACCGGAATGCTTCGGATTGCATGATACAAACGTTTTTATTGTACCGTGCAAATGTAAAATCAGAAATCAGGAATGTGTCTGGAATATGTAAAATCGCTTCTGCACACAGATTTTACCGCAATTTGATTGCAACCGCCTCGAAATCATCTTACAATAGTAGATACTTTCTTTTAATATATGAATCGGGGGCAGAGAACCATGACGTATAAAGACATCAAACACAATGAGGAAGTCAACGAACTGCTGAAAAAAGGCAACCAGAATCTAGGCCTGCTGGGCTACACCGAGCACTCACAAGCCCATTGTGTCCGGGTGGCAGAGACCGCCGCCCACATCCTGAAAAAATTCGGCTATCCGGAGCACGACATCGAGCTTGCCCGGATCGCAGGCTATATGCACGACATCGGAAACGCCATCAACCGCAGCCGTCACGCCGAATACGGCGGGCTACTGGCCAACGAGATTCTGAAGCAATATGACCTGAGCGTCCCGGACCGCATCACCATCGTGTCCGCCATTTCCAACCACGATGAATCCACCGGCGGGGCCGTGGATCCCATCTCGGCAGCACTCATCATCGGCGACAAGACTGATGTGCGCCGCAGCCGTGTGCGGGAAAAGCCCAAAGCATCCTTCGACATCCATGACCGGGTCAACTATGCGGTCACAGACCAGACCCTGAAGATCAACACCGAGAAAAAAGTCATCTCGCTGAATCTGCAAATCGACACCGATATTTGCAGCATGTACGAATATTTTGAGATTTTCCTGCAGCGGATGCTGATGTGCCGCGGGGCTGCCGATATGCTGGGAGCAACCTTCAAGTTGACGGCCAATGGGGCCAAAGTTCTTTAATGTGTGGCCATCTCCGCAAAGAACAGGAACTAGCCTTTATAATAAAAAACAAAAAGTCCCGCCTGAAAGTAAAGCCTTCACTTTCAGGCGGGATGTCTTTCAATATGACTGCTATGGCGGCATGCGTGACCATACCCTGTCAGATACAGCGTACTCCAGAGGTTATCTTCCGAGGCGTGCAGATAATCATAGGTCAGGTTTTCATCCACACGCTCAACGATGCAACCACCCGCCATCAGCGTTTCCAGTTTTTTTGTGATCGTACTGCCGGCATAGTCGATAAAGGAACGGATGATGGCATTTCTTCCTTGGTCAAAATGCGCTTGGTCACCCGCTCGGTGCGCTGCTTTTCTGCGGCAAGTTGCTCATCATAACGGCAGCAATAAGAGCGGGGCCTTGCAAAAGGCTCCACTCTTATCATAACGGACAGATTGTATGGGTGAAGCGCTGCGAAGAACTTGAATGCGGGGATATCGGGATATTCGTATATGATGACTGTGGATATCTGAAAAAATACGATGAACATACCCCAGACAAATCCCAAGCAGAGTTCCTTA